>Ga0065711_1031475_pt1 | contig 29558 bp, 18 predicted proteins | sample Hoacrofraction12_FD_59098 | JGI IMG/M metagenome (GOLD analysis project Ga0065711, IMG submission 59098) | Hoatzin crop microbial communities from Cojedes, Venezuela - Epithelial fraction 12 v2 (version 2) | ecosystem: Host-associated > Birds > Digestive system > Esophagus > Crop | place... | reverse complement strand
CCGCCTGGACAAGGTCCTGTGCAGCCTGCTGTAGGTGACCCTGCTTTGGCAGGAGGGTTGGACTAGATGACCCACAGAGGTCCCTTCCAACCCCTACCATTCTGTGATTCTGTGACTCTGTGAAGATAGAGGAACAATATATGCATCCATCACCCACCTTTTTACAAAATTAAAATGCCAGAAATGTGCCAACTACCAAATCAATGTCTTCAAAGGAGGCTCGCGGAACTCCTCTCTCCCAATAAGGTACTTGCCATGAATTGCAGTTACGTAGTCCAAATGCTTGGGGAAGATCTTAGCCCTCAAATACTGAGGCACATATGTTGCAATACTTATGTTCTAAGTACTACCACCATTACTCTTACAATCTTTGTGCATCTGTCACATGATTGGAACTTAAATTTTTTAGAATTTTTTTATATTCTCTATTAAAAAAAGCTTTTAAAGTCCATGCAGAGTGAAATAAACCAGAGAGTACTACTTTAACTGCCTATCATACATTCTTAACAGAACTTATCTTACAAAATCGGATTGAGATTATTTTTTTTTTAAAGCAGTACAGTCTTTACTGTTAAAAATTGCTATCATCTTCATTTTATACTCTTGCATATAGTTATGTCTCCAGAACCTTAGGTGGAGCAGCACATATTTCCTAAAGGAAGCATGCTCACTCCAAGCAAAATACTGTGAATGTGGAAACCATAAGTGGTTCCAATTTTGCCAGCACACAGACAGAAGAACAATTAAATTTCAGAGCTATCATTTTGCATTATGTGCTTAAGGTCCGTCAGACTTATGTTAATAGAAAGCAAGTTGTACTCTAGCAGTTCAGAAAGACATGTATTACAAATCTTAGGGAGCCAGATGAGAGGTTTTTTTTTTCACCATAATTACCTAACTAAGGGTAAGAGCTGCTTTATCTACATAAAACAGATGGATTAGAGGTGTCAGGGATCCATTATCTTCTGGTCAGTTCTACAGTTACACTCCTTTGTGCTGCTCAAACCAAACTTCACTGAACTCTGCAAGGCAGGTACCACTACCTGAACTAAAGAACATGAAGCACCCTCCACAAAGGCTCCAGGTTCCTGCACCACTCCACACACAGCGCAGAGCTTTGAAAATTCATCTCTGGTCACTGCAGTACAGTAAATTAAAATCTGGGGCCAAATGAGCACAAGGATGTGCTGCTTGTTGAGATGCTGAAGGAAATGGTACTGGTGATTAAACGTACACCCTTTGGCAAGCCAATGTGTGGGAGACCAACAGAAAAAAAAATTATCTCTGTGCTCAAAGATTTCCATGAACTTCTGGCATAAACAGAAGTGTTGTCACTGTTCGTGTTAAATTCCAGGGATATTTGTCCACAGATTATCTCAAACTCTAGTGAAGCTTTAACTGTACAGGGGATATTTGATGCTAGACATCTTACAGGCTTACGCAGTGCTACTCTGCTCTCTTAAATGGCAGCTTTACTGCATCCAGCAACTGGCTGTATTGCAGCAAACAAAATTGACTTCGCTGCTACATTTGCTCTGATGAGAAGGTCCCAGTCCTTTACACCATAATGCATGTTTCTAACTATAAACATGAGCAGTATTAGTAAAGTCCAGAACATCTGCATAATTCCTCATAGAATATAGGCCTAACAAGACATTTACACAGACTAATCACTATCAAATTACTCATGTCAGACTTAAGATTCAAGGTCAATATTAAATTTGATACCTTTAATGCTTTTTATACTGTTTTGATACATTTGATGGCACTTTAATAACGAAAAATGTAAATCGTGCAATTCCACTTCCACAGCCATCCAGTCTCTTCATAAATGAGTTCACTAGAACTGGTATTGCTCCTTGGCACATTTTTTACAAAGACACACAAAGCTTTTGCCACAAATCTGCAGGCCAATAACCTAAAAGTCCTGCAAGACCAAGGCAGCTAGCTCCCAGGCTAGCCTCTTCCAGCTCATGCGGGGCTCAGGCTTGAGGCACAGGAAATGGCAGAGAAGGATCAGTTTGCCTACATAAAGCACTGGTGCAGAGTAACACGTTCATCACAAGATGAGGCAGATATGGACTACATACAGAGAGAAACTAAGGTCTGAGACTTTTGAACAACTCATTCTAGGATCTGGAAAGGATGCAATTTAACAAAACTGGGAGTAACACCTGAGCACTGATGATATCCAGTGGTCGATCAAAGGTTCAGAAGGTATACTCACACAGTGAACTGTGATGTTAATTCAGTGACTACTTTATATGTGGGGTAAATTAAATTTTCCTGGCAGAAAAATGACAGATAAACATGAAGAAGTGTGTGTATTTATTACAAGGATTAAAGGAGCCAAGCTGAGTTTACACAGACAACTTTATAACTACTTTCCCCATAATTTATGAACTTCATAATAATTTTTAATATTTTGCCTAGGATATGTTGCGTTAGGTTTTAATTTCAAAAAATCCTGTGGTGTAACAGCCTACCAATATTCAGATATTAGTGCTTAGGACTCTTAGACCCTACCATACTACACATAAGGAAATAAGAAATTACTGTATGATCCATAAAATGTAATTAGAGTCATTTCCTTCTCTTTTTTTACACCTGGATACATAAACTTCAGCAACTCTGATTCACCCCTGAAATGCAACTCTACCCAAGAAAGTCAACCCTGAAAGAATCTAATGTATACATTATAAAATGAAGAAATTCCTACTCCTCTGTTGTTCCTAATACTTCCAGTTTATGTAGTTTGATAAAAGATGTACATTTATCAGTAGCACAAATCTTTAGGTCTGGAAAACAAACATGACCATGCTCATCTGCTCAGAGTCTAGTGGCAATGAGATTCTCATTCATTATTTCCTTCAGAAACATATCTTCAGTGCAGTACCAAAGACCATATGAAAATGAAGCTCTAATACTGTAAAATTTCTTTAATCAGAATTTTGATTAGCTGGTCATCTTCTCTGTAATACGTTCAGAAAGCAAAGATTCACGTACCTGCTTTACTTTGTTTACACTGGGTATTTAGAGAATCGCAAACTTATTTTAAACTGGAATTTGAAGTTTGTTTGTACTTCAGACCTTCTCCACCATTCCACCACATGATTTATACACCGTGTACAGTCACTAAAGAATCCTATCCTTAGTCTGAAACCAGAGGAGAGCGACAGGAAGCCAGAAGAAACATACTGGCTGAATATCTAAAGCCCTACCTACAGCATTATTCATTATTGGTTTTGATGCCTCAACTACCAGAACAATCAAACCAAAAAATACTCACCTAAAAAATAATTAACCACTGCAGTACCTTTTAAACATTGCTGTTTAAACACACCCAGCCAGAGGTCTGCTGTGTTGCCTAGATTGTGGAAATGAAAAAAACATTTATGTGTAATCTTCAACAAGGACACAATGAATGACTTGATGACATAGGATAAAAGAAAATATCACGTAATAAAAAATTTCCTTGAATGTTGTCTTTTACCTTACAAACAGCCATGATTAGTCAGGAAAACAAAGAAAATAATCTTCTGTACACAGAAACCACCTGAATTTAAAAACTGACAATAGTTTACTCAGCACTGTGGCCAGTCATTTTTCCTCCATGGGGCATGAGCAAAACATGCCATCTACTTACAAATGCAGTTTTTTGACAAAATTACCTATATTCACAGCACAGCTCAGCACAGCTCAAGCAATTTAGAACACAGAAGGGATATTAGTATTGATTATTACTATCTTGTTGCACTAATTGATAATGAAATAAGAGATAACATGTGAATCAAAGTGTAAAGTCATTTCCCAATATTTAAGGTGTATTTCCGCTTGTGAATCTGAGCCTTACAACTCTTTGAAAAGTCCACTTGAAAGGGAATCGTAGATCATTATTTCCCCCACAGTTTGAGGAAACTCAGACTTGGAACAGATTCCAGATCCAACTTGGGCAGTTTCGACCTTGTAGATGAAGTAATATCCAAGAAATGTGACTTCACCTTTTTTATCTTCTCTTCCCTTTTTCTCCCTTCCTCTCCTCTCCAGATTACACACCAGTTGCCTCCAGCCCAGCAGCTTTTTCTGAGGACTGGGCTAAATCGTCAGAAATTCAGAGGAACATCCCAGATCACAATAAATCAGTGCACTATTTCTTTTACAGCCCTGCAGAATAAATGTAGATTCATTTTATACTTCAGTTTAGTATTTATAGACATCCTTCATCGTACGTTACAGTTCTGAAGGTCAGAAAGAAAATACGCACACTAATGTGAAGGGAAAAAGGGGAGGGGAACCAAAGCCAAACTGAAGCTGAGCTAGTGCCTCTCTGCGCAGTTAAGACAGAAGCTGTCTAGTCCAGCTGAACAAACAACTAACAGACAGAAATTCTGAATAGCAGGAGCAGTTTAAAAGCTTATTTTAAAATATAACACGTTCATTTCAATCCCCGTGGAAAACGTAATCACCAATTGGCTTGGAACAGCATCAGGACTAGTTCAGCAGAACCACTTCCTTCCATAAACACAGGCCTGCTCTCAAGCAGAGGACAGAATGGCACACAGTTCATTTGCTATGGCTCTGCTCTCTCCACCTTGAAATATTTGCGTTTAGGGTAACGCTGACCAGTGGGACATATGTTCCTGTGCCTCAGTTCTGTTGAGTTCAAACTATATTCTTATCTTGCTTTACTTCCTAAAGAGAAATTAATTATACAGAGGGTGAAAGTAAGAATAGCCACTTCCGTTTCCACAATGCCTTTCATGTCCAACAATCTGAAAACACACCCTGAAGTACCTCTGGAGATGAATGCAGAAGCTCTTCTGCAGCTCACAGTAACAGGACACAACAGTCTGGGTACAAAGTGAAAAGAATACAGCCATGTGCAACAACAACTTATTCCATCCTATAGTTGTGGTAATCCAGGGTTCAGACTCTGGCTGGTTTTCCCCATACATTTCTGCACTCCCTGACCAAGACCTTAGGAAAATCCAATTCTTAAACCCTGACAGAATTCATAAACTTCAGGGTTGGAACAATACAAACTTTGCAGTGGTTTAGAATTATATTAAACAAAGTAGAAATGGGTCACAATAGTAAGTAAAATAAAGTAGACTTAAGCAAAATAAGGTGAGAAGAAAGTGGATTTGGAACAGTCCTAGCAAAACATGAATTACTGAGGTATGCACATAAAATGTTTACTTGAAAGTACAACTTGTAAAGTGGACATGCATGGAAGTAGGAGAGGAACGTACAAAATAGTAACTGAATCCCAGATATAAAATTACTGAGGGCTAAGATCACACACTAAGCTACAATAAGGGCCTAAAAATTTCACCAAAACCTGTCATGTACATGTATTCCATAGTATAAACAACCATATCAGTTGACAGGGAAAAACTGTTATAAAGTTCTGCTATTAAAAGCAAAAACTATAATACAATACTCCCAAGGGAAGGCTTCTGGAAACGAGTACATGAAACCTAGACACTGCCAGCAGGTAATTATTTATTATGTCAATTTTTCCCCAATTCTTGAAAGAAACAAAGAAAACACTTCTTGAAGGTTCCCTGACAGACAAAATGCTTGCAAATCACTTTCTGAAACAAAAGTCACTGCACAGCTGCAGTCAAAGTGGACAACAACATGGACCTTCTCAGAAGCAACACATAACTGAAAGTATAGGTCTGAACTATATGTCATTTTAGCATGTCTTTCAGAAAAATATGCTTATGGTTGGGAATAAACCCCTCTAGGAATGAAATATATGTTGAATCTCATATGGGAAGAAGCAGCTAAAGGCAACCAAAGGCAACATCACATTCAAGAGCAGGGAGGTCTCCAGGCATACCGGTTAGAGCAGCTCTGCAGCCCTGGACTTCAGATCAAAAATGACAAAGGTTAACTCTTTTGTAGCTATTTGGTTTCGCAGATTCATTCAGGTCTCTTGGAGATGTCACATCGGCACAGCTGTAATGCTGGGAAGAAGCCAGGTCAAGATTCTGAAGGATTTCAACACCGAACTGGGTCTGAGTCGTGGTACTAGGTCCAGGAATAGTTTCATATACAAGATAAAATAGCATGACAGACATAAAAGCTGTCAGCCTTGAGACAGCAGTTACAATTCAACAGGGAAGATATCACAGGACCACAAAATAGACAGTGGAAAGGGTAGAGCTTTGAAGGATGAGTACACAACACAAGAAGGTAGAACCAAAGAGAATACCCCAGGAAAAAGTAAAAAAAACAGACTGAGAAACTTTCAAGCCCATTGCTACAAAATACAGCAATCTAAATGTGAAAGCAGAACATTTTTAACAAGTACTAAAGAAGAAGGGAGAAAAGTTCATGAAAGAACTCTGCAGCAGGTGTCATGCAGATGGTCCATGCTGCCCATAACACTTACATTCAGTCCAACTGTCTTTCCAACATTGTGAAGGAACCACATTTGTAAGTTAACACAAAGTTAAGACTGAGTGCTCAAAATTACTCAAATTGTAATTTCCTTGTATCATAAGCTCTAACATTTTTTTTACCAGCTAAGAAATGACCACTGTGCTTTCCATTGCATCCTTTCTTCCAAGTGAAACAAATTTTGCAAGCTAATCATCACCAGTTGGCTATCCTTTCAGCGTGAGAAAGGACAGCTAGCAAGAAAAAAAAAAAATGAAGGGGGAAAACCAGTAATAAGCTGTTACTATTGCTGAGCCATTGCTAGGCACACAAGTGTGGAAAATAATTTGAATTCTTTAAATGCAATTTTATTTTCATTTTGCACTTCAGAACAAATAGCCAATGGAAAAAAGCTTGCAACCAAACTATACAGTAACATATAGGCTCATCATTAATTTGAGAAAACAAACTACACCATATAGTGCATCAAAGAACAAAGCAAGTGGCAATAAAAAAAATCATCCTTTCTCTACAGGTTGTCAAATCAGTCTGTTAAATGGGATGGAAGACACTGTGTGAATACTACAAACAAATACAGCAGCAGCTATGTGAACCTCAATCGCTAACATTACCTGGCACAGTAACACTTGTCCTGAGAAACAGGCTGAGGTCATCCCTGTCTCTTCTTACAAAATGCCATGAAATCTTTGGTTTGTACCCAAATTCTCCCCAGGACAGATCATAGTTTAACTTCAGCTGCATAAGCAATAATACTTCTTCCAAATACCTAAAAACAAATAAACTGTGCCTTTTAAATACTAGTGATCCATAAAAATACTGCCTGTAATTAAAACAATAACATGGCTTTCAAAACACAGAATAAACTCCTATCTGGAAATTGTTTCTACATCATTTTATTATATAAGAGTTGTCCAACAACTCGGAAAAAAATCTTCCCCTTTATAAGACGGGCACACTCCAACAGAATACAGAGAAATAAATTACAGCAGAATTAGATTTTACTGTGCTATTCTACACTCTGTTCACAAGTCAGAAGTAGCCAAGGAAGCACAGGTCAGCGTTAGATCAGGACAAAGACAAATCCTCCCTTGTGGAAAAAGGAAAGCAGTTTAACCTCTGTCAGTGGCTATTGCACCTCTACAGCTGATCTAACAGATCAGGTGATGTAAGTGCTCTGCATCTGCTTCAGTGCAAACTCACATGTATTAGCTGATTAAGCCAACCCAGATGACTTTCTGATGAATGGTCCAAAGGGTATTTATGCAATCTGTTTGCCAACCTGGTGTTAATAACAAGCTACACTGGGGGTAATTTCTTGCGCTGTTCCAGCTAAATATGCAGCAACGATCTGCCCATGCCATCAGGATCTCACAGAAATAAATGGAAGACAAGGGCAACACAGTGACTGAGGAAAGCCACAGTACTTCACAGGAGGGGTAACAGCAGCTTACACCCACACCTTTTGAGACAGTACTTTCAAAAAGCATAAAAACAGGATTGCTAGAGTCCCTTCCAACTCAGCTCCTCAGAAAAGCAGACAAGTGGAGAGCTCTTCACGGACTACATAAAGGAGCCACAGCCCAGGGGACTCTGCTGCTCTGAACCATCTCAGCAAAGTGTTGCTGGACTAATGCCCCGGCCACGTAGAAATCCAATCTGCTTCTATGAAGTGTTTCTGGTATTCAGTTCATCATACTTTATTATTCACTGTTGTACAGTGTCCTGAGAGCTTTAAAGTAAAAAGATGACCAAAGATTTCTAGTGCAATCACTCCAGTTTCCCTCCCCAGTAGGGCAAAAAGTTGTGTTCACATTGTGCAATGTTTGCAACGTGAGCAAACCTGAAAGCTACGTGATAAAACCACCTTATTCCCCACCTGGGGGTGTGTGTATCGGGTTTCTCTCGCACAAGAGAAGTATTATTGCAGATCAAGCTAAGCAACACTCACAGGAAGTCTGGCTGCTCTTCCTTAGTTACATGTACACTGCTTTCATAATTTTTCAAGATTTAATAAAGCTTAACAGCAAATATATAAAGCAATTCATTTTATCTACTACCCAAAGCATTCACAAGTCTAACTTCAACTCCTATGGTAACTTTAAAAAGATGTTTAACTTTAAAAAAAAAAAAAAAAAAAGAGATGTGTAACTTAAAAAGATGTTAAGAAAACCAGTGAAATGGAAAACATTACCCTGACTGAAATCTTTTTAGTTCTCCACTAGCTATTTGACATACTCCAAAGCAGGTTTTTTGAAAACAATCTTTCCTTTTAATTACTATGATTCTTTTGCATCTAAAAAAAGAAAAAATCACTGCTGTCTCTAGGATACTATGTCACCTAGCATGCAAATATTGGAAGGAAAAAGACCTCCACAAATAATTATCTAGGGGCATCTTTGATGTTTTTAAACAGCAAAGGAAGGATGGAATACAGAAGGTATGAAAAAGACTATAGTAGAGAGAGAAGTATCTGTATCTCTTTCTCTCTCCTGAACCTTTTTTCTTCCTAACTCTGTCAAACTGGACTCAAGAATTCTTTCTCCTAAATCACTGCCCTGAAAAAATACTCTAGTGCTGATCTATATCCTAGCTTGCTCCTTCGTATTCTGGCTTCAAACATCTGCTAAACTCATCTCTGCTTTTAAACCAAGTCATGGATCATCTCCTAAACTCATCTCTGCTTTTAAACCAAGTCATGGATCATCTCCTACCATTAAGCCCTATGCTCACATATGTATTTTCTACGAAACAGTGTCTGACGTGCTGGGTCTGCACAGAAGGCTGAAATATTACTTAATTCTAGTCTCAGTCCTCACAGCATTGTGTCAAAATTGCTCCAGCCCACCACCAACCTCTTTGACAACACTGGAATTTAGGCTGTACTGGCTTCAAAAATTGCCTAATATGGCCAACACCAAATAATCTCCACTAGCTATCAATGTCCACTCATCCACACATAAATATGTTAATTATCTTTTAAACTGAATCTGCACTGAACGAAAGCATTAAGCTGTGCAAACAGACAGCCCAGGCATCATCTTTACTCTCCAACAATAGCAGCAACATCAGCTATATTCCGGTAAAAACACCAATGTGACAAGGCCTTTTTATGAGCAAAAGCAGCAACTTCATTTGTATTAGGCTGTTACATGATACACGAGGCTTTGCTATTTTTCCACCTTGCATGTCTTGACTACTTAAACTGTATTTTTTTGGAGATGGATGCTCATTCATTCCAAACACAAAAATATCCCAGTCTTCAGGCTTCTATGGACTTCCATAAAATAAACAGCAGCAGAATCTTGTCATGTGATAACAAGGAACGACATTTTAGGAACTAGCTTCCTGACTGACCTTATGACTTTTGAAAGTAGAACTTTTCACTCCATCTGTTACATGTGCTGATATCAAAGAACAGTTTTGGAGGCCTTAGTCTATGTTCAGGCAAAATTGAAAACTGTATTGGAGCTTAGGTGCTCCGAAAAGCAGAATGCAATATCTACATTACACATTAAAAAAAAAAAGGACAAGTAAAAGGACTTGACAAGGAACAACACCACTTTATGCTGCTATCTAAACATCTATATAAACAAGGAGTCATCCACAATGAGTTTACAGTCTAATTAGAAATGAAACGCAGTAAGTGAACATAACATGCAGTAAGATGAAAAAGTAGGATGAAGTATGTTGACAAAACTACAGGGATTGTTCTCAGATTATGCATCAAGGATTTTATCCATAGAAGTGCTGCAGTACCCAATGAGCAGACAAAAATATTACCAACACTTTTATTGACTAACTGATCGTCACACACTTTCCCAAAAGCTGCAGTGAAATCATGACAAATTTCAAGAAAGTCGTAAGAAACTGCATCCTGCTGCTCCACAAGAGCCATTCTGTCACATCAGATCTAAACAAAACAGTTTTAGGAACTTTCCACCTTCTGATTGCAAATCTATCATACTGCAGTTGTTTCTGTTGAGCTTCACACATCAGCTGTTTATTGATCTACTCGGTATCAGAGCACATAGTTTGGTGGTTTAGAAAATAATTCTGCCTTCTTAACAGACCCTGATAATTTTCATCTCGAGGGCAACAGCTGGAGAATGTTCTGCAACATGTTTATTACAATCCCCAAACAACAAGATGTGTTCTTTCAGGTTAGACAGGCTGCTCCCGCTTTTCAGCTAACCTACCATGAAATATGCATAAGCCTTCAAAAGGAGAGACCGCTGCAGATGATGAAAGGTTCAAAGAAACATAGCATCCACCAACTATGAACTTCAGTCTGGAGTTTGAGGGCTGTACGAGAACTCCAGCATTAGTTTGTCACTAATGGACCATCCCAAGGCTAGATTCTATACTTGCTAGACTTAGCCAAAGCCGTCAGGCTTTTCAGTACAGAATTCCTTGAGGTTACAGACATTGTTCTATTCAGCGACACAAGGCCATAAATGGCTGAAGAATTCAACTCTCAAACAGAGGCTGAAGTATTTAATTTGCAACATCTCACTGATTTAAAAGATTTGTGGTTTCTGACCTGAACCACATTTGCAAATGATATCTAGACCATGCTGCCAAAAAACAGAGCATACAATTACCTCAAGAAATCTGCAGCTACCCCTTTTGGTATTTTTCCATAGCACAGAGGGATTCTCCCATCTAAGTATGCATTTTGCCTCCACCGAAACGCACTGAATCTAGCTCGCTCTAACCTTTCAACTACAACCACTTTGTCTCACTTCTTTTTTTGAAAGTTTTCCAAAATGGCTACAAAGTTAGGTAGTATTCCATTACAATTCGAGTAAATGTTTGATTGATATTTTGGTTTGCATCACAATTTTGAGAGTAGTCTTAGACTGACTAGGATAAGCAAGGAAAACGTAGAACTGAATGAAGCATGCTGGTATACGTACACTCTGTACAGAAAGTCATGCATATGTTCTTTAATTCTTCAGTTTGATGGGCACAATCCACTCTGTCAATTTTCTAATCACTAACTCTCTGTCCTCTGGGTGGCATTCAAAAGACAGTTTATAGAGAAGAACATTGCTCCCAAACACAAACCAACACTATTCTCTTGCAGTAAAACAGCTGTTACCAAAACATATATATAAAAGAAAAAAAAAAAAACCCAGTAAAATATTTGTCAATACAGAGCTAAATCTCAGTTTTTGTTGAAATAAATTAACTAGAATTCAGCATGATATTGTCTATAATAAGTTAGTTAGTCCTTTAGGCAGAAAATAATGAGCATGAGAACAACAAATAGATCAATCACAAATCTAACTCGGAAGATGGGATCGCCCCAATGCCTCTCTTGCCTAAGACTAGAGATGTTGATCAGAAAAACATAGTTACAACTCATTAAATATGAAACATATGTTAGAGAAGAACTCTAGGATTCACATGGAAAAAAAAGCTCATTGTCAGTCCCTTCAGATTCAAGCTACAAATTATGAAAAAATGCAACAATGCATTGAAAAAAGATGCACTAATTCTCCAGAAAGGGAGCTTCATATACTGTGGAACCAGTCAGTTTAAATTCTGCAAAAGGTGTCTTTGGTTCAATACATTATTTTGTTGTCAAACCACACAAGTTTCAAAGGTGTCACATTCTTCCGTCTTAACAGGCATGAGTTAGGAGAGCTTAACACGGAAATGAAAGGGGTAACTTAAGCTATACCACCTTTTTTCACCCATTAGCATCATTGCAGATGCACCTTGCAACCTCCAGCAAAGACGCAGAGGCAGCCATTCAGCTGCCAAGAACTCCAGTCATGCTATTAATCTACGTGCTACTCAGACATTATTCATCAACCGCACTCAAACCTGCAAGTGTCAACCATATACTACCTATCAACATGGTTCGCTCGTTCCCTAACCTGAAAGCACTTGCTCACGCCATTGCTCTTGGATTTCAGCAGGCAGCATTTCTTTTAAAGTCCTGTGGCCAAATAATGCAGCAGTACATCAGTTAAAGATGGCAGTAGAACACTTATTGTATCTTTCACTGATTCAAGCCTCAGTATTCTGCAGTTTTGCTGATAAATTATAGGACACCAAGAACAAATACAAGATGCACAATCATTCATCAGCCATGTTCCAAAGCTGAGCCACAGTGCTCTTTCTTCCTCTTCCGCACTGCTCGCTCTCACATGAGAGCGGTCGAAAGGAATGCCATCTTTATCTTCTCTAGAAAACAGATTCTATTGCACTGGAGAGATCGGAGAGAAAACTGAGAAATAGCAGTTCTGTAGTATCAGCTCCCAAGTCCTTCAGCTCATAAGTCTGAAAATAAACATCTCCTGCTCCTCCCTCAAAGACCTAAACCACAAACACTTCCTCCAGTTACAGAAGGAACAGAGATTTCAACTGCACCGTGTGCATGAATTCAGATTTGAGTGGTGGACTGAGAAGGCATGACCACTGCTGGGGTTTTTTTCCCCTCAATTAAAACACCAATGTGTGCTGAGAGATCTTCAAGCAACCCAAATAAAGATTCAGGAAACCAAACCAGAGAACATGAGAAAACTCTGCATCAAAATAATCACAGCCTTCAGGACATTGCCTTAACATCAGCAGCTCCTGAATCAGGTGGCAACTTTTGAAAAATATTATTCCTACAATGATCAAATACTTCTAAATGGACGGAAAAGTTAAATTTTATAATAGAAGCCCAAATTGTCAGTGTACCTCAGCTTTCATCTGCACTGTTTGTACATTCTGCATTTTTAAAGGGCAGTAAGTTACAGCTCCAACTTTCAGCTTTGCTTTACTTTTTCTTTTTTTTCCATGATCTGTTTCTCTCAGGACTCCTTATTAAGGGTATATAAACAATGCACATATGTGTCTCAAACATTAAAGAACTTCATTCATGCCTAGAGGAATAAGGCTTGTGCCTTTAGCAATTAATGACCTAATCAATACTGCGTTTTATAAAAATGACAGCCTAGTAAACATTTTAAATCTGTCTTCTATATGGCAGTTACATGACAGTTTTTAATAAGGCATGACAGGGAAGTCACTGAATGTATCTTGAACTTGATTTATTTAAGAGAACTGACCTCTCTAGTAACCTCTGATCCGCCCTACACAAAAGTCTAACAGGAATTAATAGCTGATCTCTTCTGTATTCAGCAGAGCCAAATACACATACATGTGTTTGCGTGTTCAGTCTACTACTTAAAATCTTTCCATTTATTTACTGAACCTTCGTTTCCTGTATTATTTATTTAGGCTCCAGAGACACACGGCAAGTATTTCACAGAGCAGCCAGATAAGGCAACTTCATCAAGCTCAGCAACGATGGAAAAAATTGCAAAGCTGCTGCTGCTTCTCGAGTCTACTTTTTTAATGGAGTGCAGCTGAAATGCAGCTGGAACACAGCTGTCAGTTTTTATTTCCCAAATCTACACTAAAATAACAACTACAGCTTGATCATATGATAATTAGATCTGAATTAGAGCCCTGGGTTTGAGACATTACACACAATTAGAAATTAGCCAAGAGCCTGAGGATGACAATAAACACAAGGCTGAAAAGCTTGGGGTTTTGGACATATTCCTCTTCAACATTTGTTAGTTCAGTGCATTCTTCCATGAGGTAAACATCTCAGGAACAACATTAATGCTTTGCTATTACTCAGTGCTTTCAAAATACTGACCTCAAAAAAAAAAAAAAACCCCACAACTTTGCAAATACCAGAACACTTCAATGTGAAGTAGGTACTTACAGGAAAAGTGATACCCTGAAGCTGAAGGAAGCCTTAGGCTTGATTTTGAAAGGTAGAGGAATTCACTTTCTAGTGGCTAGTTGTTTTACCTTTAGAAACTACAGGTTTCTTAAGTAACTTATGAACAGAAAGCCACTAACATCCCCCCCTTTTGCTACCTAATAAATACACTGCCTTCATGCAAACATAGAAAATATGCTGAGATGGACAAACATAAAGGTTTACTTTAAAATACTTTTTTCAAAAATTGAACAGTTTTGTTAATTTTATGCAATCTTTCTGCTCAGAGATACACATTTATCAGCTAGGCTCCAGAGATCAAATTAAGTTTCATATAAGCTCAAATTATTTTAGTGAACTGTTTCACAAGAGATTAATTTGCTCAATGCACGCAAGCTGATTACAGCAAAAGCGTATCTGCACCTATCTCAAAAGGAAAATTTGAGATCTGTAACTCATTCCATGACTTGAACATTTCTTCACATTCATCACAATCTTTTCCCATAACCATATCTCATCTAGCGCTACTTGCTACAATTTTACAACCTATAAACAGGAATCTAACTCAAGAAATCAGAGACAAGAAAAAAAAAATACACCAAAAAACCCCCACTCTTCGCTGACCCACTCTGACCACGAAGTCCATTAAACATCCCCAGCAAGTAATTTAAAATACTCTATCACAAGCAAGCACAGCAGAAATGAGGTGACAATGACAAATTCTATGTATGTTCATATAAACCACCACTTCATAGAATAAAATAATTTAGAAAAAGTATTTTGAGATGAAACACATTTTTGGCAGATTTAAGATCTGAGCAGAATGAACTTCACATTAATATGCAAAGGAGCAAGAAAAGTTTGATGACCTCATAGCAAATGCACTATTGCATTACAGGGTACGTTTAGCTAATAGCTATTTAATAGCATCGTTTTTTTAAAGAGGATGCTGATGTCCCATTTTACCAAAGATAAAAACAAGCCTCAAAGGGACTGTTTTGCTCCTTGTCCCTTAGCCTGTAAACATAACTTTTGAGGGAGAGTTTAAGCTCAAGGATCTGAGCTACTATAATTTTCATTTGGAAGTCACTCATTAATCAAATAACCAATATGCTGAGATACCACTTTTAAACATCAGAATACTTAAAAGATCACTACACTAATTCTGAATATTCATCCTTCTAAAATAGGTGGGGTTAACAAGCCAGAGAAGAAAAACCTATTTAAGAGCCTGTGGTGAGCAGAGGGTTGTTTACAAAGAGATTTCTTTTTCACATAAGAAACTCAGATGTTACAGTAGTATTCTTGTAGTTTCAATAGCACTGATGTTAGCTTTCAATTTAATTCTTTGCCCATGTAAAAGACATTTCAAGATGCCTACATTTAATTTCAACAATTTCTCTTTAGCATTCAGATCCACTGATGTTGTTCCACAGTGTCAGAACAGCCTTCTTGATTAAGCATCGCACTTGTTCCCACCCAGCATAATATCCGCGTTCTTAATGCCAGCCTCCAGCCAGCTCCTTCCCAGCAGCTGTGCTGCACTTCACTGTTATGTAACTCTCCACATCATCTCAAGTTCTCCCTGTGAGAATGACTGAATAACTCATTTCACCTGGCTTTAGAGATAGAGTCAAGATTTAATACAAGCACCTGAACCTTTAGTCTGAAACCGGTGGACTTTTTCACATCAATCTCCCAGGTGAAAAAAAAAAAAGCAAAATGCTAGTTTAAGAAAGAGAGGTAATTTACAGCACATTTTGAACTGACAGTAAAGAACAGACAAAGGCCAGAGCAGAAACATAACAATACAGGGCAAGAGGATTTTTTTCCACAGTGCAGAAAGGGCCTAGAAGCAATCAGTACTGTAAAAACCAAAATTATTACCCTGACACCTTTTGTACATTTTCCAAGAAATACAAAAGCAAAGCCCATTCATAAACATGCACCTGGACTGCAAGGCTCCGACAGAAGAAAAACAGGATTCTGCATGGGGTTTCTCCACACAGATACGGATGAAGTTCTTCAGTGAATCAGTTTATCACTTGAAAATCTTGTGAACAAGTATCTCCAACAAAATTCTGAAGCCCACTGCAAAAGCAGTGTGAGCAAGAGTACACTGAATGAGAAATGAGGTAATAAAAGTCCCTGAATTTATTTTCTGTGTTTAGGCATGAAACGAATCCAAGCTGCAAAACCATACCCTATTAGAAGAGCTTGATATAGTGTAAGAGGAAGTTTAATGTGTGCCTGAGTTGATGAAGAATCCAGCAATGCAGATGATCAAACAAATTCAAAGTGTCTGTTAAGCAGAATATGAAAAAATACCTTTATGTAATTCGTTAATAGCTTAAAAGACTGGAAAACATCAAAAACTAAGATTATTGACCTAAAGTTCTCCAAGGTGTATGCTTTTATGCTCATGAGATTCGCAGTTTCGACTGCAACAGCAAGGTCTGCTGAAACACGTCTCCCTCGCTTCCCAATTCTGAACGCGGGGCAGCAGGGCAGCTGGAAAGGATGGTGTAAGTATGCCAGACCAGTGGCATTCCATTCAACACCCCAAGTCTGTGACTAAAATTGGCACTCAGAAGAGGAAATGCAGATCTAAAGCATGAATGTGACCTTTATTTCTCTCCAAGGGCCCCATTCTTTAGACCCCAATAAAGACAATTGTTCCCTGAGGATAACAGGAGAAAGGTAGCAAACAGTCATAGCGTTCTTTTTTGTGTAAAGCAACAACTCTTACACTTAGACTTACGGAATACAGTTTGGTGGACAGAGACGGACTCTCACCGACAGTTGCACAGGCTGACAGCAGTCAGGCCAGCAGAACAGCCAGAACTCCCCATGGGGGACATGTGTGTTTTAAGAACATTCAGCAGAGCCCCTGATGACTTTGCTTTGCATCAGGCCAGGTATCTTCGAAAAACTGGAAGTCAGGAGCTGCCACCTGCAATCTGCCCAGGCTCAGTACTGAGACAAACGTATTCTGGCACAGTTAAGAATCAAGTGCAAGCAAAGTTAAGCCATACTCCTTTCTTCCACGTATGATCTCTAGGCTTTGATCAAAATGCAGTAAATGTTTCTTCCTTGTAGGAGAACATAAGTGAGACAGATATACACACACACACACACACACAATATGCTCTAATAATCCAGTAAAAAGCAAAACACAATCCTGGGTATGGCCCTACAAAGTTCCTTTCACATGAGTAATCTCAAATTAGTTACAAAAGATAAGATTAATAGGCCTTAATTCATTTATCTGTTTTGATGTTCTCTCTCATTTTGTATATATAAATATAAAAAACAACAACTATTTACTAAGCAGGAAGTTTAAAAGCAAACAGTTTAACGATCCTTAATGATCGCCAGAGACAGCAAAATAACACTGCAGGAACATTTACTACTACTCTTCTCTTTACTCATCTTCTTTACTATTTCTAATGGCACACTTCATACTCTTTTCCTGGGCCTTTGGATATATTCTCATGCTACATAGGTTTCACATAACAGCAAGCCTGAAAACCGTGGACTGAGTATCAACTTCACAACTCTGGAGGGTCTGGATACCTCTGGTGGCAGCTCTTCGATGCCTGATGATGAACATCATGGGGCTCTGCTTCTTATCATCATAAAAATGGCAGTTTCCCACATTTACACAGCTGTTCAATTCATAGGGCAGATCTTGAAAAGTTTTTGAACACTGCTCTGAAGTTTCCTTAACTTGTGTTCTAATTAAGTATGTTTTTCTGCAGGCATCAAAAACCATGGCTAAAAATCACAGCAATTTTCTTAGCAAACATGCTCAAGAGCTATTGCTCCCACTGCACAAGGCCAAGGGCCAGACGTGCAGTTCCATTACAAGCACCCTACAGAAACACATAAAAACACTCATAAAAATGCATTTGTTTATATGGCAAAGAGATATGAATGGATTAATACTCTACACAGAAACTACCACAATATTATTAGAGTTTATTCAACCTGCGAGAATTTTATCGAATCTTAAATCATGTCCCCTTCCTCCTTTCCTCCCCACATGCATCAATGGACTCTTGTGTTTTGGTTTGCAAATATTTAAAGTGGTGTGTCAAGCCCTGCTGCAGAAGCCTGATGGTCATGCCACGCTATGAATAACAGACTGAAAGCAGGGAAAACAGTTCCTAAATCAAATTACGACTCTTGGGGATAAACACATTTCCAAATGATGTAATTATAACAATATGTCACACTCTCCTGAAGACCTCATAGAACATTAAAATAAAGAATGCGTGGGTAGGAAATATAAGCAAAGGATGACATAATATTGTTCTGTGCCAGTTTCTGCCTGTTTTCAATCAGGCCAGACATCAGAAAGTGACTTGGGAGGAAAAAAAATCGTATCACTAACAATCAAGGGAATTTTTGTTTAAGTCGGAGGCCTGTGCACCGAGATCACATTTGACCTTGTAATATAAATAAAGTAACCCTAATGAAGTGTGTACAGAGCCTGGGAAAGACAAGCCCCCCCTGCCTGCCCCCTCATACTGAGTCCCAAATAAACACACCAATATGACTTAAGACATGCTTGCAGAAGAGTTTATTATTTTATTTTCACCTCTGTATATATCCCATGCCAGTAAAAACTGCTGCATCACAAGCTCTTAATTTAGTCCCTTTTAGACACAAGAGGACCTTGGATGGTTGATCCTAAACATGCCTGCACTAAATAACTCATAGATGAGCTGACAGAAAACACGTATCTCAAACTCAGTTAAATGCTTTGTATGCACAAGTGAAACAAGTTGTATCTGGTTCAGACCTGAATCCTTGGTATGGCAGTAAATCGCATTATCAGCCTACAAAGTGAAGTCACTTGATTCTATCAAAACTGAATAAACTCCATTGCGGCTTCGCTATAATCCCCTTATGAGAACCGTGTGCATCATTATTTACCCAACTGTTATGTGGGTGGAAACAGGAGACGTTCACCTCTGGCAAATATGTGTGCAGCTTCTCTCAAGTCAACACAGTTGCACCTGCTTATACCAGCAACGAAGCTTGTCTCTGATGTCAACAGTGATATTGTCTAGAGATAAAACAGTTCCTGTTTTGTCTGAAAAATGAAATACTTCAAAATATGTCAAGTCACTTGCAAATCCTGCCCATAAAGCAAAAAGGAAAAGCTTTAGAAGAATTACTTCCATAGAACAAGCAGCTTCTGGGGCCAGAAATCCTGAAGAGATTAACACCCTCCCTGCGCTCCCCTCCTGCTAGGAATCTTCCATGACAGCTCTGGAGCCTGCCAAACCCTGGCTCTTGCTTGGACAACAACAGCGCCCTTATTGGGAGCCCAGAAAAGCTCAGTGTTAAAGACAACTGCCAGGCAAAAAGTAAACAGCCTTCTGCCTATCACCTGCATCTGTCCAGGCGCTGTGAGTGATCAATGGGATTGAAGGAAAATCACAGCTGACTAGAAAAGGAAGAGGAAAAGGGAGGGAAAGTGATGACAAACCAACCAAGCACATTTCCTCTGCCAGTCCTCCTTACAGAATCAGCCATTCACGCAGTCCTCTTCCCTCAAATTCCCTTCTTCATCTCTATCAGTCCTAGCCTCATTTAAAATTCCTTTTTCTTTCGACTATACACCTGAAGTTTCTTCCCAGTCTGGCCATTCACATATACAAAAAACCCAATCAAAAACCCAAACTCAGGACAACCATAAAACCCTCTTCACCTCATGCAGTTCCCTACTTTTCAATTTTTTTTCTTTTTTTACTATCATCATACTTATTGCATATTTATATTTCCCTGTACCTTTCACATATTTGAGTTATCTTTCACAGTAAGTACTTCAAAATACTTACTACATTTTGGGTACCCGAACTATATAATTATGTGTTTTAAAGATGGCCGTAGTTAGGATTATGAAGAAGCCATAAAACCAAGTCTCCCTTGGGTGAAATTCCCTCCTTCCAACCAGTTTATCAAAGGAACACAGTTGGCCCAAAGCTCCCATTGTCTCTGCTAAAGACCGCTGATCTACCAGAACTTCCATTCACACAGAAATAGAAGCCACCCTTTAAATGAGTCCTGACAAGAACTTCTACACTTCTTAATCTTAAAAATATCAACTAAAAATTGCATGGACTCATTCAGCTGACATCATTGGCTTGTGTTTCTGGGCCTTGTCTCAGTTTTATTGGAACCCTTCCCCAGTTTCCAGAAACTGGTTGTCCAATGAGCATGTGAATGGACCAGGCAGTCTGGAAGCCTTGCCCAGCTCATTCTGATTTGAGACAGGTTGGGTGAGGAATCTGTTCTGTAGTGCCAGCAGCAAAAAAAGGGCATACAGTGAAATCTGCAGTTAACATTTCTGGAAATAAAAATAATAATAAAAATTATCCTGTAATATGATAAATTATGTTATCCACAAGTAGGAACCACCTTCCCTGTGTAAGACACACTGCACCTGCAGAGAAATACAGCCATACCACAACATGCAATTCATGACTGCTATGGGAGAAAGGTACACAGCACAGTTTGTTTAATTAGTTGCTGATATTGGAGCACAGATATTTGGAGATAATCACTGACACTACTGAAATTTTGCCAAGATTGTGTTCATCCTTCCTCCTTCTACACAGAATACAAGTTCACTGAATCCTATGAAAGTAAGGATAAGCACTGAAATGAACTCCCTGAAGACCAGTGACTGACTGGGAGGAGCCAATTAACTCCATCTGCTCCTTAAACCTCAGGAAATTTGCTACAGGCAAGTGAGTGCTGTTACAAAATTACCAATCAATCTAGATTACAAAATTTATTTGTTTTGTTGCACTTCCTACACTCTGTCTACTTAGCATACATGAAAAGTAGTGAAACTTTTAGCTGTATTCAACATCACCCAAGCACTTATTTCTTAGCAGTCTAAACCAAACAATGCTACCTTTAATTCCATAATATTTTTCATTCCAATGGATCCCAAAACTCTTTGTTTACAAGAAGCTCTACCCTGTACGTTAGGATATAGAGCTTCATATCACACCTAATTAAGCTGAAGAGGTGATTTGAAAAGCTGAAACCTGTACAAAGTACCAAGATTTTAAACACTGCTGAATTTACATAAATATTCCTAAGTTCTTTATTTACATTTAGATGGTAAATACCTCACACCTGCCACGGAAGTAAACAGAAACATGTCTTAAAACAGTGCTAGTCTGACTTAAAAAGGAGATATTTAATGTCACCCAACTGCAATGAATCTTCAAAACCCACAGACTGGTCTGTCTAAGTGAATTTCTACCATCTAAATTCAAGTAGCAATTCCCACTCCCAGTTTTCATTAACACCATTTCCTTTTTTTTGTTTGGCTTTAAAGTCCTTGGCCCAAAAATTAAATTCAATTAAAGTAACTGAATGACACAATTCAAGCTAACAGTTTAAGAAACCTAAGTTTTAAAAAGCAGTTCAGTGTCAAGGTATTCTGTCACTGAAGTCAATCAAAGTTGCTAATTCCTCTGATTTTTCGGGTGGATTAAGCCATATATTACCTACCCAGCATACGTGTGAGTTAAACATCCGGTAAAAGGAACAGTGAGAAGTTTCTGGAATAGAATAAAATTTATTTTGAATTCCATGAAATGTAGTTGATCCAAACTAACTGCTCTTTCGCTCTCTTAATACTTTAAGTGAAATGCTGTATTGCCTCAATCTACACTAATTTAATAATCTTTTAAAAGATATAGGCTTTTGTCTATGCATATAATACCTAAGCTCAAACCGATGTTTCCCACTTGTGATTTAGATTCCGAAGTCTCCCCTGCAAAGGACAATTCATTTACATTTCACTCCTTCAGATGCTTGTTGAGTAAGCTGTCATACTTGGATTAAATCAGTTCTCATTCATTTGGCAGCTAGTAATGCAAGAAACCAAAAACTCTTCCAGTTCATCGAGTTCCCTCAATAGGAAAGCTGGCATTTCCTCGCACAACTCCATTTAAGTGGAACAATAACAGTATCAGGTTCCCTTCTAACAATAGCTCCAGTGTTGTTTGGCATTGCTGTCAAATGTCTCAAGACAAAGACAAACTTGAGAATTCATGGAGATCTGCCAAGAATGTTTTCTTTCAGGAAAAAAAAAGAAATCCAAGAATAACAACAACACAGTGCCCCCCCCTTTTTTTTTAATTATTAGTATCCCTAAGAAATAAAGGATCCTTACAAGCACTCCTACCTTTCGCATTACTACCTTTCTACTACCACACACTTAAGAATTCAGCCAGTGTTATCAACATTATCATTTCATAGTTGAGGATACTGAAACTAAAAGGATAAATATTTCAGTCAGGTTTAAATAATGTCTAAACTACAGGCAAAACACTGAACTTGAGAATCTAAGTTTTCAGATCTTTGCTACTGCATAGACTATACTAAACACCAAACCCATCTTAATCCAAGAATTTGGTCTGATTTCAGCTACTGGATAGAATACACTCCAGTGTCTGAGCAATGCCTGAACCTTTATTGACCAGCAGTATGCTCTCATGCACCTGTTACAGGGGAAATCCTGAAATACAGCAGCCCCACGGTCAGTAACAGTGCACAGCTGTACTGGGTCTGGCTGGAAAGGAGCTTGTTTTCTTCATAGCAGCCCATATGGTGCTGTGTTTTACACTGGTGACCAAAACACCATTGCTGGTACACAAGTGTTTTAGCCACTGCTGAACACTGCTTCAGAGCATCAAGGCCATCTCAGTTTCTCGCTCTGCCACCCTTGTTAGGCTGGGAGGGGACACAGCTGGTACAGCTGACTTGAATCGACCAAAGAGCTACTCCAAACCACCGAACATCATGCTGAGCCATAAAATGGGGAGGGGCTCGGGTGGGGAGGGCAGGAGGGTGAGTTTTTCTAAAGTAGCCATTGCTAAAATACTGGCTGGACATCAGCCTGCTGGTGGTGACTGCCCTTGCACTGGTTGTGGGGAGGTGTTTGTTGTGGTGTCCTCCCCTTCACTTAAACCATCTTTATCTTGACCCACAGAGTTTTTTTCCTGCCTTTGCCCTTCCAATTCTCTCCCCCATCCCTCTGCAGAGGGAGTGAGCAAGCAAGCTGCCAGCTGGGGTCAACCCATCACAATAGTGGAGGAAGCACACAGCCTTCAAAGGTACTATCTCTCCTGAAATGAGTACATAAAGGCTACTACTAACATTATGGATGTCCTCATGGATTTGGTCTGCAAGTAATGAAGCAGAACTGTGGTTCTACAAGTCCCACCTTCAACCAGGGCAGCACCATGCACAATCCTAACACACAACTGGGTCTATACGCTCACTCTGCAAGAAGCTTCAATCCTAATTCTTTCCCAGCCTCCCACCAGACTGTCCGACCACTGAGTCCTGCACTAGGCTTGTCAGTATGTAACAGTGTCAGTAAAAGCGTTACAACTTTATTGGGAGGGAAAGCTAGAATACTGAGCACAGGAATTCACAGATGACATACAGTGCTGCTAGCACAGGTTACAGCTCGATAGCTTTACACTGCGCACAAAATGGCATAAGTGCTACCTAAAATGATTTGGTAAATAGTACTAACAGCTACATGATCTGTCCTAAAAAAGAAGGACAGCTGAAGCACAGCTTCAGCTCTGAAGTCTGCACATAATACTGGGGAGGACAGAAGAGTCCTGATGCAACAAAATTAATCAGCTGTCTGAGTGGGCAAAGTCTGTCATTGAACATATTCTAATACACAGCAAGTACAAATTAGATTATCTGAAAAATACACACTTCTGGGTTATGCACGGTATTATATTATCAATACACATCCAAAACACCAAAGCAGAGCAATCTAAAGGCAACGCTGTTATAGAGATATCCAATATATGGCTTCTGTTAGCAACACTGTAAAGCATAACTTGATGAAGCTGCAGTGCACTGAGCACTTCTCTTTCTACCAATTCCCCTGGTTAGCCCAAATACATTTAAGTTTCTCCAGAGGGAGAATCACTACAAACCGGAGCCTCTTAACCAAGGAGAAGGATTCTCAGGGCTCTGTGGGAAAACCTTGGGGAAAAAAGTGCTTGCCATGCCTACTACATCTGGTAGTCTCATGAACTCAGTTCTCAGTTTAAACCAAAGTATTTCTCCAAAGGTAGTTAACAGCAAACGTTGCCACAAGCCTCTCAACACAACAGAGTCTGCCATCCTACCAGCTAGAGAGCTCAGTGGCCAACTGGGAGGCAAATATTCAAAGTGCTGAAGTAACTATTACAAGTCTTAGACAAAATGGAGAGGTGACACCCCGTAAAAACGAACCTACATGAGCAATCTTCTTTAATCTCTAAGTATTTAGCGTCATTAGGATTAACCAGTTAATGAGAGTAATGCAAATGCCTCCAGAGACATCAGGGCAAGGGCTAAATGTTCATACACAAGGAGAGACAGAATTAATTTCAGCTCCTCACTCTTCCTTCTCAGCCACAGGAATAGCTGACAAGAAACAAAAAGCATCAGCTTAAGGAGTGGAGGAGTCACCATCCCTCGAGGTGTTCAAAAAATGTGTAGATATGGCACTTCGGGATATGGTTTAGCAGGCACAGTGGTGTTGGGTTGACAGTTGGACTTGATAATCTTAGAGGTCTTTTTCCAACCTTAATGATTCTGTGATTCTAAGGGGCCAAGGGCAAGTTACAACTGGCAAGTTCACCACAGCAGCAATCGCCTGGAAAGATTCTGCTGTACCGACAAGTAGTGGCAATGTGGCTGTGAGACACTTCCCCATCAGGGTGTCAATGCCTTCTGATGCTCAAGGGGAAGCTGAAGGGAGATGAAGTGTATTGTCAGTGAAGTGGAAAGATGATTTCTGAGCTTCACAGTCACCTTTTGTATAGAGGGCAAAGATTGCTGCAATACCACACACTGAGGAAACAAACAAACAACAACAAAAAAAACAGCTCTAGGCAACATAAAGGAAGCTGAAAACTGTTCTCCCCTTGAATCCTTCTCCTTCTCTGAATTCAACTCATTCTGACTGTAGGATCTGGACATAGATGTAAAACTGAGATACTGCTTTTCGTTAAATTATGATGAATACTTATGTTTCTCTAGTTATTCGAAACCACTGAAAGGCAAACAAAGACTGTATCATTCCATTTTACCCCACTGATGTGTACAAAGTTCCTCACAACTGCAAATATTTACATTTGTCTCTTCACAGCTAAAAGACTTGTGAAAAATTATTAGACATACTTTTCACTCCTTAACTGTTCAATTAGTGCAACTACATAAACTGGAGTCTCGACAGAGTACAGCTCATTATTTGTTACATCAAACTTTTAAACATTGACTCTACTGTTGAGGTTGGCTATCACAGTAAGACAAAAACATCTGTTTCTGCATGTTGTTTTCCTTTCCTTTTAAAGGCTAAACTAGATGCTTAAGTATTACCTCTCTCTCTCTCACAATGAGATCTTTTGTTGTCTAAAACACATTAGAAAAAAAATAAGGTCCCAAACCTTGGCAGTTGTTACTCAGCATTGCTCCATTTCCTTCAGGCAAGTTACAGTAATTTATGCTAATATACCAACAGAGCAGGTAGAAAAAGCAAGCTGTTAGAAACCAGATCAAAATCAGTATTTAACTCATGCTGACCTCCATTTCTAAAAGGTAGCCACAGCCAAGACCTGCGAGTGCTTCATGAGACCAACAGCAATAAGTTTAGCTCAAAAATGACTGAATAGCATGACAGGCTTCTTATGACAGAGTTCATTGCTCTTCACATATCTACATGCTTCACAAATGTTGAAGAATAAAACATCTCCTTTAGCAAAACATCTCCTTTAGCCAAATTACACTCTTTGAGGTTAAGGAACATGAGCCAAAAGCCTAGTTTTTGAGCAAAGATTAGCAGCATAGTTTGTCATAAAAAAAAAAAAATCAAAACACCCTGGCTCAGATACAACTCTCCAGACATGTGACTTCTAATAAAGTATGTTATCCATGCACTGCTAGACAGCAGATGTTTCAAACAGTTGCCATTTGAACCAGGAAAACAACATTGATGGATGTTTGTTATTTTAAACTCCTACCAGGCACCCCAAGCTTCGAAAAAGGAGCAACGTGGTATTTTTCATATTTATGTAATTTGTTAATCTGTTACTCCAGAAACAGGTAACTTATCAAGACAGTCCAAAGAAAGTAGAAAAAATAAAGCATAACAAGCAAACTTCCAGCAATTTACTAACACTGTGTAAAGGTGCCTACAGATTTGTTCCATCAAGAGGCTGTTTGAAGCCTTGTTAATTGCTTTATCTCTTAATCTCAAAGTATGACATCTAAAGTCTTCAATGCAAGGAAGCCTGTTAAAAATAGGTAGTGGCACCCACAGGAAGGTGCTCGCCTTCAAGTCAGGCCATTATAAATACAGAGGACTAAAAGAAAGCACACAAAAAGGCTACAGAGCGATTCACCTCCTCCCAACCTAGCAGGAGCCACCTTTTCCAAAAAGGTGCTAATAAGTCATAAATGATGAGCAGGAAACAGCACGGTGTTTTAAATGTTCCAACAGGCACCAAACACACAACCAACACTTCCGTGGTTTGAACACTATTTCACTTGGTGTCTTCACTTCCTAACTGAGACAAAGAGCAAAGCAAAGCATCACTGACGCAGCGAACAAAATAGAGGTTGGGTGGGAAACTTCCCAAAGCCAAACCAAGGAATATAAAAAAAAAAAAAAACACATGGAAAAAACTACCTGCTGGCTTCAAAATCTATACCAATACCAAAAATGGTATAAAGCAACAAAAACATTTCAACCTATAGAGTCAAAGGTCACCACTAAGCAGAAACACAAAGAGAAAAGTGACAGTAACATAGGTATTCCTCCCATTTTCATACTTTAATCAGGAACAACAAAAAGCCAGTTGCAGTTAGTCAAATGGTTTGTGGTTTTACTTGCCCCCACAACTTCTACTGCTGCAAGCACAGAGCAGCCAAGGCTCAGCTCTGCAGAAATTAAAGCATGTCAGAAACCAAAAAAACATTATATTAGGCAAAAATTCAGAAGTGGAGCATGCAAACAGTTTATTGGTAAAACTGACAGAGGCAGACATGTCGGTGACATGGACAGTGGGACTGAGTGCACCCTCAGCAAGTTTGCCGATGACACCAAGCTGTGTGGTGTGGTTGACACACTGGAGGGAAGGGATGCCATTCAGAGGGACCTTGACAGGCTTGAGTGGTGGGCCTTCATGAACCGCATGAAGTTCAACAAGGCGAAGTGCAAATGAGAATGCTTTAAAAACACATGAGGAGGAAGAAAAAAAATTGGAAGCTTTGGGTGAGAAAGAAAGGCTTTTTCCAGCTGCAGTATGTTGGCTCCAAAGGGGTCTGAGACAATAAAACAGATATTGATTTTCCTTCACCCTGGAAATCCAGAGTTCAAATGAAATGTAGATAGAGTTGAAATGGCACTTTGCAATTCTTTTACAACCTTTCTTCACAGAGGGTAGCCTTACAATGCTGTTAAGCAGGCATAATCCCTATTTCACAGCAGAGACATGCTGTGACTTGTCTGTATTATGAACCAACCCTAGGACAAAGGCAGGAACAGATTTCAGACCTTGTGATTTCTACTCTTGGACTGTCACCCCAAGGCTACCTCTACTCACTGTAAATACAGCTATTACCTGTGGAATCCCCCCAGAACTGTTGTTCTGAGATGATACCTGTATTTACCTCTAATCAAAGATTCAAGGAACAGAGAGACTTCACAAGACAGATACTTAATTCTTTGTAGGACATGCGGAGGCAGGAACATGAATAGTCTTACTTTTTTGCCTCAGTCTTCAATAGCACGTGCTCTAGCCACAACGCCTGAGTTGCAGAAGGCAAAGGCAGGGACTGGGAGAATGAAGAACTGCCCACTGTAGGAGAAGAACAGGTTCGAGAATGCCTAAGGAACCTGAAGGTGCACAAATCCATGGGGCCTGATGAGATGCACCGCAGATCCAGAGGGAACTGGTGGACAAAGTTGCCAAACCACTCTCCACCATATTTGAGAGGTTGTGGCGGTCCGGGGAGGTCCCCAGCGACTTGAAAAGGGGCAACATCACCCCAACTTTGAAAAAGGGAAAAAAAGAAGACCTGGGGAACTACAGACCAGCCAGTCTCACCTCTGTGCCTGGCAAGATGATGGAGCAGATCCTCCTCAAAACCATGCTAAGGCACATGGATAACAAGGAGCTGACTGGGGACAGCCAACATGGCTCCACTAAGGGAAAATCATGCCTGACCAGTCTGGTATCCTTCTATGATAGGGTTACAGTGTTGGTGGACAAAGGACGGGCAACTGACATCATCTACCTGGACTTGTGCAAGACATTCAACACTGTCCCACATGATGTCCTTGTCTCTAAATTGGAAGGACATGGATTTGACAGATGGACCACTTGTTGGATAAGGAACTGGCTCGATGGACGCACTCAAAAAGTTACAGTCAATGGCTCGATGTCCAGGTGGAGACCAGTGACGAGTGGTGTGCCTCAGCGGTCAGTACTGGGGCTGGTGCTGTTTAATATCTTTGTCGGTGACATGGACAGTGGGAGTGAGTGCACCCTCAGCAAGTTTGCCGACGACACCAAGCTGTGTGGTGTGGTTAACACACTGGAGGGAAGGGATGCCATTCAGAGGGACCTTGACAGGCTTGAGTGATGGGCCTTCATGAACCGCATGAAGTTCAACAAGGCAAAGTGCAAGGTCCTGCACATGGTTGGGGCAATCCAAAACACAAGTACAGGCCGGGCGGAGAGTGACTCGAGAGCAACTCAGAGGAGAAAGCCTTGGGGGTACTGGTGGATGAGAAGCTCAACATGAGCCAGTAATGTGCGCTTGCAGCCCAGAAAGCCAACTGTATCCTGGACTGCATCAAGAGAAGCGTGGCCAGCACGTCGAAGGAGGTGATTCTGCCCCTTTACTCTGCTCCCGTGAGACCTCACCAGGAGTACTGCATCCAGCTCTGGAGCCCTCAGCACAGAAGAGATATGGATGTGTGGAGTGGGTCCAGAGAAGGGCCACGAAGATGATCAGAGGGCTGGAGTACCTCTCCTACGAGGACAGGCTGAGAGTTGGGGCTGTTCAGCCTGGAGAAAAGAAGGCTCCGGGGTGACCTTATAGCAGCCTTCCAGTACCTGAAGGGGCCTACGGGAAGGATGGAGAGGGACTTTTCACAAGGGTGTACAGTGATAGCACAAGGGGGAATGGCTGTAAACTAAAAGAGGGCAGATTTAGATTAGATATTAGGAAGAAATTCTTCACCATGAGGGTGGTGAAACACTGGAACAGGTTGCCCAGAGAAGCTGCGGATGCCCCCTCCCTGGAAGTGTTCAAGGCCAGGTTGGATGGAGCTCTGAGCAACCTGGTCTAG
>Ga0065711_1031474_pt1 | contig 29559 bp, 22 predicted proteins | sample Hoacrofraction12_FD_59098 | JGI IMG/M metagenome (GOLD analysis project Ga0065711, IMG submission 59098) | Hoatzin crop microbial communities from Cojedes, Venezuela - Epithelial fraction 12 v2 (version 2) | ecosystem: Host-associated > Birds > Digestive system > Esophagus > Crop | place... | reverse complement strand
GGGGGGGGGGGGGAGGTCATCGTGCCCGCGAGGAGCCCGCCCTGCGTGGCGTGGAACGGGGCACCCCTGACGTCAGCAGCGACGGCAGGAGGGTGAGCTGACAGCCCGCAGCCTCCCGGCCCTGGGGTTCGGTGGAGGTTTTTTACCCATTCATCTGGGCTTTGGTGACAGGTCGCTCTTCAGTGCGCCTCCCGTGGGGCTGCTTGCCTTTTTTTTTGTTAGTATTGTTGGGTGAAGAAGAAGAAAAAAAAAAATCCCAGGTGATTTACTTTGCAGGGTAATTAATATTGGTGCCCTAAGTGGAAAAGTAGGGGTTAGAATTAGTCAGTCGAGCGCACTGGCAAAGGGCGAGGTAGGAGGAGCCCCACAGACCTTTAGGTTAGGGATATTTTTCCTGTCCTCAGGTCGGACTTATTTTAGACTTATGTTTTCTCACTTTGCGCAGAATTCAGCGACATAACCCTGTAACGCTCAGGAAAAAAAAAGCAGGAAAAAAAGCCTAGTGATCTGCTTGCCTGGACTCCTGGAGCTCGTTTTCTGAGCTAGCGAAAAAAAAAAAGCCTTTTTCCTTCACAGGGCCGTGTGTCAACACGTCCGCCCGTGACATTATCTGTCCGCCCGTGACATTATCTGTCCGCTCATTCAGTTGTGCTCCTCCACCAGCCCTCAGTGGAGGTGGTGGAAGGGATTGCTTTCCCTTTTCATTTGATTAAGCACCGCTCGCTGCGTTTTAGGAGACGGCCCTTAAGCTAACAAATGCCAGTAACAGGGATTGCCATGAAGTGTGCGTGCGTGGAATGGCACGGGCAGAAACTGATTGATAGGAGGAAAGAGAACGGGAAGAAAATACATAAATAACATTGGGAGGCAAGGCTTGTGAAAGAGCTGTCCTGCTTTTTCCTTCAAGTATTTGGATTTATGAGTAAGAAGGTCTTAATTTCAAAAAACAGCACTATCTTTTTTTCCCAGTTTTCAGTGTTTGCTCGAGAAGAAGACGGATCTGAATGGTTTGTGACAGTACGATAATTGAAATCTGGTGCTTAGTTTAAATATGTTTATCTGCAAAGCAGGCAGGAAAGAATTAGAAGTTGATTTAACACAAATTATTTGAATTCCTGCCTGAAAGGCTCGAGTGAACATTTTGAAATTGTAAGTGAAAGGAGTTCTTGAAATACTGAGGGAAACCCCATTATTTTTAACACAGCTTTTTTTTTTTTTTTTCTTTGTATGAATTGTTTCTCAAGTGCTTTTGGAATATAAATTACCACAATTAAGAAGATATGAACTGCACTTAATTTTCATATACATTTTCTCCATATTTCCTTGTCTTTTCTCTTTACAAGAAAATTTATACCAATCTGTGCATTTTATTCCCCTGTTGTGGAACCGAAACACAGCACGCCTTTTAGTTTGGGCTGCAAATATTGGGCTAGAATCTCCCAGTGTTTAGTCAGGCAAACCTCAAGTGGACTGCAGAACTGGGTCCATTATTTCCTGAGAGCAGCAAAGGAAACAGCAGACCAGCAGGAAAGGTAAAAGAAAGAAAGAAAAAAATTGAATCTTTGTAACCAGGCACTGTGCTGCTTCAACCACCCCCCAGCTACCAGTGAACCACACTAACTTTTATGACTAATGGATAAAAACAGTTATCTTAGCAGCTTCAACCTTGCTTTCCCATAAAAATGGAAACAAAAATACCACATGCTTTTTCTCTTCCATTTTTTGCAAGTTTGAGGATATATTGTACTAGCCACATTTTTTAGGAGAATGTTCCACCACAGATAAGCCTTAAAACTACCAGTTAGACAGCAACCTTAAATTATTAGCTGACCAGAACTATGCTTCAAAGGCCCAGAGTTCAGTAAGCAAAATTGATGTTTGCAAGTCCTAAGGAGCAAACGCTGTGATTTGAGTCGTTCCTCTGACGTGCACAGCAGATGCTGTTTCTTTTGATATAAACACAGTTTTTAATATTATGCATCTGATAATCTCGTTTAGCCTTCGTGAAAATTTTATGGCACGGTTGCACGCGTGCAGAGATAGATTTAGAGCCATAAACTGTTTCCATCCTGCTCATCTAATTCTCATTGACACCTATGTATATTAAGCAGCAGATGTAGGGCAGCTTGAGACGGATTCTTCTCTCTGCTGACGCTGGTGTAAATTTGAGTTTCTCCTGCAACTGGGTGAGGAGCAGGGTCCAGAATACCTGATGCTTAGTTGACCCCCGATGCGTATTTCTTGCTGAAAGGCAAAGACTCGAGGCTAATTTATATGTCCCTTGTCTGGGTGAGAGTGGGAGTCGGGTGTCTTAACTGAGCTCCGTGAAACGTGGGCAAGCTGCTGGGAAAGCAGTTTGCGAGGGCCGGGGCCGCGGCCTCGGCGCGCTGGGCTGGCTGCTAACGTCCCCCTTTGCCCTCGCAGATATGCCCTGTGTGCAAGCGCAGTATAGCCCTTCACCGCCCGGTTCGAATTATGCGGCTCAGACCTACGCGTATGGCTCGGAGTACAGCTCGGAGATCATGAACCCCGACTATGCCAAGCTGACCATGGACCTGGGCAGCACCGAAATCACGGCCACTGCCACCACCTCCCTTCCCAGCTTCAGCACCTTCATGGAGGGTTACTCCGGCAGCTACGAGCTCAAGCCTTCCTGCCTCTACCAAATGCAATCTGCCTCCTCCGGCCAGAGGCCCCTCATAAAGATGGAGGACACCCGGCTCTCCCCGTACCAGCCCTCGCTGCCACCCTCCACAGATGAGGGGATGCCCAGCACTTCCATGTACTTCAAGCAATCTCCGCCCTCCACGCCCACCACGCCGGGCTTCCCCTCTCACCAGAGCCTGTGGGACGAGCCCCCGCTGCAGCCCGCGCAGACCTGCCTGCCGCCCGGCCACCTCATGGACGCTGCCCCCATGAAGACCGTGCCTCCGCGCTTCCCCCTCTTCCACTTCAAGCACTCCCCGCCCCACACGCCGGCCGCCGCCTCCCACATGTGCTACGACCCTGCCTCCCTGAGCCTGCCGCTGGGCTCCGACAGACCCGCCGCCAGCCAGGCGTCCATGGAGAGCCCTTCCTACGGGCTGCACCTGCCCAAAAGGCCGGCCACCTTGGCCTTCTCACCGCTCGGCCTCAACGCGGCCGCCTCCGGCCTGATGGGCGAGAGCAGCGGTGGCGGCGGCGGGGGCCTCCCGTCCCCGCCCAGCAGGAGCTCCTCGTCCGGGGAAGGCACCTGCGCCGTCTGCGGGGACAATGCCGCCTGCCAGCACTACGGCGTGCGGACGTGCGAGGGCTGCAAGGGCTTCTTCAAGGTGAGAGCTCTGCGGTTCGCTCCCCTCCCTGCTTCCCCAGCCTCCCCTCCCGGCCCATCCATCCCGGCAGCTTCCCGGTCCTCAGAGCGCCCTGGCACAGCGGGACGGGCGCCCACCCCGAGGTTCTGCACGAGGCCAGAGCAAGCCCTCCGTGGGGTGGAAGGATCGGCCAGCCTCGGCTGAGGAGGGGTCATGGCAGCCAGCTGGGCAAACCGCAGCCCCAGTCTGCCAGCGTCCCTCAGCGGAGCACGGGTCACCCCTCCCCGAGGTATAAACTGCCGTTCTTCCCTAGCGAAACCCACCTGGAATACATCCAACCTGGGTTTTACTCGGTCGCTCGTTCCAATTAAACCTGGCCGTCAGGTGAGGAAAGGAATCCCGAAATCGTGAAGTCTGCTTGACGTCTTAGCTGGTGGCGGCGGGAGGCCGTTTGTTGCCCTGGCGTGGCTGGGGTGAGGAGAGCCGCGGGGCCGGCGCCGGGAGGAAACTGCTCTCACGTGTGGGGCAGACCCCAGCGCTTGGGGCTTGGTTTGGTTTGGTTTGGTTTGGTTTGGTTTGGTTTGGTTTGGTTTGGTTTGGTTTGGGTGGTGCCCCCTCGTTACTCCTGAGCTCAGGAGCCCGGCGAGTCCCCGCTGCTGGAAGGCTGCTTGCAGAGAGGGGCCCGGCGCCGGCTCTGCGACCGAGGAGGCTTTGAGGCTGAAGAGCAACACGAATAACTCGTACGCAGCCGGTTCTCAGCGGAAGCTGACTGCTGACGTTTCTAGGATTCAAACAGTCTCTTTTTGCCCTTAGATTCGGGCGCCTCGTAATTTCCTTTCAGCAGATCTAGCTCAGATTCCGGTATTGTTTTCAGAATTAGCTCATGTAAGTGAAGAATTTGGGATAGACTTCTGGTGGGAGGGCTCTGGTCAGCAGGTTGAAGGTTCGATACATTTGGGGTTGATTCAGTATATTCCCTCCTGCAGAGCCAGCAGTCGCACCCCTGTGCTGGTAAAAGATACGATGGGAAGAAAAACAGTCCAAAAATAGTTGGGGGGGGGAGGGCTTACAACATTTTTTTTTATTGTACACAGAGCTGCTAATGTTACTAAATAATAATCCTGTGACAACGTGGTAAAATACACATCTCCTGTAAAACTCATTTGTCACTTAAATATAATTAGCAAAGGAAACACAAACAGCCTGGAAATAGCAGCTCTTCTGGGCCCGATCCTGCCCCTGTGGAAATCCATAGCATATCCTTGTCTGGGAGCAGTATCTAGAGCTTATTCTGCAAAATTAAACAGTTTTCAGCTCTAAAGCACCATGAACAATATTTGCTGTGTCTCTTCTATTTAGTACCTTGAGGCTGCTATTTGAAAAGGAGCACAATTTGTGAAATAACTTTTTTCCATTCATTTAATCGCAGTGCAAGGTTTAATACTGAATGTTGAGCTGATGAATTTGTTCCTGTTCTGATGTCTTTCCTGTTAGTGTCTCTTTTTTTTTGTGCTATTTATTGATGTATCTTTGATTTTAATTATGGGAGCACATAATACATTTTTGCATCAATATTTGCTACGTTCTGCCAAGGATTCCCAGGTTTTTACAAATTTTAAATTTACTATATAGCTTTAAGATCATTTTACAGTTAGTTAAATGTATATAACTACAGTATAATTCTGTCTGTTTTTTTCCCAGGTCAGGTTAGCTTTTCCAGAATATTTAACTAAACATATTTTGGTTTTATTTTTCTGGTGTTTTTATTTTTCTCCCTGATGATTTTAATGGCTAACCAAACCAGTTATTGTGGTATTTGACTAACAATAGCGATAGCAAGAGAAGTACATGGCAGATCATTTTGATTTTATTTTAATAAGGTCAGCAATAATCAAGGGAATGAACCAAGTAGAAAATTGTTCCCAAAGGGATATTAAAAGCGGAGATAATCTAATCCCCAAAGGTAGATGCGATGACCTGGTAATTTCAGATATGATTTTATCATTCAAAGTTGCCTGTCTCCAGAGACTTGCTTCAGAACAATCCTAGATGATTTTCATTGTCAGCAGCTAACACTAATAAAATTGTTTTTCCTGCAGGCTAGTGTGTTAGGAAATTAATTTTATCTAATTATATGAATTGCACTGTCGCTTTTCATGTTGTAATTAAAACACGTTTTGTCAGGTTCTAAGTTGTTCAAGAAATGATCAGTTTACTATTTTCGTGTTGTGTTTTTGCAGAGAACAGTTCAGAAAAATGCAAAATATGTGTGTCTGGCAAATAAAAACTGTCCAGTGGACAAGAGACGTCGTAACAGATGCCAGTACTGCCGGTTTCAGAAGTGTCTCAGTGTCGGCATGGTTAAAGAAGGTAAGGACTTTTTCTATTATTATCCCAGACAGTGAAATATTGCATTTAATGAATCTGTGTGTGTGTGGACATAGATGCCTTTACAATGAATTTCACAGTGATGAGATTCGTAACTTACCCCAAAATATGTGCACTTGTGTAATAATGTATTGATTTTCTTCTTTTCGCTCATATTATCATATTTAGACTTTAGACCCCAGAGTTCAAGAATAGCAAGGTCACAAGAGGATAATTTGACACTGGCCAAAATGTCTCCTTTATTAACTTTGAACGTTGCTCGATAATGCTGTCGGCTTCCCCCTGTTATCACACTGGGGGCTGCACTGGATTGTGTGCATTTTGACATAGGATCTTGTCTCATTCCCATAAGCTGATTGTAAATTTGCAATTAATTTAAATTGAAACAGGATCAACTCATTAGTCCCAATTCTGCAAATGTTTAAGTATGTGAGTAATACTGTGTGAGCAGTCCCATTGTGAATACTAACATGGATAATCTAACCTATATGCCATGGCCATATTTTTTCAAATGCTTCAAGAAAGCAAAAATTACTTTGAATGAATGACTCTGCCATTCAAAAGGTGCACCAGCAGCAAGAATATTAGAATTTGTGTTGTGTCTGTGTGTGTGCATGAGCACACATCCACGGACGTGTAGGTGTGCTGCAAAGAAAGCGTGAACACTGGGAACAAGCTGGGCTTTAAGCAAGCAGCTACATTGCTGCTGACGATCGTAGGTCTGACGCAATTTTGGTATCGTTTGTGTTCCTTTGCCATCAAAGGCATTGAGAGCATGTGCTGAAACTGGAGAATACTCTTACTTTTGCCGGGCTGGCCACCATAAGAAAAGCAGGTGTTCATTCTGATCCGTCGTTTGCTGGTATCTTCACAACTGATTCCCTTTTGTTTTTTTCATCCAGTTGTCCGTACCGACAGCCTGAAAGGGAGAAGAGGTCGGTTGCCTTCCAAACCAAAGAGCCCCTTACAGCAAGAACCCTCTCAGCCCTCCCCGCCTTCTCCTCCCATCAGCATGATGAACGCCCTCGTACGAGCTTTAACCGACTCCACGCCCAGGGAGCTTGACTATTCGAGAGTATGTCTCAGTTTTCTTTGCCTGCTTGCTTTCCGTGTAGAAATGATTTGCAAACTGCATTTCTACTTCCCAGCCGGTTTGCTAAAATGGAATTAAATGTGAAATTTGGATGAGGGTAGAAGTTTGTCCAGCCAGCCGTTTCTTTTCACGGTGGGTGGACAATGAGGGGAAAGGAGGTGCAGTAGAAAGTAGTGTTAGTAACTATTCATCCTGAGGATCTCAGAGTTATCTGGAGTGTATTCCATGGGTGAGTGAAAGCAAAAATGCATAGATAAATAGAGCATTCTCCTTGCAAAAGGCTGTGCCAAAACACTTAACAATTAAAACGCAATCGATTAATCTACCAAACTCAAGAGCAGTACTCATATGTCCAGTATCTTAAGTTCTGGGTTCTCTAATCTCATGGCACTTCCCTAATACTCGGTTACCTGGATGGATAGGGCCATTTCTTTTGAAATCAATAGGAATTTTGCCCTGATTTAATTGGAACCGGGGTCTGGCTTTGGATACCCCAACATGAATATTTCTTCAGTAAAATTCACATTTGCAAAACAAACCTTTTAAAATAAAAATTCTAAAGAATTACCTCAGCAAAACTCTGCCAGAGATTATATATTTTTGTAACCTTGTTCTTTAATGTATCATATTTACTATTTAAATATTCATGGAATATTTTGAAAGCTTAAAAAACTGTTCAATCGTTAGTAAAATACAGCATTGAAATGGCTTCTTAAATACATTTTTAGGCAGGTTCATATAACAAAAGAAAAAAATACAGCCAAGGAAAAACAAGATCAAATTCCTTCCCCTTAATGAATTATGATTAAGTCTGAGACTGTAAAAAATACAGCTCTATTCAGACAACATCTACACTGGCCATTTATCACTTGTTGCTAAGTAATTAATACTAAAATATATTTGATTGTAATTATGTAAAAATTACATTATTCTATTTTAGACTACACTTACATATATCATTTAGCAATTTTAAGCATGCTGTAACATTTTTTCTTCAAGCTAATCTGTAAGTATACAATCATATAATTTTCCAGATTATTGTTAAGAATCTAGCTGTTCCGTATGTGACAGCCTTTTAGGGGGAGAATGCTTTAGCCATGTTTACACATATTTTACCTTACCCAGAATGACTCAGGGGGTCATTCTGCAGATACCGAGGCGTGTGACGAGCTGTGCTCTTTGACAGAAATCTGCTGGGTTCCACAGAATTACAGGCGCATGATAGCCCAGGCCAGGAAAGCAATATCTAACCTTATGTATTTATTTGTTTATAGATACGAAGTCCTTTTGCATTTACAAAAAAAGTGAATGAAAACTGTGTATTTTTATGTGACTTTTTTCTTTGTCCTGCAGTAATTATTTCACTTTTAATGAAAATAGCCCACAGATCTAATTGTTGAACAATTCTGTTGGACATTACAGAAAGCATATGATTGACAGTAAATTAATTTAGTCTTGGTAGCTGAAAGATTAAGTACGATTGTCTGTTAGGACATATTAATGGTCAAGTTTTTCTTTATAATAAAATATGTAATAGTCTGTTATGCTCAGCAATACTGAAAAGACAAAAATATGCTAAAAGAAATTAGTAGATTCTTATGTTTTTGAGAAGCCTTATACTTATTTTGAAAAGCTAAGGGAGATCAGAAACAAATGCTATGTGAAAACTGAGATTAACTAAATGAAATATGCCATAAACACACTGCAATGCTAAAAAAATCCCCTCGGAGAATAATCCTGTACCTGTAAAGACTAACGTACGGCACACTCGGTTAGGCTGTGACCCTGCCGAGCACCACAAATGGGTAGATCTGGAAACCTGGCTTTGGAGTCTGTCCTAACACTTCTGCAGACACGACCTAATGTTTAGCATGGTCTTCATGTTTGCAAGCCGTAATGTCTTGACCATCGTAAAAATGCTGTTAAGAGTTTCAGACAGGAACATGTACCCCTTCCCTCCCAAAAAACTTACACAAAAAAAAAAAACCAAATCCCAAATCAAAAATAAATTACATAAGCTATGAATTTTAAACCAAAACAGATTGGAACTGGTTCTGTTCAGAACATGGCTACTTTTCATTTCAGCAGTGGTTTTAACTTACCAGTCCACAGCAATGGTATATTTAGGTACTTGATTTCAAAAAGCTATTGCTAGGAAGAGAATTTGGTTTATGAACTCCTTAAAGGCCAAGGGCCGCAGTCCGGTCTCACACCTGTTTTACTGGTACAATTCCACGAGTTTACACTTCTAAATAAGCGAGATGAGAAACAGACCCTGTATCTTGCTGCCCTTATTCATGCAGAATGGCTATCAACTTAAACAGAAATGTTATCTTTTCGGAGGGAGAGTGCAGCATTTAGGTAATAATCCCCCCCCATCCCCAGACACAAAATTAAGCAAGTATCAGGGCTTTTGGAAGAACAAGCGTAGCTTCTCCTCTGTGCAGAGACGTTATTGTTAGGCTTTTGCAGCTGTAGGAATTGATGAAGGGCTGATGAAAGCAGGCAAAGGATAGAGCTAGGTTGTGCTGTCAGGCTCCCCAACATCAGGCTTTCCGAATCACTTTAGCTATGCTGTACAAGTTAAGGTTGCTCGCTACGCATGCGACCCCCTCCTTGGGTATCAGTCGGGTTTCGTTTAATTCCTGAAAGAGCTCTGAGCAAGGGGTTAAGGCAGAGCTTTGCCTTCTGGCTTTCTCCCAGCATGCCTCCCATTTGCACAGGGCAGGTTAAGAAATGCAGGTCGGGACCCCTTCCGTGCCCTGGCCTCCTGACCAAGGGCGGGCTTACCAGCTGTCTTGGTCAGAAGTTAGGTCAAATATCAGCTCTTCTCAATGAAATAATCACGGAAAAAAACCCACAGATTTTGGTGCATAAAACAGAACCATGCATATTATGTATGGTTACTTATATACTCTTAAGTCTGTTACAAGCAAATAGTATGTTATTTTAGCTCTTCTTTTTAAGTGCTAACTCTTTGTGGCGAGCAGTGACGTATTACAGCAGCTAAAAATTATACAATTCCATATAATTTCTTACCTTTCTTCTAAAATTACTCTCATGGGATAAACTATAACAGCAAATACAGGTTGTAATTTATTTAGATGCATTTAATTTAATTAAGTGCCCCACGTGGGGTATACTGTACTGTAGCATTCATACTTATGTGACATTATGCAGCATTCAGCTTCGTTACAAAATGTTAAAACTTTGCCTTACTTTTGCCTAAGGAATGTTTTATAAATATTGGGAACAAATTAATACATGGCATAATTATGCTGACTTGGGATGAGTTATATTTAGAAAGAATTTAGGGTAGTATCTTTTTTGTTTTGCTTTTCTTTTCCTTTCTCTTCACTGCTCGAAGGATCAAGAACGTGTCTTGCCTTAACAGTACCTATGGTGAGGCAGCAGTTTCCATCAGCCCGTTTGGTTTCCCCGTGTAGAAAGAAGGAGTTATAGGTCAGCCCCAGTGCAGCAAAGCACATCTCCCAGAGCCAAGATGTGCACTGTCTTGGCTTGCTCCACAGCTTCATTTTAAGAGGGTCTAGAACATGCAAGGTGTCTGAAAAAGCATGTCATCTTTTTCTACCTGCTGATCACCCCGGTGCATCTTGCTGCAGTCCAGTGCCAGGAGTAGTCAGTTCATGCTGCTTGAGCATCCTCAACTGCTCCATTCAGGTGGGGGACTGAACACGTAAATGAGACAGCATACAGACTTTTCTGCTGCTGCTCTCCATCCTCTCTGTGTTTTGGCCTCTACCTGCTTCACTGTCACAGGATCCTTCAGAGTAGCCGGGGCAGAATTTGTCTCCACATGAATTTTATAAGAGGGATCACACATGGTTCGCCCGCTGACTAGGGATGTGAGCTGGAGCTTACCATGAGAAACTCATGCAGCTAGTGCTGGGTAAGCAGAACAGAGTCAATCAGGACTAGCACCAGTACCCCTGATACGGCCAGAGGTCTCTAGGATTGCTGTGGTTCTCCAGTCAGTAACTCTGACAATCTGTCCTTCATCCCTTACCTACCAAGAGCAACCAGCTCCAGCTAGGACAGGCAGAGAACAGCCCAAGAAGTTCTGCTTGCTGCCCTCTCCCCACGCCCCGCTCCTTTCCTGCACAGAGGTGACTTTTGGGTTGCAGTTAGCAACAGGGGTGATATTTGCAGCCCAAGTGGCATGCCTGTAATAAGGTCCTCCCAGGCTGCCAGCCCACTGTTACCGATTGGCAAAGAGATGTGGGTCTTTCTGCTTCCACTCTGGCTTGGGGAGTTGCTAGGGATTCAAGCCCTGACGGCGTGTGGAAAGTTGTTTCCAAAGGGCATGCACACTTCTTGCGGCCGTGGAGACCACCCCAACCTTTCCTTGGCTGAGTCCCAGAGAGAGAGTGGCTATGAAGTCTCTCCCAGAAATAACTGACCAGATGTCTGATGGCAAGGATGTTGTTACAAGAAATCCCAAATTATTCAGTTCCTGCTCAGAAAACCAGCAGCGCTTTCCAAGCACGGAATCAAGCTAAGCCACGAAAGCTCCTGTTGTATTTTCTGCCGAGAGCAAGTGAGCAGTGTCATGGGAGCGACAGGGATCCACTGGTGAGGAAGTAGGAGACAGCGGGGAGGGAGCTGTCAGCGGGTCACAGGGAAGCTGAGCAAGCTGAGCCTGTCTTAACAGTTGTCGAGAAGAGTTATGGCCGCATCAGCAGCATAATGGGTTCTCCTGAACCTTCAATGCTTCTATTTGAAGGATAAGAGGTGATATGGGGCAGCTGTTTTACGTTGAACCAATTCTGTATTCAAATGAAGCAATGCTGCATGTGTCAGATAAAACATGATTTATCGTACATGTCTCTATCACTGTCAGATAAAATGCAGTTAGAGAGGTTTTGGAAGAAATCTGCATTTTGGACATACTGAGACAAATTCATCAATGGGAAAAATATTGAATTGTAGTAAGTTAAATAATATTCCTCTTCTAGTGTGACGGAAATTATCCTACCCACCAGTTTTCTGTTTCTGTTTACTAATAGCACATAGGTACTTGTGATAAGTATTATATTTTATTTATAAATTTTAAATGGTTTCTGCATGTGTGGAAATATTTTTGCAATATACCTCTGAATAGCAAAATGCCTCTAGGTAGCCAAATAGGTAGATGGATGTAGACCTACTATTATGCCTTTGATAATTATACCAGCTTTGCCACAGAAGGAAATGTTGTCGGGCAAGTTATGCCGTATGTTTCACAGAATGCCCTTAAATGCGTGTAACGTTGCTTTCTGTGGCTTTCATTTTAGTACTGTTCCACTGATCAGGCTGCTGCAGGCACAGATGCAGAACATGTACAACAGTTCTATAATCTTCTGACTGCCTCCGTTGACATAACTAGAGGCTGGGCAGAAAAAATCCCAGGATTTACTGACCTCCCAAAAGAAGATCAGACATTACTCATAGAATCAGCTTTTTTGGAGCTGTTTGTACTAAGACTCTCCATCAGGTAACTATTTATTTCATTTCCTCTTAAGCTGATGTGAAAAATCATCCATCTAAATATTTTTAAGGAATAAATATGGTGATGTCTTTGAATATTGTCAGTTGTACCCAAAACCCCACAAAACATCAGCAATGTCGTCATCCAAAGAATATGGTGTTTGATTTGTTTTATGCTGCAGAAAAAAACAAGAAAGTGATTTAAAAAGAGAGCTCACTCTCACTAGTCTCACTAGTCACTCATTAGTCTCACTAATGTCCTCCTTTTTGTTTGATATACCCCATCCTCTTCTTCCATAGTCATGGAAATTGATCCTCAGGTACTGTTTGAGCAAGTTTGCTTCATACTCAACAGTGTAAACTGTAGAAAAGCACCTTCAGTATGAAAGCTTTTTCCTTTTCCCCCGTCTTTTGCACATGCACATCTTTGTTGTCTCTTTTGGGGACGAAGAAGATTTTAAATCTTTTTCAGATTGTTTTTCTTCTTAATACCAAGTCATTTAATAGAGTGAGATGCTATTTATCAGTCTGGCACCGGTTAAGACACTTTACTAAAAACACTTTCAGGGATGGGGATATTCCAAACTGGTGATTTGAATTATGCCCTTGTTTCTTTAGGTTGAAAATGACTTTTGCATGCGTTTTTTAACAGGGATATTGGCAATGGGGAGGGGAAGGAGAGGAGAGCTTGGCTGTAATATCTCTCTTACACACAGGTTTTCATATAAAAGAGTTTATGATGTTACATGTATTGTGGTGCATTGTTGCATGCATTTTCCACTGGTTTTTCCTTATCTATTTTTTACAATCTGAAAAATGCAGATGAAACTAAGGAAATGCTGAGAGTTGCAGAATCTCTTCTTTCCCCAGTTTTTATTAGTTTTGTATTTCAAAATGCACTCACTTAGTATTCCTTTGGTTCAAACATACAATATTTAATGTAAAATGTCTTCTCTGTTTATGCCTTTGGGCAGGACCAAAATCTTAACTAATTAGGCAGTCTACACCACATGCTACAGCTAACCTCAGGCTTATAAGTCTACCAAGTAAGCAATCATAGAAGCTTGTTTGTTGCACTGTGGCCCCAAGGGAGAAGCATATTGTCAAACGTGAATGCCCACATATGTCTCAGGATAATATGCTTGGGATTTTAAATGACAGACACTTCAATACTGGTTATGCATTTTGCTGTAAAGTAGAAAATGCGTTTAAAATTTTTTCAATTATTTTCATTTGAGGTCTGATACTGCTGAGGACAAGTTTGTATTCTGCAATGGACTCGTGCTTCATAGACTTCAGTGCCTTCGTGGATTTGGGGAGTGGCTCAACTCTATTAAAGACTTTTCCTTAAACTTAAAGAGCCTTAACCTTGATATCCCAGCCTTAGCAAGTTTATCAGCTCTAACTATGATTACAGGTAAGTGCTCCTTTATTAACAGAAAACTTCAGACTCCAGTGCTTTGCTTTAATGTAGATTCAAGCAATTTCAGTTAACTTGGCTACATTCAGGATAAAGTGAGTATGATATTTAAGCATTGGAATGACCATACTGAAACTGTGGACTAACATTAGGCTATAAGATAGCCCTACTAAAATGTAATCTGATTCTCTCGCTTCACGGTTTCATTGCTTTCTTGGAATAGCTTCTAAAAAGCAAGCTGCTTCCAAGCAAATTGTGTAGCTCCTACAAAGATGTTCAAAATACTTGCTGAATTCCGAGAAAAGCCTAATGAAATGACCAGAGCTAGGTCTTCTGTGTAGGAATGCTAGTATCGAGGTAGCTTGAGAGCCAGAAGCCATACAGCTGGTAGAGCTCATCTCTGAGCAAGATAGCTAGACCAGAAGGAGTGCTTCGTGAGGGCAGGCAGGCTGCTTGTGGTAGCCAAGCTACTGTAGGTATTCCGTGTACTGCTTTTCTGAGAGAGAAAATCAGAGAATAGTATTAAAAAAATCATTTTCTGCAGTTGTACAAAGGTTTTTGGGTGTGCATGTGACCATATCACCCTTTCTGCTTGCTGGGGCGAACAGCAGGAAACTAAGGTCAGAATCTGCCAAATCTGGCCAGGAAGTACAAAACGGGGGAGCATGACCTTATAAAGTGTAATTTCCTCGTTCCTGAAACAACAAAGCCCCTCAAAGTACTAACTGCATACCTTGGGCTTCTTGCGATTGAAGAGGCATGGCTGGTGGAAGCAGGAAGGGTTGGGAGTCTGACAGCCACACAGCAGAAGTCAGAGCAGCAGTCATCTCCACAGAGAGCCCCACGCTCATTTCCGAAAAGCTGGTAGTGTACAGGTGCAACTGTGCTGTCAGTGTGAGACAGGGCTTCAGCGGGATCTTCCCAGGGATGCTATAAACTCCACTGGGATGGATATTGATTTCCTTCTGCATTTCAGGCATCCACCAGTTTGCAGGTGGTGGCCTCAACAATATCAGCTGCAGTCTTCATTTTACCCGGGATGAGATGATGCTAGGGAAACACTGAGATAAAACGCTCAATAGCAAATATAAAAACTAAAATTGGGCAATTCTTGCTGACATTTGTGGGCCCAAGATTTTGGCTTCAGGGTTTGCGTGCTATGCTTCCTTCCTGCATTTTGGTGATGGGTTAGTGTATACATGTAACTCTGTGTTTTCTCAAGAAAAGTATTTTCAGGTTTTTTGATGAATTTCTGTTCATTTCTTCTGCACTTGGAAAGGGTACTTTAAGGTCCAGATTCTAGTTTCCTTGATAAAATGCTTAACTCCAGAATAACTCATTGGAGTTGCTTTGTTCTGTATGAAAATTTTTCAAAATGAGTGATACGTTAAAGTGAGAAAGAACATTCCCAACTTATTTTTTCATTCCTATATATAAACATCCACTGACATGTGTTCATGCATACTTACATATATGTATTATAAATACATATATATGTGTGTGTATATACATACTTATATACATATATAATGTATATATGTATGTGTATGCGTTTAGATATCTATAAATCAAGGACAGATGCTGTCTCTCTCCATATATATTTACATATAGGCTTATATGCTCACAGATATATATATATACAGCACATATCACTGATTTAGATTATTTACTATATATTGGATATGTCTTTTTTTAGATGGACACAGATAGCTTGTTCTTGATCTTCCTGACAACTGAGAGGATGTAGGTCGATGAACAGGATCCTCAGCAAGCTGTCGAAGTGAATGTAGAAAAATCTATTGCATAGGAAGAAAAGTTATTCTCCTTACAAACCCATGCCCTGTTTTAGCATGATAATTCTTTATTCAGTTAGATGCTGTTTGCTTGCCCTTACATAAAGAGTCAAAGCCTAAGATATTTAGTCAAAATAGCTTTTAATTGATAATGCCCCACATTTCTTCCTTTCCTTGATAATAACACTTTCAGGAGTTGGCTATATTGTGCTGGTCTTCCAAAAATTTCTAAACAGATGGAAGTAACTGCTGCCTTTAAAAGGAGAGCATTTCTGTCCATAAAAGCTTTATTTCTTTCTGTATTTGTCAAGCTTTTCTTGATTTTCTCACTTGTATGAGATGATGCTTTAAATTAATGTAATTTTGTGCTTATTGTTTTATTTCATGAGGCCAGTGTATCTCTGCTGATTTGCTCTTAAGGACAGAGTATGCTTTCATGCGATATAGATTAGACCAAAGCTCCTCTTTGGAGTGATTTGTATTCACAGGTTTCAGATCTCCAAGGGCAGCTAGCCAAGTTAGGGACTCAGACAGAAATTTGGTCCCCTGAAAACGGATGGTATTGTATAATGATAAGTGATATTAAAAAAAAAACTGGAAGAGGAAATCAGGTATTTAGGACTAAGAGAGCACTACAGCACAGAATGCTGGTGGGCAGGGTTCTTTTGAGACTTTTTCAGTGATAGTATATTGAAATTTTATGTTCAGGAAAGCCTTGAGATATGCCTCTGGAAGGGCATCCCGTGAGAAATGGCTTCTTGTCTTCTGCCCGCAGCTGGAGTATGACAAGCCATGTGCTGGTTTTCAGCTACTCCCGTGAAAAGAGAAGAAATAATAAAGATAAATTTTGGAAATCTGAAATCCATTGAACATTTTTAAGCATTGTTTTGAGGCTTGGCTTAGATCTAAGTGGGTGTTTTAGGTGCCATTCTTTATCCCTGGAGAAAATACTCTTCTCTCCTGTAGTGGACTGTTGGAGGCAATGGGTAGCTAGCAAAACCTGGTTCAAGCCCTTGCTGTGAGTCAGAGCAGGGGAGAGTGACCTTTGCCAGGAACATAGGATATCCGACAATTGAGCGTCACTGTCTTTTGTCTTGAGGCCATTTGACATCTTTCGCAGGCTGCAGAAGGGCTGTTGTGTAGGATGATCTGGGGACAAGCTGGTGCTCAGAGGGACACCCAAGGCCCAGTCTCTGGTCTGATTCCAACAGGAAGAGAATCTGACCGTGAATCTCCCATGTCCCAGATGGATATCCATGTCATTGGGTTGCAAGATAGGAAGAAGCAAGAAAGCTCTGGTTTGTGAATCGAGTTGTTTGCTTTTATTAGCAACACTGCAAAACCGAAACGCTGGCTTGAGCAAAATTTTCTTCATTATTACGCAAATTCCTCCAGTTCTTATTTTGCATTAGTCAACTTTTCATGAGTTGATATTCAACCAAAGAAAGAAAAAGACAAGAAGGCGGTGTTCTGTAATAGTCATAGCTTGTTTTGATACTGTACAGCCTCTTAGGTAGCACCAAATTCAAGAATTGTCTCTCCGGGTAAAGATAAACGCTCCTAGAAATAAAGACCTGTTTGTTCTTGATTTCATGAGTGCTCTCCATAGCCCAAACAGAGACGTGCTCTTAGAAAACAAACCCTCTTGTATTTTAGTCATTGGCAGTATTGCTGACGGAGATAAGTAAGAGATGTTGCTACTCTCTTTCACGTGTTCTCCCTCTGTTCTGCAAGAGTGACAGGGAGAACTAACATCTCTCCCAGTGAAGGAAGAGGGAATATGTGTAAAAAAATAGTGTTGGAGACTAGAAGACATTCCTCTGTTCCCAGTGTCCCAAGATACTGAAGGCTGTTCTCACGTTTTGGGATGTCAAATCTGCTCCCCGGTAACAGCCCTGGTAGCTCCAGTGCCCTTTAACTGACCCTGCTGACTTGTCTGGAGCTGCAAAGCTCCACGTCCTATCTTAACCAGAGCTGCAAGTCGCAGCATCGAATGCATGGTTATGGGCATATGTGACCATTTGCTCTGTTTAGTAATTTTGAAGAGAATGGCAGGAGACTTAGTGAGTATCACAATACTGAGTATTCTAATTCACTGCTTGCTTTGAGTAAAACGAAAGATATGCACAACATAAAATAAACAGGAAAAAATTTTGTAATATTTTGCATTGTATAATCCATTAGAAAATCCATATACTTGTGCTTTTTCTGTTTATTTTATGTTTCCTGGGAATTTGCAGTATGTTGCCTAGCAGGAAAAGCATCGTGTTAGATTGCTGCTGAATTTTCAAGTCCTTTCAGGTAGGACATCAGCTTGAAAGAGCACTGAGAATGAAAGAAGTGACATCTGGTTTATTGTGGGTGGCTTGCAAATAGTTAACTTAAAACTCTGCAATGCCAAAACACATCTTTTTTTCTTTAAAGTACTCCTTTAGGATCTTCCTCTCTATGTCTCTCTTCTCTTTTTTAACTTCCTTCAGTTGGTTAAGAAGGGCTGGACACAACTTCCTGCAGAGCACACCAGCAGCACTCTAAGCATCAGCCAGAAGAAAGTAGTTAGGAACCACCACGTGACACTCACCCAACATCCCCGTGAAAGCAAGAAATGAGTTCTGTCCTGGTCTTTTTCTCTGGATTGCTTATTTTGTTGGGATGTAGGATCTCATGAGCTAAAGAAGAGTGCCAATGTGGAAAGACAAAGCTGGTCATCTCAGGACAAGTTCTGTCCTTGGTTCCACATGGACGGTTTCTGTCAGTTCAGTGTGTTGCATGGATGACAAGTGTTCCTGCGCAACCACTCCGTGCTGGACTAGATAGTATTGATGATGAAGCTTTGCAGAGTGGACCAGATATTAGACTCAGCCTATTCTTGAAAATGCTTGCTTAACTCCCCAAATGGCTGTTTATAGTGCTCTGCTTTACAGTTTTCCTAACAGTGTCAAAATACAAAGATTGAGACTCCAATGCAGATCATCTCAAGGGCACACTCTAATTTAGCCTCAGATTTCTGCCTGCTCTAAAACTGCTAGTGTTTTCTCTCTCGCTCTCTTGTTGATTCTCTTTTCCTCTCTGCTTCTTCCTTTCTCTATCCACGTCAAAATATTATTGTTTTGCCCACTTGACACTCTCAGTGGGATTCTGCCGAGTACAGAGCATTGTAGCCCTCATTCAGCCAAGCTCTTTTCATCATATGTTTTATTTTAAGTGTGTTACAGACCAGCCCAGAGCCACTGTATATATTTGGCTTATTCACACTCTTAATGCTTTGTTAGACTGGCACCAGAACATTGAAGAATATTGTGAGGTTTCAATTAAGTATGAGTTTGTGTTTGTTTTCCTGCTGTTGGGCTTTCTGTTCCAGTTTACAAACACAATTTTTAGCACCATCAGTCATACCAAGAAATAGTAAGGAGTCCGGTCTGCCTGAAAGGGGTCTGCCTGCTGCAGTTCCCTTCTGAACAGGGATTTGTCCAGCTTCCCTGCAGAAGGGAGGCTCACCTACTCTTCAGCAGCAGATATCCTTCAGTCCTGTTGCCAGGATCCTCCGGAGTGGGTGCTTCGTGTGCTGGGTCTACACACAAGCAGGTGGCAGACTGGAGGAGTGTAGGAGAGCCAGTTATAAAAAAAAAAAACAAACCACCAAACCCTCCAGATTGCATTGTCTGCCTTCCCCCCTGTCACTTTGCTGAGGGAAATACTGTCAGCGTCGAAGTGAAGGACTCACTCCTCCTTCTCCCCTCCCACCTTTTTGCTGAGGCAAGAACTCTTTTCTCCTACAGCAACCAGCGGCTTCTGTGCTACGTTGTGGTTTTCTTAAAGGAGGGAGCAAACTGTGATGTCCTGCGTGGTCATTCAGCTCATCTGGCTTTAGGTACCTTGTATGGCTGATGGAGAAATACAGGACACCTACAGAAGACGATTCATCCACCCAGAATCTGAATCGTCTTCTAAAAATGCCCATCCTCTCACTGATGCTAGGAGGAGCTCAAGAAGCCTGCACTCCTAGCTTGGGCACCCCTGTGAAGTGCCCAAGGGTTAGGCAGGATGAATATGGGCCAGACTGCAACAGGAAAGGAGACTCTTGGAGCTGCCGAGTCACAATCTTGCTGTGCGACAGAGCATGCCCGAGACAAGCAGAAAGCTGCAGGCAGCCGAGCCTCAGGTTTCTTTAAGTTATAGAAGGGGAAGAGGATTGTGAAGGGGGAAGAGAAAATCAGATAACTATTGAAACTGAGACAATCAAGAGGCCTATTTTAAGTCTGCAGCATAAATCTGTCGCATTTCTGATTGGGCTGACGCCTCAGAATCAATTAAGGCTGAAACCGACCCACCCTGACACAGACGCAGAGCCCGAGGGTCTTTGAGGTACCCAAGGCCTTTGAAATCCTTGCTCTTTTTGAGAGGTGTTTCTCATAAAGGTGGCACTCAGTCTGCCTAGCCCTGGCGTAACCTACCCCGCGGCAGAGATTAGGGACGCAAGGACTAGCACAGCTGGTGACGGGTTTTCCTGCTCTTTTACTTTCTTCCTATCAGATTTTTGCTGATCAGCGTAATTATAGCACAGAATCGCACTGAGATTCCTGGGAAAAGGAGAAAGGTGTAAAATACTTGCCGTGTTCAGTTTGCCAGGATGAGCTGCTAAGTTTGCAGAGCTTTAGAGGCAAGACTTCCGATGAATCATTTTGACAGGCTTATGGAGAGCATCTTTGCTGTAAATCACCATTTTTCTTGCAAAAACCAATGGTATCCTAAAACATAAGTCTGAGAAATCCTATATTCCCTATACTCAGTGCCTTTTTAATTGTCATTATAAGAAAGTCTAAATACAATAATATTTACACACCTCCTCAATCAGTTAGAGAAAATCTATCGGTTTTGACTAGCTGTCCTTCTTGGGATAAATCTCGGCCTTATCATTCCCGTGTGGATAAGAACATCCTGTGGAAGACAGCACATGCTCAGAGGCCATCGGCTTCAGCACCAGCACACACACTTACTACAGGTGTCTTGTGCTGCTCCCTTTAGGTTGAGTAAGAAAGACTATGGGTCTTTTTTTGCCCAGATGAGACCGGTCATGTGGAAAAGGCAAGAAAACATGCTCCCTGCTATTTGAACCCTATTCAGTATAAATCTTTGAGTAAATTAGACCCAAGAATCCTCAAGTCTCCTGAAGAGAGAAGCTGTTTCTTACACTACTAGGTTCCCCAGAAGCTAGTTGGATACTGACACCAGGCACTGCCGTGGCAGTTTCAGTGTGTGCAGTGCCCTTTGCGAGCAGAAGGGCTTCCACATAGATGGCTTTGACTTTCTGTAGGTCCACAAGGGATGCCTTAGGGATTGGCGACTGAAAACCCCTTCTTCCAGTGAGGCAGTTCCAGTCATGAGGAATTACCTTTGTAGAGATTTGCAAGTAGCAAAGGGCATTGCGTGGCGATTCATGCAGGAGAGGACAGCCTGGTTTATCAAAGACTGCTTTAACATTGTAGCGCCAGAGAGCAGCTTAAGGACAGAATATCTCTTAATTCTGAATTTCCATGATTTTGTTATTTAAAGTAAGGCTGCTAATGTTATAATCTTTGCACATATCGTATTTTGCATCGATATATTTCATGGCTGGCCACCAAACACATGATTTGTTCATGAAACCTGCTGAACTTGTCAGTGTGAAACAAAGAGTGTTTAGTTCTGGCTGGAAATGTTAACAACATTGCTGTGTGCTCCAGAGCCAGAGATAATTTTCCATACTCTGCAGCAAGGTACGCACCAGCTGAGGCACTGGTTTAAAAATGTGCTCTGCTAATTTGTAGTCAAGTTTTAGATCCAGTCCAGTATTTCAGCTCCCTGGATCTATAAAGATATCTTCACTTACACAGCCAGGAAACAACCTCAAAACAGATTAAAAGATGAGAACTCTTCAAAGACTGAAAGATTAATTTAATGTCCTGCAGATTCTCTCAGTAGGCTAGTGGTAAATAAAAACACCCTACAGCTTTTAAAATCTCTATAAAATATTTATCGGCAAGATTTTTAATGGCAGAATCTGCCTAAGTATTTACTCTCACTAACTTGTATAGTTAAGACTTACATAATTATACTATACACCATTTACTGGAACGGCTTTAAATATTCATTGAGTCCTCGTGTTCTAATGTAAACAAGGCACTTAGAATACCTAGGGTTTTTAATTCCTGCAAGGTGAAAAAGACGTCTGAAGCAGATGTTGCTGCTTGGCTGAGTGTTGCTCTGAAGCAACAGGGCAGATTGATGGCACTCAAATGACAGACCACAGTAGCTTCTGGCTGGAGATGTACATGTCTGCACATCTCTGATTCTGATCCCAAACTAGTGTTCTTCGGGAGCTAGCTCTGCCTAAGTACACAAAGTTGAAAAAAGCATAAAATGGGTGAGTGTCAGTGGAAAATCAGACCTTTACATTTCTGACTGCCTTCACTGAGTCCCATCTGTCTTACTGGTTTGTCAAGAACACCTAGCCAAAACAGGTGGTAAGGGGAGGCAGAGAGGAGCTTATGCACCCCGCTGCACCTTGCGCAGACATTGCGCCTGCTTCTGGAAGTGAAGGAAACTGTGCTCCTTCCACTGTTTGTTAGGGGCGGACAGAGAAAGTATCTATTGCCCGCTCCTTCTGGAGCAGAGGGACAAGGCTTGGGGGCAATGGGCACAATATGGCTCGTGGCTGCCAGGGATGGGAGAGAGGGGCAGGAAAGGCAGACGACTTCAGATGCATCAACCATGAGAACTGCCGCAATTACTCACTCCCCGCCTGCTGCTGTCACTGTTTCTGTATGTCTAGTTGGTTAAAATTAATTTAACCTGCATTTCCTTATACTGCCCTATCAGGTATTATTATTCTATTTCATGCGTAAATAGTTATGACTTTGCTATTAAACAAGTTCTTGCTTACCTGTGAATTTCAACGTCAAAGGCAAATCAAAACATCACAAACCTATTTGTTCTGAAATGTTATATGAATTTATCCACTAAATCTTGACAGCAAACAGCACAAAATTATCTTTACCCATGTACCAGTAAAGAGCCTGCTTTTAATGAATCACAAATCTGATCCGTTCTACTTGTGCTTAAAGAACTGTGGATGCATTTACCACGGTTGTAGCATTTTAAAAAGCTATTCTAAAGGGGACGAACCCCAGCTCCCCTTCCTTTTAGGAACACTGAGGTTTTGGCGACGGATAACACAGCTGCCTGCTCACTTCAGGCATTGCTCACTCAAAGCGAAATAGTTAACTTCAACGCTTCTTTTATCTTAGACCTTTTAAAGATTAATAAACTAAAAAGCAGCAGCTGATCAAAATAACAAAGGGTGGTAAGGTGTCTTTAATTTCTTATAAGAGCATCTGCAAATTCCTGGTGGAATTCTAGGTCTGGCGCTGATGGAGCTGGCTAAGGATATCGATCGCCACTTGAATTCACTGAATAAATAATGGTTGCCATAGTTATTGAGCATTCACAACTGGTGGGGAAGCACGGAAATCTCCAAAACACCTCCTGTGACAGTTTTGCTGGAAAATCACCCAATTAATTCTGTCTCATATCATGAAAATTATGGGAGATAGGCAGGATGCTTGGACTCCTTGTACTAGAATTTCAACTGTAATTGAGCATCTCTGCCGCCTGTTTTAGCAGCTAAAGAGAGAAGGGCACTTGCTGTCTCCTATTTTGTGTGGCAGAAAGGGTAACTGACGTCGGATCACCCCAACTGGTCTGTGAAATCTTATGCTTTCAGAGCATTTTTTGCTTTGAGTGCTGGAGCATGGATTTGGGTTACACCAAAGAAGAGGAGTTCTCTCAATTTGTGGTAGGGGTGCTGATGAGTTTTTTTTTCTCTCCCTTTGCAGAACGACATGGATTAAAAGAACCAAAGAAAGTGGAAGAGCTATGCAACAAGATCACAAGCAGTTTGAAAGATCACTTAACTTTCAGTTGCCAAAACAAAGGACAACCGCTTGAGTCTGCAGAGCCGAAGGTGCTGGGTGTTCTGGCTGACTTGCGTTCTCTCTGCACACTGGGACTGCAGCGCATCTTCTACCTGAAACTGGAAGATTTGGTGCCAGCCCCTTCCATTATCGACAGGCTGTTTCTGGACACCTTACCCTTCTGAGTCAAACCACCTTCCCGAAAGGCAGACGCCCACCAGAGCAGGCAAACGGATCGTGACTTACAGCTAACATTTCTGCCCTCACTTAACAGAAAAGCAGCTCCGGGTCTAAACTGAGGTCTTTTCTGGCGCTTTGTCCTTACAACCTGAGGCCTGAAACTTACTGGCTTACTGGTTTGGGGTTGTGTTCTTTTGTTTTCTTTTGTGTGATTTGGGTTTTTTAAATGGCTAATATGGCACTTTTGGACAATGCTATCCCAGCAGCAGTAAAAGGTTAACATGACTGTTTTAAATCTGTTGTTTAACACCTCATGGTATGTGAGGAAAAAAATGATAGAAGCTGTGTTTGAAAACAAGAACAGCAAATAGTTGTTTGCCAGGGTAGTATGTGTTTTGTGAGGAGACCTTTAGCATACTTCCTGCATCAAGGGCACATACATCAGCACAATCTAAACCAGAATCCACTTTTTTATCAAAGTACGTAGAATTGAACATTTCATACAAATCAAATATAGCAAAATGACAATGGCTGTTAGCTCCCATGTTCAAGTGCAATTTTCTGAAGTGCTGTCTTACTAAGTCTTGTTTATTAACTAATTTATTTTACTATGAAAACAAACGGAAGAAATCAAGGAGAAAATCACATGCACTAACTTACCTGACAGAGTTTTCCAAACTTGATTCCATGTAGCGTGACTTACTGACAAATGTATGTGGAAGACACGGGAGCAACTGTGGCTCAGTTGTTCCTCAGCTAAGGAAATCCGAGTAAGTAGTGACTGGAGCACACAGGGTCAGCATCAGGGATAGTTCGGTTTTAGACTTTTCACGTAAGCGACTAGTTAGTAAACAGACAGAAGATGGTTTTCAAGAGCAAGCAAGTCTTGTAAAATAGTATGAATGTAAGTGCTAGGAAGGATATAGTGGGCTGCGTTTAAACATTCCGTGTTCGTACTCCTTTTTGTATGTTTATACTGTTGATGCCATATTAATATGAGATAATTTGTTGCATAGTGTCTTTATTTGTATAAATGTTTGTATGCATGGTATATTGTAATGGCTTTGCCTGTATTTATTGCAATGACTGCCAGCTCATGGGAGCCCTGTTACACACGAGAACTAAATGGGGTGTTCACACTGACTCAGATGCACCAGTTGGAAAACTATATACATATATATAAGGTGTGTATATATATATGTATATACCTATATTTGTGTGCGTGTGTGTGTGCGTGTGTCTTTTTATTAACCATTTGTATATAAAATATCTGTCAAATCACAAGCAGAGTTATTTTACAGCCTATTTGCAGTGACTTCTAAGGCAGTACTGTTTAGCACTTTGATATTAAAATCTTGCTCATGTTTTGCTAAATTCAAATAATATTTAAAAAGTTTAGTTCTAAAAAACTTTATATGCACTGTATTAAGTCGAAATTTTGTTGGTCATTTTGCTAAGGAAATTTTTGAATGTCAACCTGATGTCACTGTATCTTTTGTTAGCTTTAAACATTCTAGCTTTTGTCTTTTTTTAAACTATGCTGTTTATATGGAAATTAAATTATACAATCAAACAGATGCCAAAAGAATTGCCTAATTGCTGCAAAGGATAACCCAGATATCGAGTCACTGTATGGTTTTCAAATAGTAATCTGGTATTTTATCACTTACTATGTTTGGATGTGCTTTTATGAAAAAATTATTCTTATATCAAGATTTATAGTAGTGTCAATAGGGAAACAGACTTCTAATCACTATAGTTAATATTTCCAGTTTACCTGCAGATAATATTTGGAAAAGTATTGCTTTTTGTATTGACTTTTAAGCTTATGTGCAAACATAATAGCATAATTAAATATCAGAGAAGCTAATGTTTCTTGTAGGTTGCTGTAACAAGCCTGACCAGCAAGACAAATATATTTTGACTGAATTTGCTTTTGTATATACTAAATATATATATATACACGTATATATATATACACTCACACACATGTGCGCATACGAAAACATACAGACGCAGAATCTGAAAGTATGTTTACTTCTGTCTCCTTGTGTAAGACACAAGGTCCCTTGAGAAACGACTTTTATCTAGGGACAAATCCTGCCAGGTGCTGAGCACCAACCAGATGAGGGCTTGCAGGCGCTTCTTGCGAGCGGGCCCTTACGAAGACTTTTCAGGCGAATCAGCATAGTACAGTAAAGTTGCTTTTTTGTTGAGCAAGGTTTATTTATTAAGTGGGATGTGAGTGGGAGGTAGCAGGTCCAGAGCCCCGCGTGAGATTTCACGTAGCCGGTGTCCTCCAGTCTTCCATAGGTAGTCTTAACTGTGATACTCTCCCAAATCCCGTCCTCTGTGGAATTGTCCTTCGTGTCAACTTCAACACACAGATTCATCCTAGAGTACAACCAGTGACAGGTCACAGTGGTAAAAGAAAGAGGTAATGCAGAATAAATCTACTACTTTTCTTAGAGCTCTCTCAGTGTGAACATGCCTTTGTCTAGGCAGAATTCAGGAATATATCAGGTGTTAAGGGAGAGTGCCTTGCTTTTATTTCAGACAGTGTTTCAAGAGTTTCTTCACTCCGCTAACTGCAGTACTTTTTTTTTTTTTTTTTTTGTTGGTGGTGTTAACCTGTGGGTTGAAAGAAATGCTCTTGTACATATACAATGTAAATTAAAATTATTAAATTGAATAACATTTTTTTCAGAGGCCCCATGTGTGTTGAATAAGTATGCTTAATTCTGTTAAAATCTGATGTGAATTTTCTATCATTTATAAAACATTAAAAAAATTGTCTACTTGAGTCTTAAAAGTGGAAAAATTGGTGAAGCATGCTTAAGAACACTGGCAATTTAATGGCTAGTCTTTCGATTAAAATAGCTTTCATATAAATACAGTAAGACCTGCAGTACCTGGGTATGCAATCTCAGTTAGAGATTGGGAGCTGGACCACAGCTGTCCCAGAGGCTGAACTACCTGGGGATGAGAGCAGAGAGACCACCTGCCCCTCGCTGTACTTCTCCTCCATGCCGGGAAGAGACGGTAATGATCTCACAGCCGATGACAGCCACAAGGGAGGGAGGGGATGGCTGTAGGGCTCGTGGTCCCATTGCCCCTATGCCTGGCTAGAAACAGGACACAGTTCCGATCCCATCTTCTGCCCCTTTGTGCCTGGTAGAACATCCTTCCAGCAGGCACCTGCAGCATTTTCTTTAAATGTGCCTCCAGTTCCTCTCCTTGCCATGCCTTTGCTTTGCAGGAGGGATCGCTTATCCCCTGCCAGACCAAACTGTTTGGCTACAAATGCATTTTCTACAAATGCAGTTCTGAGAGGCATCTGCCACTGTTCCGGGTATCGCCATAAGTACCAATGGCTCTGGCATACCTCCACGAGAGCTGTTCTGCTGCAGGAGCTGCTCGGCTGGAGGCCACATCAAACGATGTGCTGTGGTGGGCTGCCGGATCAGCAGCTTCTTCTTCAGAAATGTGACAAAACGAAAGGTTGCTCAGGCTAATCTGAATGATTTGTTGCTTTTTTTCCTATGCCTTATTTTTAAAATTAAACTGAAAATCTTATAATCCTTGATGAGAACAGCAAGGAGTTCTGCATAATAGTCCCCTGTTAGGCAAAACACACAGATCTTGTGACCAGCTTGCGCCAGGGTCTGAATTTTCACCCTACAAGACAAAGCTTTTCCTCACTAAACTCACGAGTATCTCAGTTTGTACTTACTTCAGGGGCCGTAGATTGTGTCCTTCGACGTGAGAACTGTGCCCTGATCTCGATCATTTGTGTCCTCATGTGCGCCTGACGTGCTCTCCTAAACCACATCAGAGTCCTTGCGACAGATGTGATGCCCGATGATTGACTCTGGCAGTGGAAGGGTGGGACGAGTCAGGACTATGACAGAGGGTTCCTCTGGTAGAGACCATCCTTCGGCAGGAGGCTGGCACCAGAGCACCCCAAAACGAGCAACTTCAACTAGAGGTGAGTCAAATCTCTTTCTACAGCTTTCCTGCCTTTTCACGTTCAGGTTCATTTGTCCAGTATACAAAGCTAAAATTTCAGTTGTTGCAGAGAGGGAGGGGAGAGAGGTTTAATTGTATAAAACGAAGCATGGCTCTGACAAAAATTGGCAACTCCCTCTGTGGACACTATGAAGCATGCTTTTTGATTAATTATTTGTATTATAGCAACACCTAGAGGCCACAACAGAGATCAGGACCCCATTTTGCTACCTACCCTAATTAGCACCTCCAGCACCCACCCGTGAGAAGCTCCAGTCCAAATAGACAAGAGAAGAGGTGCAAGACAGGAAAAAAAGGAGTAGAGTGCCATGCCCCAGCGCGTATAGCATTTCAGTCAGAGAGTGGCAAATTAAAACTTTTGTTCATTGAGCTAGTGGCCAGTGAATGCTTTGATTTTGCTTTCCTTTCCTTTCCTTTCCTTTCCCTGGGCAATTTATGCTGCCACTGTATCGAATTTTATGCAAAGTCAATAAAAGCATTGAAAAATTCAAAGTAACCCATGTATTCAAACTGATCTTGTTTACTCTGCATATATAAATCACCCGTGAACCTATTCAAAATCCTGGTCAATCACAGGTTCGGAACTAAGCTGCGATACAAACTAGATAGTATTTGGAAAAGAGATATTTAGCTGTTCTTCATTAAATTAATGAAACTGATCATTAGGAATATTGCAAGATATGGATTAAACAATAATTACTAATGGATAAAAAAGATTAGCTTTTAAAAATGCCAAACTATTGATGCAGTAATTGAGTAAATGGGGAGTCAATTAATCAAATTCTTAGCAGCAGATGACATATTTGAGAACTGTATTCTAGACCTACATTTGTGAGAACTACCAATACAGTGATCTGTCAAGTAAAAGAAAACTTGTTTACCATATGCAAACACTTTTAGCAACTTTTCTTCTGTTTTCTTTTTTAACATTAGACACCTTCACTTTTATATTCATAAGATGGAATGTCCTGGCTGCATTTGGTTACAGAAGAAGTTGGAACACATGAAGTTGTGACATGGCTGTAAAAGTCAGACAAGATCAAGATTCTGACTTAAACTTACAAAAGCAAGGATTTTCTTTAAAGGGCAGGGTGGGATTCCAGCTGTCAAGAGATACTATGTATATCGCAAGATACTTCAGGGTGTTTAATGGAACTACTTTAATATCAAGTACAGGATTCTGAAGTCATGCAAGAGACAAGACCACAGGGAAAAAAAGCCATTTTTTTCTCATTGTTTAATATTTTCATAGAATCACAGAATCATTTCGAAGGTTAGAATAGAGCTTTAAGATCATTGAGTCCAACCGTTAACACAACACTGCCAAGTGCACCACTAAACCATGTCCCTTTAGCCACATCTACACGTCTTTTGAACACCTCCAGGGAAGGTGACTCAGCCACTTCCCTGGGCAGCCTGACGCTTGATAACCCTTTTGGTGAAGGAATTTTTCCCAAAATCCAGTCTAAACCTCCCCTGGTACAACCTGAGGCCATTTCCTCTTGTCCTGTCCCTTGTTACTTGGGAGAGGAGACCAACACCTTCCTCACTACAACCTCCTCTCAGGTAGTTGTAGAGAGCAATAAGGTCCCCCCTCAGCCTCCTCTTCTCCAGACTAAACAGTCCCAGCTCCCTCAGCCGCTCCTCATAAGATTTGTTCTCCAGACCCCTCACCAGCCTCATTGCCCTTCTCTGGACATGCTCCAGCACCTCAATGTCCTTCTTGTAGGGAGGGGCCCAAAACTGAACACAGTACTCGAGGTGCGGCCTCACCAGCACCGAGTAGAGGGGCACGATCACCTCCCTACTCCAGCTGGCCACACTATTCCTGATACAAGCCAGGATGCCGTTGGCCTTCTTGGCCACCTGGGCACACTGCTGGCTCATGTTCAGCTGGCTGTCGACCAACACCCCAAGGTCCTTTTCC
>Ga0065711_1003136_pt1 | contig 29559 bp, 15 predicted proteins | sample Hoacrofraction12_FD_59098 | JGI IMG/M metagenome (GOLD analysis project Ga0065711, IMG submission 59098) | Hoatzin crop microbial communities from Cojedes, Venezuela - Epithelial fraction 12 v2 (version 2) | ecosystem: Host-associated > Birds > Digestive system > Esophagus > Crop | place... | reverse complement strand
TCTGCAGGGTGGGTGTCAGGAGGATGGGGCCAGACTCTTTCCAGTGGTGCCCAGTGACAGGACAAGGGGCAATGGGCACAAACTGAAGCAGAGGAAGCTCCAGCTGAACACGGGGAAGAACTTCTTCACTGTGAGGGTGACGGAGCCCTGGCCCAGGCTGCCCAGGGAGGTTGTGGAGTCTCCTTCTCTGGAGATATTCCAGACCTGCCTGGATGCGGTCCTGTGCGGCCTGCTCTGGGTGACCCTGCTTTGGCAGGGGGGTTGGACTGGGTGACCCACAGAGGTCCCTTCCAACCCCAACCATTCTGTGATTCTGTGATAAATACCTGATTTAAAGAAATGGCTTCCTGCTAGAAGCAGATGGAGGAGAGGGGGGTGACTGGAGACAGCCAGCATGGCTTTGCTGAGGGCAAGTCCTGCTTGTTTGGCCTTGGGGCCTGCTGTGGCGGAGTGGCTGCGTCCTTGGACAAGGGGCGAGCTGCACATCTCTCTGGACTAATGCAAGGCCTTCAACACGGTCCGCCACAACATCCTTCTCTAAATTGGACAGAGGTGGATTGGGTGGGAGGACTGTCCGGTGGGTGAGGAATTGGTAGGAAGGTCGCAGCCAGAGGGTAGTGGTCAACAGCTCGATGTCCAGATGGAGATCAGGGACAAGTGGTGTCCCTCAGGGCTCTATGCTGGAACCAGGGCCGTTTAATATCTTCATCAATGATACAGACAGCAAGATCGAGCACACCCTCAGCAAGTTTGCCGACGACACCAAGCTGAGTGGTGCGGTCGACACATTGGATGGACGGCGTGCCATCCAGAGGGACCTGGACAGGCTCGAGAAGGGGGCCTGTGCGGACCTCATGAAGTTCAACAAGGCCAAGTACAAGGTCCTGCATCTGGGTCGGGGCAATCCCAGGCAGGTTGGGTGGAGAATGGATTGAGTGCAGCCCTGAGGAGAAGGACTTGGCGGTGCTGGTTGATGAGAAGAAGCTCAGCATGGCCCAGCAGTGTGTGCTTGCAGCCCAGAAGGCCAACCAACCATACCCTGGGCTGCATCAAAAGAAGTGTGGCCAGCAGGTCGAGGGAGGGGATTCTGCCCCTCTGCTCCGCTCTGGTGAGACCCCATCTGGAGTCCCGCATCCAGCTCTGGAGCCCTCAGCACAGGACAGACCTGGACCTGTTGGAGTGGGGCCAGAGGAGGCCACAAAAATGATCCGAGGGCTGGAACCCCTCTGCTGTGAGGAAAGGCTGAGAAAGTTGTTGCTGCTCAGCCTGGAGAAGAGAAGGCTGTGGGGTGACCTTACTGGGGCCTTCCAGTACCTGAACGGGCCTGCAAGAGAGCTGGAGAGGGGCTTTTTAGCAGGGCCTTTTGCAATAGGACAAAGGGTAATGGTTTTAAACTAAAAGAAGGGAGATTTAGACTGGTTAGAAGGAAGAAATTTTTTACGATGAGGGACTGGCACAGGTTGCCCAGAGAGCTGGTTGATGCCCCATCCCTGGAAGCATTCAAGGCTGGGTTGGATGGGGCTCTGAGTTTGCCTGATGTGGTTGAATCTGTCCCTGCTCACTGCAGGGGGGTTGGACTAGATGGCCTTTAAAGGTCCCTTCCAACCCAAACCATTATGTGATTCTAAAAGGTGAGGAGCAGAAAGAAGGAGTAAATGCTCTTTTTTTTTCTGGTGGAGGGCAGTCGATAGTGAAGCCCTGCAGGGATCTATACCAGGTCTGTGTTGCTCAGTGTGCCTGCAAACAGTCTGGGCAAAAGGATGGCTAGAAAATTATTCATCTGAGGAGGAAATGTGAGAAACTACAGGAAAGTCTGAACGGTGCTGAGTGACAGGTCTCAGAATTGGAATGATGTGTACAGATTAAAAATAAATTGCAAATATATAAAAAAATGAGGGGCTTTGTGCTGGTTATTGCTGTTTAGGAATGAGTTCTTGGAGTTGGGTAATTCTGTGAAAGTATTAATTCAGCTTTTCACAATAGGAATCAGAAAAAGTGAATAAAATGTTAGAAATTGTTAGGAAACAAAGCTGGTTAAAGCCTTTCCTGTATGCATCTGGCTTATTTTTCATATCTCAGATACTGTGCAAGTTCTGATCCTCCCCACCTCCAATAAAAAAAGAGAATAGAACTAGAAAACGTTGACAAAACATTACAAGGAATAAGGGTAGACTGAATCTCCACTGTTACAAATTGTTTATTAAGGAGAGGGGAGGTGACAGAGGTCTGTAAAATCCTGGGTTGTGTCTGGGGAAGAGGAATGAGGAATGTCTCTTCCTCAACAAGAACTGGAAGTCAAAAATAAAAACTTTTTCCTGTGTAATCATTCTTCTCTTCTGTGAAGGCTGAATTTTTGATGCAAAGTAAGAAAAAAGTGTAAAATGCATGATTTTCCACGGACTTGGTACCTGCGTGTCTGTGAGCTCTGGACAACATTTGCAGGTCGAGGTTTGTTGCCCGCCGTGCAGTGGGACAGCGCTGCGCTCATGCGCCTGCACACTCTGATGGTTCCCCAGGAACGGCGTTGTTCTAATTAACTTTAAAAATGTTTTATACGAAATGCTTTTGACATTTTCCTGTGTGAGTTCTAATTAGCATCTTAAATGCTAGAGTTTTGGTTTTTTACAAGGTAATGATCACTTGCTAGAATCCTCATAAATAGCACTGAGCCTACAGAAGAGGAATGTGCTGTAAACTGAGTGGGTTTATTTAATCTGTATGGTGAACAGAAATCTATACCTAGCTGTGGCCAGGGAAAAGCAGTGCTTGGTAGTGCAGAGTTTGTCTAGTGGCAATGATGCTATTTTTGTGCCCTCTTATGGGATTTGCCAGTTGTCCTTTCTGATTATTTTCTGGAATAGATCTTCAAGAAAACTTGGCCGGTGTATTTAATACTCCTCTTTTCTGTCTTTTCAGGTTTCTTCATTGCCAGTGGCTACAGAACCTCCAAAACCCCATCCTAAAAAAGGTTTGTTTGAAGATGTGATTGTGTTTCTTGGGCGGGTTGATTTTAAGATTTCTCTTATAGTGTGTGCCGCTGTCTAGTAAGAAATAAATGTCCACTGGGAAAAGACCAGATTGTGAGCTACCGAGTACAAGTGCTTTTTTCTAGGGTCTGAATGATCAACCAGAAAACAGCACTGAGCTAGTGACTTCTTGTACCTACAGCCTGCATCCTGTTTCCTTATAATCTGAGAGACTGTTTATTTTATTGTGTACATACTTGTTGGGCTGCTGCTGAGTTTGATATTCATTTATCTTCTTAAATAATAAGAGGTGTTTGTTCAGTTTAAGTTCCTCAGGCTAATGTCTTGCTGTAGAAATGATCTTGGGAAACTGACATTGTGTCTCGTTGATTTTTCATGTCGCATTTTCAAAGTTTTGAAGTAAAAGAGAGGTGCAAATGAGATCAAGGCAGTCAGGCTGTAGCTGGTTTTAACTATAGTTGATTTGGTTTTGGGTTTGGGGGTTTTTTTTGCATACTGAAAGTGAGAGTTAATTAACTTGGTCTGAGTGGCTGTTTAGAAATCGTGGTTGAATCTGAACTGGAACAGGAACAGTTTTAGTTATGGGTTCAAGATGTTTGACTAAAGCCTGATATTTTGTAAAGGATCCGCTGAAGCCTGCGGTGTTGTTTGATGTTGCAGCCTCTGCTTTCGCCTATTCCCTCGCTCTCGTGGCGTGTCTTGTCCCAGCACATACAATGAACGTTTCCTTCTCCGCGTTACGGAGTTCTGCTCACATTCCTAGTATGCGTCTGTTCACTGCAGAGACCTTTGCGCCTAGTTAAGGTGAGGTTTGGAGGTTTTTTTGTGCATTTCCCTATCTCAAGTGTTCAGAGGGCCCCATCAACTCAGGTTATAATCAAGAGTGAACTTTGCAGTGTTGCTAGAACCCCAGTATACTTACAGCGCCAGTCAGAAGCAGTCCTTCTTTTATGTACCTTTTAATTCAGGGACCCTCAGTTGGGGAGCACTGTACGTTGGCCTTTTTCTACCCTGAAGCTGTGGTGTGCCCCTCAGAGTACACCTTGGGAGGAAATCTGCGGTTATTTCTAAATTCCTGGTAATGGAGAGTGCCTTGGTGATAATGCTGGCGTTAAAAAGGAGCTTGTTTGGCAGCTACATCGTAGTTTCAGCCTAAAGGTGAGGTTCTGCATCTTGTGTGTAGGCGCTGGGAAGCTGGAAAATCCACTTTGCTTTTCTTTTGGGGAGGTCAGGCTTACAGCACGTAGTCCTGATTCCTGGCAGCAGAATTCCAGCCCTTGAGCAGAATATTGCTATCTTGGAGACAGTGCTTGGTGTTTCAGCAGACCTACAGCTGTTGGCTTGCACAAGTCCAAGCCTCTTTTGTGTGTTGCCCAGAGCTAAGAGGAGAAGATTGCTACTGCTTCAGACGTGTATGCAGGTGAAAACAAAACCCAAATTTGCTTTGCCAACTCCCTTAGAGCAAGGGTTGCTGTTACTTTGAACCAGTTAGCGTGGCTTCTGCAAGGTGCTGATTGACTCCTTAGTGTTGTTTGCGACGAGATGGACTATCACTGGCGGGCTGCGGTCTGTTAAACCCACTCTGCATAATTCATCAATGAGTGAACAGAGTAGCTGAAAACGAAAGATGGGCCCATCAACCTCACAAACAAGCCGTGGAGGTGTGCTGGGTGCAAGCTGTCGTGCCTCTGTCAGCTGGCTGGTTAAACTGTTCGTCACGTGCCTTCCTGCTTTTGAGCGTGCACGGTTTAGTAGTGATTGTTTTGGAGTAGGAACTGTGGCAGTTGCAACTTTCTTAATGGGACTGCTTCTTCAATCCCGCCTGCTGTTTGATAAAGGGCTGCTTGTTCATGGCTGCCGAGGAGGAGTTTTCGCTCCTACTCAGCAGCATTTTGCATGAACAGCCCTGAAACAGAGCTGGAGGCTTCTTCAAAAAGGGCCACCAACGCTCCTTCAGGTTTTCAGATTGCAAGCCCAAGGCTGGGCAAAGGCCGTGCACAAGAGTGGGTCTGTCTCCATCACCAGCCCACGTTCCATGTCACGTCCTTCTTTTGGTGTTGGTGTTCGTGCATCCGCGTGCCAGAGGGGAGAAGGTAGTACATAAAATTTGTGGCTCTGGATCTCTGTTTTATACCCATACAACCCTTGCCTCAAAATTAACGATGGTGAAGAAAAAAAAATCTAGCCTGTGACTTTTGTAATTCTGTTTTGTGTCTCTTAAGGTAAACTGAGGCATCTTCAGTGCCTGGCATGCCTCAGGTAGTTCTGAAGTGGAATGCCTTGGAAACCTTTGTGCTTTGCGTTTTAACATTTGACTGTGTTGCCTTTAGTGCAGTGGGCAAAAGCTGATTTGAGCTGCCTGATCGTTAATCTCTAGGAAATGAGGGCAGCAAAAAGATTTGTAGTAGAGAGTGATATAACAGTGTCGTTTGTGCGTGGGTGTGATGATGGGGGCACATAAAAGAGGGAGGTGATGTTGTGTATGCTTTTGTGGAGTTTGGCAGGAAGGAGTAGCATCTTTTTCCTGTGACTTTTTTTTTGTGTTTAACTGGGATTTTTCTAGAATATCTTAGTGAGTTCTCTCATCCGGTTTTAGTTTAGCTAAAGAGAATTATGGTGAACTTTAAGAAGCCAGGCAAATCTGCATCAGTTCTGTTTGAAGAGTGCTGCTAAACTTATTTTAACCTCACATTTTTAAAAATGGAAGTGGTAACTTTTGTTGGAGCAATTTGCCTTTTTATGTTGGCATTGTTTTTTCAAGTAGGACGCAAGAGAGATACTGAAACCAACATTAGTGCAGGCAGGGCTGTGAAACAGAGAGACAATATGGTATAATGTGGTCTCCTGTGAACAGTTTGGTGTGGATAAAATTTGTGCCCGAACAGAGCATGTATTGTGATAACTGAATAAGCTGTTGTACACAAATGTAGCAGAATATGAGCAAGTCATCGCTGGAGTCTTAACTTCAATCGTCACGCTGTCTGGATTCAGATTATGAGAGCTGTCCTGTGTTTGTACTGGGCAGGAGTAAGGTATGAAAGGTGCATTTCTGAGAATGTGATCTCAAATTTGCAAAATCTGATTTGAAGGACAAAATACGAGTGTGAGTTTTATTGCCTAGCCGGAAGGAACACCAGAAGATCACGTTCTCAGTCTGACCCGCTCTGCAGATGAGGAGATGTTGAATACTGGTGAACCGTACAGCCCGAGAGTCACACGGCTTCCCCTCGCTCTTGCGATGCTTTCCTCGCGTGGATGCTCCTTTGATCCTGTTTGTGAGATGAGGAAAAATGGAAACCTAGAACCAGTGTTTAGCAAGCTGGTTTTATGGCGCTTAAGCAAGAATAACTTTGAGTTAAGAGGCAGAATTTGCTCTTGAGTTAGCTGCTGTCAGGGCTGATCCATCATGTGGCTTTTAGGTTGCGAAAGCCCAAAGGTTGGGATTGAAGAGAGTCTGTCGCGCAGGCAGGTCAGCCCGAAGGGAAGACGATGAGCATTCAGCAAGTGTGTAAAGGGTCTGGAGCAGATTGTGGTGGTGGGGAAGGGCGTTGTACACAGCAGTCAGATTAGAAATCTGTAAATCTGGCAATCTAAATTAAAGGGACCAACGGATGGCAAACCCCTCGGAGTGTCTTGGAGCTGCACTTGGTGACAACCGTTATTCAGCGACTGACATGTTAGCAGCTAAAACCATTCATTGTTTTGTCCTTTACCCGCCATGGGGAGAGCTGCTCTGAAAATCAGTTCCCTTTGTTGCTACATCAAGATCCGTAAGTCTCCCCGTGTTGATATTTTGTCCCCGTGCAATTGATGGTAGAATAAAGGGAGCTCTGTTCTTTGAAGCAATGTAGAGTTAATATCAACCTGCTGAGATGGGGTTTTAATCTCCCTGCTGCATTTTAAATTAATCAGACATTTTCCGAAATGCTTTACTGGTTTTGAATGGGAACAGGCTGCCTCCTATCTTTCCAGTTCCCTTTTGCCACACAGGCCAATTGAGTCATTTTGTAGTAACTGACAGTACTGTAGTGGAGAAGCGCTTTTACCAGCTTGTATTGTTGATTTTTATGGAACATATCTTGGATTTATTTCCCTTTATCGTGGGAAAAAATATTTGGAAAGGAAGTTCTGGGCTCTTGCTCGTCTAATAACAGCTGAGAGATTAATGGAGCAGTTTTAAATGCATTTGGATTTCTACACAAATATTAGACCTCAAATTTTCTGAGGTACACTGATGGCTTTTTAATAACAGTGTAGAATCCTAAAAGTCTATCTACTATAATAAATACACTGAAGCAAAATAAAATAGATTTCACTTGAGTCACTGGGAAGAACTTGGACTAGAAATCCATTAGACTGTGAAGAAGGAGAATTCTGAATTGTTACCAGCCACCTCTATGTTTACCCACAGAAGGGTCAGGTAGATAATTTTGGAACTGAAAATCTTCCCCTTGTGAGTTGTAAAAGGATTAGCAGGGATTAAGTGTTCTCCTCAGTCCTGGGCACTGAGATATTTTTTTGATGCTTTGCAGGTGTGTTTTTTGTAGGGTTTGAAGGAAGGAATTCTGCCTTGGATTAGCCGTGACCCTTGGCAAAGCGCTCCGACTTTTGTTTCTTTCCGTTTATCAACCACAAGATTGGTCTAATATTCAGTGACAGTATTTGGATGCTGCAGGCTTTCAATTAACAAAACGTTTGGAGACATTAAATGAAAAATGTCGTATAAATGGATGGTACTACTTGGCCTTTTGAGTGCTGCTAAAGGTAGTGCTGAAAGGTGCAGCAATATGTGTGGGAGACATTTTATCGGGAGAAATTTTAGCGTACCCTGTGGTCAGGTCTGCATGTTGGGCATTTTAACATGCTCAACGCTTCCCATCAGAGCACTTCTGTAAAATAAATCAGGTGTCTGGATGTTTCAAGGCTTGTGAGACTTCATCTTTTTTTTTTTTTTAGGTGAGTTCCAATTCTGTCTTGTATAATTATGAGCATAACTAGCAAAAATGTCTTGTAAGGCCATTGTGGGTCGTTGAAAGGGAGGAAATGAAGTTCTCTCTGCTTTTATTACATTCTCCATTGCAGAGACAAAGTTACTGACCCGAGATTAGAACAGCTGATGCGGTAGTTTTATCAGCAATAAACACCCAAGTGCTCTGTGTCTGTTTGTAAGTAATAGCAAAGTTTGATTAGATTTGGCTATTGCAGATGAATGAGGTAATAGGAATAGGGAAGTGTGTAATGTAAATATGTGTGTTAAAGCTGTGGTTGTATCCTGTTCTTAAACCTGCGGTAACGAGGGTGTTCTTTGTGGCTCAGAGTTACCACACTTTCACCACACAGAAACCTGGGTTTTAGACAGATGACAACGACACGATATTTTGCGTCTTATCAGGGGAGTTTCTTTTGTTTAATTGAATTTTGAAATATTCTCAAGCGGTCTGTGTTATTCTTGTCCAGCTAAATCCCGTGTCAGTATTTAGCTGAAATACTGGTAGTGCCCTGCTTTTCACGTGGCTTCTCCTGCTTGAAGCCAAGGGTGTAATCAGTGGGTTCTAATAAAAAAGAATTGCTTGTGCTAGAGTTGATGGGGAGTAAAGCTCACTTTATCTGGCGTTGACTCTGGTTAGAAAGTGCTCATGACGATAAGCAATCTCAAAATGGGACTGTTAGATAATAAATAACTTCCAGATTATGCAGCAGTAGATAAGTGGCTTCTGATGATCTGTTGTGCGAAAATGCATCTTGCTCTCTCTCCGGGCGGGCGGCTCCTGCTCACGCAGATGAACCGATGATGCTCCCTCCTGCTCCTGCAGGTATTTTAAGGGATCCTGCAAGTATTTTAACGGCTCTCCACTCTGAAGAGCAAGAACTTTTTAGTACCCTGAGGAGTCGATTTTGTGCACTTTCAGAGCTGATAATTTCTGAATTCCTGATATATTTCCTTAAATCAATATAAATCAATTCTTTGAGCCAGCTTCAAAGCTGCCTTTGAACTTGTAACAGCGAAGCTGCCTGAGAAATCCAGATAAAAAAAAAACCCTTGAGTTAAATTAATTTTAAGTGTGTCAAAAAGAATAGACGGTAGTGGAAGTGTCGTGGTTGTGGGGGAGCAAATGCAGTTCCAGTATCTGTATGTACAAATTTATTTTCATTTGGCCATGTGCGAGCCAGATCTTTTAGCCCATTTGAACCTACAACCTTGTGGGAGGAAAACGGTTTCTAAATAACTTAGATTAGTTGGTAATTACATCATTGTTTTAGATAAGAGAATCTGATATTTTCATCTCTGAGATAAATGGGTAGTAGTGCTGTGTGTATTTTGTTCAGGATCTAATACAGCTGTTAGTGTTGAATAGTGAGATTACAAAAATTAATTATCATTTTTGGGTAATTATATTGTATAATATAGTTCACTTCATCCTCTTCTCCCCAACATGACAGCCCGGTAATCCCTGCACCACAAAGAATTGGGAATAGTGAAGCTGGAATGGTCTAGCGCAGCTCTGCCCTCTTGTGTGTGTACGTTAATATCTGCGGCAATGGGAGCAGGGGAGTCTTTGCAGGCAGCAGAGTGGGCGTGTTGCTCTGTCAAGACCAGTACCACTGGAAAATTTTTACATCAGAAGATTCATTGTTTCCATTCTAGCTTTACGTCTTTTGGTCATTGTCAACCTACTTCATTTCTCCTCTGTAAAGAGGAAAATGTGTCTTTGCTTCTTACGCCTGTTGCGGGCTTAATTAGGCAATGAGAAGTGCTGTAAAAGTGCCACCTCTTGTAGAAAGCGAGTATAACCTGAGTCTCTTTTGATAATTTGATAATTAAGAAATGTATTACACTGGATTAGGATCAGGAGGAGGGTGAAGTTTGAAAGCCGGCTTTAGAGGATCTAACTTGTACGATTGCAGCATACTACTTCAGGATCTCATATAAATTGGTAAATTTGTTTTTCTGAAGTTCCTGTGAAAGTCCTTGGTGCCAGGCAAGTTTCTTTTGTATTTTAAAGAAGTCAGCTTCACATTTGTCTGTTGGCATGCTGCTTACAGATAACATGCATCTATTTCTGTGAGTTTAAAAATAATTTTATAAAAATAGGAAGTAACAAATTTAGGAAGGGTGGGATTTGTCTTTTTGAATTGAGATATCTCTGACGTAGAGGAAGTCTGAGCAAATCACCTGTGCTCCGTATTTAGTGTGTGGAAAGCCCATCTCACAACGTTCCTCTGACCTCTCCCAGCCACCTGTCTTCGGATGCAATGGATCGCTCCCCGAGGATGCGTATTCCTCTCCTCTACCGTAAAGACAGCTCAAGGCAAGGAGCTTAGATGTCTTAATTTTCAGACGCTTAAGGGAGATGCGTCCCACTCAAGAATGTCAGCATTAAAGTTGTCTGTGCAACCTGAATTCGAGCCTTTGAGTCTTTAGTGACATAATTACATGTTGGCTTTAGCCCAGCTCTCCAACATCACCCGTTGCACAAGAATGATGGGACTCACTGAAAAAGGAACAGCTCACTGAGCGCTTTTTGAATAAAAGATATCTCCGTTATTAGTGTAAAGCCAGTCCTCGTGTTTATCTTCAGTGACCAAATCCCGTAGATAACGTCCCGGATGTCACAAGGTTCCTCTGTGTCATACTCAAACTGTGCATTAGACGTTGAAGTCTCTGAAGAGACAATAGTTGCTTGTCAAGAAGACATTTTGGGTTCCCCAGTGCTTGAGGTCTTGCTTTTTCAGAGTTGCTGAGCATGTGCTGCAACACTTCCCTGTCCAGAGCAGGGCTGCTGCCCATCCTGCTTGCTGCAGCGAGCGCCGGCTGGGAGATACCGGCTCTTGTGTCTTGCAAGGTGTACAGCTGAAAAGGATGGATGAGCATGTACTGGCTGCCTTCGGGAAGCATGGTCAGGTGATTTTTCCAGCTCTGAAACAGAAATTGGAGTGAGGTTTCTTGTCTCATGAGCAGGTTTATAGTGTCTTAACGAAGAGACCGTTCATTCACTCCTGCTAGGGGCTGTCCCCTTTGCCGCAGATCTGTTAAGCTGAAGTCCTGTGATTTAGTGACAGTTTTATTCATACTTCTCAACAATTTTGTTCACTGTCTGACCTTGATTCATTTTTATATTCATCACTGTTAGGAGGAGGCGGGGCACCTGGTGAAAATACTGGTGTGTTCCTGTAGTTGTGGATGTGCTCGTGTAATTAAAGACTGTATTGTTAAGATGTTTGTGCTGTAGGGAAGAGCGAAGGCTGCGCTGGCAAACATTCATCCCGGGGCAGGCATCTGACCTGGGAAACTTCAGCATGAGGCAACAAGTCTGCAGAATTTTGTGTGTTGAAAAAATAGGGCCTTGGAGTAGGAAATATTGAACCAGTTGCAAGACCAACTTCTATATTACAGATCCAAATATATATATATATATATATATATATGTATTCTTCTAACAGGATATGCTCTAATATAATACTCTGGCAGTGGATGGAATGAGGACGGGTTCTAGGTATTACTCCCTGTTGAGTGAGAAATTTCAAAGGCTGACAGGGCTGTGTTGTGGTCCTCTTGCTGTTGTAGTTTTATTTTGCTTTTTAAGAGAAAAGCTTCTTCTTACAAATGCCTTATAATGATTTTAGCTTCAATTTCTGTGTAAAATACCTCATGCCATAGACAGAAAAAGACTAAGTGTAGGAATTTAAGCCAAAGGAAGGATTAGAGTGGAAATCCCAAAACTACCGCGCTCCTGATACTGGATTAATGAGAAGCTGGTTATGTAGGTTATTTTGGGAATGCCTGCAGCCAGTGTTGCTTCGTTTGCGGGGGAAATATCTTCCGCCCCTGCTTTGCTGTGGGAGGGGACAGCGAGTTGTCACCAGTTCGTCACTCAGACCTCCTGTGCTATTTATAAGCCATTTTATTCGGGAGCCCTCTGCGATGGTGTACTCTGTCTCCTTTATTTAGGAGTCACGTTTGCAAATAGCTGGAGGGAGCTCAGTCTCCTTGCCTACAGGAGCACAAGGCATCACGGTGGAAAAAAAGTGGTTTAAATGTAGAAGGTAACAGTTGGGGTGCTATGCCAGGGGTCTGGATCCTTGAACATCTCCAAGCACAGAGTCTGCATCCTCAGGGATTTGAGAACTGTTGTGCAAATCAGCCTGTTTTTTTATAGATTCGCTTGCGTTTAAAAGCAGAAATAGCAAAAGCTCTTTCAGATCCTTGTTTTTCTTCTGTTCAGGGCATGTGTTTCTGCTCAGCAGTCAGCGCTGGTGGTCAAAATTGGCTCGTGCAGAGGAAAAAGACTTTCACTTTTGTTTTTTTTAAGCAAATAAAGAAGATTACACTTTTTAATTATGCATTTGTCCTAAGTTTCACCCCAATGTTATTTGCTTGAATCAAATTTTAGGCTTGAATTAAGCAATATTAGGCTTGAATCAAATTTTTTGTGTCGTAATGACCAGGCTAATGTGCTAATGTATGTAATTCCCTCCTCTCTCATCGAACGGAGTCAGGACTGCTGAGTGGTATCTTGCCAGCCTCATCCTGCTAACAGAGATTTCCAGTAACCAGACTGGTTCTACCACTGGGAACCTTGCTGTGGCGTTGGGAAGTCCGGAGTGGTCACAAGTGTGTATTTATTCATAGATCTTCCTGCTTTACCTTAACGTTAAACTTGAGCAGCACATACTAGAAGGCATTTATATTGAATAATCAGTGTAGCAGCTAGGAGCTCTGTAAGATTTATGCAGTGTAAACTAACAACAGAAAATGCCCTTTTTTTTGTTTGCCCTAGTATATAAATCAGCTTTAAGATACAATTTTCAGCTCTTTGTATAGGGTTGGCTAATTTTCCTGCAGGGGGAGATGTAGAGTCAGAAATGTTGGTTTTTTGTTTAAATCTGCTGCTGTTTTCCAGCCTCCTTCCAGTTTTCTCTGCATATTGTGAAGCTATTAATACACGATAGTAAGATCACAGCTATGAATTATGGTGTTCTTGCCAGCACCAGAATGGTATATGATGAGTTTCATTAACCCCAGCTGACTTTAAATAACGAGGAACCATACGGGTTTATTGTTTGATTTAAAGGTGTTCCAGCAGCAATTTGCAAAAGGGAAAACAGAGGGAAGGGGATTAAAAAGAGAGAATGGTGACAGCAAAGGGCGCTCTCCGTTTTTCTGTTGTTTATATCCATTTGACAGGTATTTGTGTACACAGACACCTGTATTCTCACATATGTATGTGCATACTCACACACGATCAGTGAAATACAGCATAAACAGCCTCCTCTGGGTGGTGACTGAGTTACTCTTCATCATTGCTGAGTTTTGAATACCTTATGTCTCCATTTTCAAAATCCAAGGGTGGATCCAGGCATAGGAAGACCGAGGTTCCAGTACTAGTTTTCTTTCAAAGCTAGAATGTGTTTATATTGCTACAGTCTCAATAAAAGACTTGGAGTGTCTGAGTAAGGAAGAGGATTTCTTGTTAAATGTGTCTGTGCACCAGCCTAGCTGGGGATTTGTAGGATGCTCCTCTGATACCAAGGCAGTCGGTTCTTTTTAAATCTAAACCCCTTGATATTAGAGCTTAAAAATGTTTTCTCATCTGTTATTCATAACGTATTTTGGAAAATATGATTCTCTGGCAGTGGTTGTTTTATAGTATCTATTTGAGTTTGTGCCTTATTATTTTAGTATTATTTTTGTTTAGAAGATACTCATTAGCTCTCTGTCACCGGTTTTACAAATGGTAGCATAATTCCTGGTGCTGGCAGCTTGTGAAGCTCAAGGCAAAAAGGAGATGTGCACAGCTGGTTTCATCCTCGCCTTTCCCTTGCTATCAATGTTTATTTAACCCGATTGTGAGAGCACCAAGCTTCATGTTGGGCTGTAACCACAGCTATGCCCAGCAGCAAACCTTCCTGGCGATAACGTCAGCAAACGCCTCTGGGAGGCTGAGCTGGGAGTTGAGGGATGGGGTGGATGTTGGTACTGATGGACTTCCCTGTGTTGCCTCTCAGATTTGGACGGTCTCCTGCAGTGACAAGTGAATTGTCTTTGTGCCGTTGGGAGTTTGCTGTTAAGCCGATGACCGGATGGGAAATGAATCTCAAATTGAGAAGATCACTCCTGCTTCTGTGCGTTGGAGTGAGCCTTGCCCGACGATGGGAGACGATAACCGCGCTCCCTCATGGCTTTGATTTCTTCAGAGCAAGATGCACTTTACCAAATCTTCTTTGGTGCAGCTCTCTTAGTAGCAAAATGTTACAGTAGAGACTAGAGTCATTGCCTCTGTGCTTATTAATTTTGAAAACACCTTTGTGCTTGAATGCTGTTTTATAACATGCAATTTTTAATTAGAATTTGGAAAGGGACAGTTGAGTCAGGATCCAAATTAGGCCTTTTGGATAATCTTACCCATGCACGTGGTACCTACCCCAATGGATCCAGACCATGGCTCGTGAGGCTACTGCAGAATAAAAAAAATTAAAAATACTTCTGTTTAATTACTTTTCTGAAGATTTTCTGTCATCTCCTTGTGCTATGTGTGGTTTAAGTTATTGAGAATTTTGGTCTGATAACAGGTTGTTCTTTGAGTCTTCTTGAGTCTTTTGTTTCTTTGCTTCTCCTCCAAGCTCTTCATGCTGCTCTTGCTCACTTGGCTGCAGGTTGGGTTGCAAAGCTGGAGGGACTGGGATTGAACTGGGGCTCAGACTCTTTCCAGTATGGGGTGGCAGAAGAGTTGGGCTCTGACCTGTTTTTTTGAGTCTGATGAGACTAAAATATGTTCTTGAGCTCCTTCTCCCCCTCAGAGGGCTGTGGCTGACCTGTGCTTTTCACAGGAGGGGTGCTAGGGTGCTCCAGGCAGCTGGCAGTTTGCACGCTGGAGAAAATAAGGTGGAAAGCTGCCTGTTGGCTGCAGTTGTGCGGATTTGTTGAAAGGCACTTCACTTGGGCTGTGCCCATGGCAGAAGTGGTCTCTTTGCACCTGGCAGTTTCTTGAAGAGGATAGCTGGTGCTTTAGCGATCGTTTCCCCCGTGAAATCTGATAGGAGCCTTCTGGGGCTTTTTTTTCCCCTCTTCTCTCTTTAAAGCAATTTCAAAACCCGGTTATTAAATCTAAAACCCACTATTTGATAGTTCATGTCTAAGCTAAAATTACCCAATATGAAGATGCAAGCACAAAATAATTTCCTAGGGAGGTTTACACAAAAGGGAATAACTGATTTTTTTTTTTCAGTCTTTTGAGAAAATCTGTAAGAGGATGAATAAAGCGAAGAGTGATGATAGCGCAGCACAGATACAAACCTGATTATTTTACTCCAATTCTGTCCGGTTTTCCACTCCAGTGGCTTCCTTAAAGGATCATTGTCAGAAAGAAAAATCACATTGCTGAAAGTGGGTTGTGCAGTCAATCACTGGCCACCGAGAAAGTGGGGGATCAGATGGATTCCCTTTTGAATTCAATCAAAACACACTTCAAAGAAACTGGCGTCTCTTGACTGAGGTATTTAATCATATATTTGGTGCCTGGCTCCCTGTCACAGTTGCTTAATGAGACTAGACTTTTGTAATCCCAGGAAAGAGAGGCCAAAAGATAATTATGCAAGCTATAAACTCTTTTCACTGTAGATACCAACGTTTTGGATAATTGTGTTTGCTTGGACTGGCTCTTGAGCAGATTGATTTATAGAAAATAATGGCTTTTTTTTTCACTGCTGGAATGGTATAAACTATTATTTTCTAACCTGTAGTCCCTGCAGTGCCTGGATTATTTGCGAGGGCTCTGCGAAAGGTGACAGGGAAAAGCGTGTCTTCATATGATCCGCAGCAATTACATATGGGAAACTTCTGAAACTCCATATATTGAAAAAGGTATAAAACTGCGATGTAGACAGCCTGAGGAACTTGATGAATGTGCTCAGCTCCTCCTGGAGAGGCCAAATTCGGCAGCCTTTCCCTGTGCAGAAACCGTCTGAGCGACTGGTTGTGGCAGTGTGTGTTCCCGGCTCCAATTAGTGTGAGATTGCAAACCACTGTACGCCATATGGAGCCTCCACTGTTCCTGATCGTCCGTGTACTTGAAAAGGCTGAGGTGTGCTGCCGGTGCTTCTTTCTGTTCTTGTGCCCCTCATCGCAGCCCCTGTGGCTGCATCCAGCCGTACGTTGCTGTTCAGGCCAATGCAGCAAGAGCTGAGTGACACACAATCATCTGTGTGGGCTTTTTTAGGTATTCTGTGGGTGGTTATTAAATTTGGAAAAAATACGTGGCTATTAGGACCAGTGATGATTGAATCGGGTCCTTTCAGAAGGCACAGAATGTTTTATTCTCTGTCTCTGGAGTTATTTGTTCCCTTTCTCTGGAGTTAGTGTCCCCAGTCGCTGGGGATTTGTATTTCCCTTTTCTTCAGAAAAAAAATGCGGTCACCCTTTGCACTGGGACAGCCCTTATCAGCAGGCTGGGGGAGCAAACCTGAGGGAGATACGTGCACCAGAAGTAGGTACCTCACTGCTTTCGCAGAAAAGCAGAAATGCAGATGAAGATGGTTGTGGCTCTGGAGATGTGTATAAATAATTTGCATTACTTCTGCGTCTGAAGAGAGTATAGAGCCCGGTAGTAATCCTTTGCTTCCCACAGCCCTTTTTGGGGGGATCAGGCATGTTCCTGTGTCACATATATTAATTTTCTCACAATTTTTATGTCCTTCCTCTCTTCTCTGTCCTCTGTGGGATCCACAACAGATTTGGTTTACGGTGTTGATGTTGGGTTTCTTCAGAGAAGGAGTCACACTGTTCACGTTTGCTTGCTGGAATAGACTCGGGGAGTGCATCATCTTGCTTCTGTGAAACTTTGTGTTTGTTTTGTATTCAGATGTGAGATCACATCTATGAATTAATCTAGACATTTTCAGAATTGTTTGCCTTTTTTTCAGTTTGCTTGTCTTAGGGAAAAAGAAAAGAAAGAAAGAAGAGTAATGTCCCCTCAGTCAGGTTTGTTGCTGTTTCCAAATGACTTTTAGGAGCATAAAAACTCCATGTGTTTTCCCAATTCCACATAGTTATCCTCATCTCAGCGTATTGCTGGGGGAGGCAAAACTCTTTTATCTCTGCAGATGTGAACGCTGTTTGCTTCTGTGTCTCACGATGTGTTTTGATTCCTCTCTTTTCTCTCCAGCCCAGGGCTTTTAGGTAGCTCCTTTGGGTTTTTTGCAGCCTTGGACCCAGAAGGCAGGCAGTGTCTGTTTTAATCTTTCCTTTTGCAGCTTGATACTCTGCTCAGCGCTCACTCTGACATTCAGCATTTCTCCCTTCCCAACCCTGTTCTCTGCAGGCGTTTCTGTAGTGTGGGAGTAGAGTATAATGTCCCTCCAGTCTTAAAAGTGTGAAAAAGCTCTTTCCTTCCGGAATTAAACAACTGCTCTTCCAACCGCTTGCTGAAGTACTGTTCTGTTAGCTTAGTCCGACACATAGCCTGCTGTAGGTGACCCTGCTTCGGCAGGGGGATTGGACTGGATGACCCACAAGAGGTCCCTTCCAACCTCTAACATTCTGTGATTCTGTGATTCGTGCAGGATCTAAGGTAATTCAGTCTTTCCCATCTCAGCCAGCAGCATGCCCCAGCCAGGTAGCTTTTCTGCATATTTGAAAATTTAATGATGCTCTCTATTTTTTTTTTTTTTTTACCTCCCAGTAAGGCGTGCACTACAGATGGTTGGAGACCAGGTGGAGTATGTCTGCAGGGTCTTCTGATTAATCCCTATTTAAGACAGTTTTCATTGTATGTAATGATGCAGGATTTTGCAATTTTAAGCCGTATTAGATACAAAATGGCAAAGTATACTTTAGATTTGACTGTAATAAAAATATTTATGGTTAAATAGAGTTTGCAATGTCTACTTTTAAATCCATGCTGACAGAAGAAACTATGAAGTGCCCAAGACAGGTGTCTGGTTCAGTGTTTTGTGTCGGACAGTGGCACCCAGGCAGAGCGCGCAGGTCCGGCTGCTTTCTGCAGTGCGTTTCTAGCGTGCCCAAGTGTGTGTTTCTCGGAAAAGAAAGTTCTGTCAGACCCTGGCGCCCGTAATGGCTTACACAGAGAAGTAGTTACAGATCTGTTAATGAGTTAGGTAACCGCTCAGTGGACTTCAGAACAGCAGCCCTGCAGATTGTTTATGAAATAGTGTTTTTTCAATCAATTTGTAGGTGTTTAGGCACCCTCTTCACTCTTCCCTTCATGGTTTCGCTGTAAGGAGGACGAATGGAAAACACAGAGTAATCAGAAATCAGTTAATCTGATCTTGGAACACACATATTGAAATGCCTTACTTACAAAGATCCAGATATTACACAGCGGAGGAGAATTTGAGAACATTTGGATCGCTGACCTGTGCATTTCTGTAAGCTTAGCTTGTTTGGATTACTCTTTGTTTGGACTAGAATTTTTCTGTTTGTTTTTAGGGTAGCTGAACCTTCTTTGTAAGGTATATGACCTTAAATTGCTGGTGTGCACACTTATATCTCAGTGCTAGTATAAATCTGGCGGGATATTCTGGCATTTAAGAAAAAAGAAAACCCCATCAAAACCAGAATGGGTTTACAAAATTTTTTCCAACTTCAGCAGCTGAAGAAATTCCAGTTGTTTTTAAGTGCTCTCAGTGATACTAGACTTGGTTTGAATTGTGGGGGAGAGCCTGGTGCACTTGAGAGTTGTGTTTGCTACTAGCCGTAGGTGCAGTCCTCGCATGATTAAAGCTCAGTGGTTCTAAAAGATAATAAAGCTTTGCACCGATAACGTCTCCCGACGTGATTCAGTCCTTCCAGCTGCAGAGTTTCTCCTTTCTTACATCTGATCATGACCCGTGCCACTGGCTGGCAGAGGGGACTGTGGACCGCTTCAAACAATACTTGCTGCTCTGGGTTGCTGGAAGCTGAGCCTGCGTCTCCCTCCATGGTGTGGGTCCGTGCTGGGCTCTGTGGGGCTGGGAGAAGGTGGCCTGGTGCGGTATCGCCCTCGTCGCTGCCCTGGTTTCTGCCACAGTCCTCGCCTTGCTTTCCTTCTGCACTTCTGTCACAATATTGACATACAGCTTTTTTGCCAGTTGCCATGGTTACCTCTCAGCTACCCGCATCTGAACTGTAGAATGAGTAACAAGCAATACATTTCAAGCCTTAATGAAATGCACAGCAGTGTGTTCAACTTTTAAACCCAACATGAATATCGCTAAGCAACATCCATTCGTGATTTGCCATAATTACTGCTGCAAGCTCCTTAGGATTGAAATGCCGGAGCACAAGTCTTTCCCCTCCACTGCATCAAATATGTTTTTCTGCCAGCAGCTTCACAGTATCTCAGACCTGTGATGTTTCATAGTCCCTTCACAGTTGCAAAGAACTAAGTTTGACCTCTTTAAATTATTCACACCTTCAGACCGGCAACATCTCCAAAAATCTTCTTTTGTGTGCATCGCCCGTTCCCTTCTCATTCATGCCCAGAAATTTATTTTAAAGCCTTTTGATTCTTCTGCACTGGTTCTAAAATGTGAATCCAACTTGTTGCCCCCAAGCCGCTGCTTGCATGGTTGGAAGAACTAATTTTGTCAGACCAGCACTAATGTTGAGTTAAAATGTGTGCGTAGTTGATGCTTGGAACTGTTTGCTCCAGTGACTGCACCAGAAGGAGCCGATGCCTCAAGTCTTCTGAGATGGGGGTTTTCTACTGAGAGGTCTTATTTAGTATCTGTCTTGAACAATGCATTTTATCCGTTGGTTTGAGAAGTAAAATGAAACTGGACCCTGGTGGTGTGTCCACACTCCAGGCTTCAAGTCGAATCATTAATTGCACTGCCCAGTGCAGTTGCAGTTCTTGACTTAGTTGTGCTTGCAGTTTGGGTGGTTCAGAATATCTCTGTGCTGTGCCCAGTTTCTCTGCTGGTCAGTCTGATGTCCTGTATTCTGTTAATATTTTGTGTTTACAGCACCTGAATTACCAATCCTGGAGAGGAAAAACTGGTTGATCTACCTGCTGTATGTTCGCAGAGACTACGACGAGTGTAAGGTAAGAGCTGCTGTTGAGACTTCGCGTTAGGAAGCGTTTTACTAATATTACAAAATGACAGTTCTCATACCAGTTTTCATACCACTCTCTTTCCTGACTTCTTTTGAAATAAGAGGACCGGCACAAAATACAAGTAAGTAACTTTAATGTTCTGAAATCGTTGGTTACCTTCAGGATTCATTTGTGCAGTTCTCTGGAGTGCTGTGTGAGCTCAGTATGTCTTTGGGAGTGGAAAAATGGAAAGAATTGGAAACTTCTCTTGTTCTAAGTGATGAATAGGGTCTTCCAAGCTGATGACAGCACAGTTCCATAGTGCAGGTCTCTGGATGGTACTGTAGAGATGCTCTGAAAAACACTTCAACTGAGTAAAACATTGCTACCAAGTCTGAAAAAAAAAAATCTTGATTACCCTTGGACAAAATTCTTTCATTTTACACATGATACATTGCATCCTTTCATTTCTCCTGGGTTTGGTGGGTATCTCAGAGGCAGTTGTTTGATTTGGGATTACAGCGGTAAGTGGGGTAAGGAAATGGCAGATCTATTAAACACTGCACTTTCCTGATAAAACGAACACCAGCTGTTGAAGATGATGTGCCAGGGGGCAGGAGGAGGGGAGTGAGAGTTGCCTTTCTGTTTCTGTGGTGCGCGAAGAAGATCTGGAAGGACTTTTTTCCTTCTGAAACACCAGGGTTGGTCAGGACTTGTCTCTCTCTGCTGGAGAACTCCTGGGGGTGCTTCGGAAAGTGGCAGGGCGGGGGAAATTCATTTAGCTTTTAATTAATGGAGCCAGAGGGTTGTGTTATCAGCAGAGCGATTTCCTCTCAGATCTTGGTTTAAATAGATATAAACACAAGTTGGACTGGCAATCTAAATAGAAAATTGTTTCCCTTTTCTGTTGATCTGACTGCATTTTTTTGGTCTCTGATTGTGTGCACTTACTGTTTCTGTGATGGATGTTGAATCAGAGCGCAGAAAAGATATACAGCTCAGGAAAACAGAGAAAATAACCAACTGGATGATATAATGGCAACACTGACTTCTCCACGTCTTCATCAGTCATGGAAGCAAGCAAAATATGGGGGAAAAAATCGACAAAAGACAGCTATACTCTTTTGCTTGGCAGGCCAGCTTTGCAGTAGCTGTCAAAGTAAAAGGCAGCAAAGCCTTTCCTCAGGGCTCGCAGCGCAGGGTTTTTGCAGTGAGGTTGACAGGGTTTGGCAGCAGACTGTAGCAGGTTAAACACTCCTTCATCCTTTTGCCCAGATGGGGTGGGTGTGTGCTCAGAGGCCTGGATTCATCCCAAGGAAGATGGGAATCGCAGCGTGCCAGGATGGTGCTTCAGTCACTGAGGAGTGATAGGCAGGTCTGAAAGGCGATTCTGACCTTGGGTGGGCTGAGCTGCCCTCTGGTCGTCTCCGTCTCGCTCCGCGGATGGTACGTGGGTTTACGGATCTAATGAGGGTGCCCCGAGTGCTTGTCCTTATGTGTGATAAGCACAGACAGTCCCAAACATGCTGTCTGGGGCTAATACCTTCAAAAATGAAAAACGTATTGACACCATCCCCAGTGGCTTAAATTGCTGTACTCATTTATTTCAGTAGAGTTTGGGCACTCGTTAAAATCTGTTAATTTTCTTTTGAGACTCAACTAAGAAACAACTGACCTGTATAATGCTATTAGTTTGGGTCTGAATCTTGCTAGACTGTCTTTCCCACTCAGTGCTTCGAGATGCCTCCTCTCTAACATGATTTTAAAAGCTCCCACAGATTTCAATGGTATAAAAGGCCAAGAAAAATTGCTTACCAACATTAGCTCCCCAAAATGAAGGCATTAAATTGATTTTAACCCTTACAGTGCCAATCCTGTGTCTATTTTGGTGTTGCCAAGCTTTTGACAAATTGTGCTGCTTGTTCCAGCGAGAGATTAATAATGCTGGCGGTTTGCTCCGCCTTCCCCCTACCCAGCACCCTGCAAGGCAAACATTCCCGAGCCTGCGGCTGCCACATCCCCTGCGATCGCAGGGCAGAGGAGTGGGGGGAGTGGAGGGACAGGCCCTGCTACGCAGTGATCGTTACTCAGCTCTGGCTCTTTGCATGCAAAGCTAATACACTGTGTTTTCAGCTTGCAGCATCAATTCCAGCCCTGCCCCCTAACTGTTTTTCACAACAGAAATCTTCCGCTTCTGTTATGTGTGAGCAAGGAATTGTTAAAATTACCAGATGCTTTTAATCAATTAAAATCGCTCATGCTGATTGGTCTCCTGCCAGCGTGTCTAGATTCTGTCGGCAGGTTAAATAAACTTGGGAGGGAAAGCTGGGATTACAGATCATATTTCTCAGCTCAGGGCCTTTTGCTATGGGATTTTTAGGGCTTATAGAATTAATCAGATCTCTCTAAAAAATAGCTCTTTGTTGCCCTCTCTTGCTCTGAGAAACGCAGTTTGTGTGGGTGGAGAAATGTAGAGTGTCCATATTCAGGAGGTGCTTGTTTATGTCTGAGGTCAATGTCCTATAATAACGTACTTTGTAAAGAGTAAGATAGAGATATATTAGCAGATACAGATCTGAGGGGAAGAGCAGCCTGGACTTCTTCCTTTTCCTTCCTCTCTTTAGTTTTTTTTTTACGAGTGAGAGTTACCAGTAACCTTATGAATGCCTATAAATATCTGCAGGGTGGGTGTCAGCAGGACGGGGCCAGACTGTTTTCAGTGGTGCCCAGTGACAGGACAAGGGGCAATGGGCACAAACTGAAGCAGAGGAAGTTCCAACTGAACATGAGGAAGAACTTCTTCACTCTGAGGGTGACAGAGCCCTGGCCCAGGCTGCCCAGGGAGGTTGTGGAGTCTCCTTCTCTGGAGATATTTGAGACCCGCCTGGACGCGGTCCTGTGCAGCCTGCTCTGGGTGACCCTGCTTCGGCAGGCGGTTGGACTGGGTGACCCACAGAGGTCCCTTCCAACACCCAACATTCTGTGATTCTGTAACAACCCTCCTAGCCTTCACCCGACTGTCCTTCTATGTGCTGTATTCGAGGTTCACTTTTTCTCCCTGTTTTCAGGTCCTTCATTTGTATTTCTCTCGGAGGCAGGGGGTGCTGGTGCTGCTCATACACTGGACAGGAGTGCCAGATGAGCACCAGGTTATTGCTAGCCCAGAAATGTTTCTTTCTGCCCTTTGTCTCTTCTGCTTCTGAGCAAAGGAGGAGTCTCAGAGCAGTGAAGAGAAATTATGTACTTGATTCGTAGCCACAGTGCTCATCCTCCCACAGGTCATGCTTTTTGATCAGTTTAATACTTTTGGGTCATGTGGGACTATGGAATATAGCCAGGCTGCCTCCGGAACCCCGCTCTGTCGGCTGCGTGAGTGCAGCCAGCCAGAATTTACGTTTTCGTCAGGCTTTTTTTTTCCCCTTCCTTTTCCCATGTACTTGTCATTTGGTCGTTTGGCTTTCAGTGACTCAACTGCAGTTGCTCCAGTTCAATTTATTTCATCACAAAGGGCCTGGAGTAGATACCCTTATCAGCAGAGGATGCTTTCCTTGTGGCGTTTCCCCCAGGTAATATCTAATTATCTTTGGTAACAGGAATGAACAGAGAGATACTAAAAGGGCTACGGTATTCCTGGCACAGTGCTCTTCACACATGGTGATGAGCTTGCACTCTTCTGTGCGCTCTTGTAGTTGTGCCAGCCGCAGTCCAGTGCCTTTATTATGTGTGGGGTTGTGGCTTCTGTAACTGAAACTGAATCTCTGTCATTAGCTTTGTTAAAATATTGACAGTTTACCACTTTTATAGCGTTTTGATATAGTATATTGCTTCAACTAGCTACAAATTCTGTACTAACATTGACTTTTCCAAGCACAAATTCTGATTAAATGAATGTCGTAGTTGTCATGTCCTGTGTGATACCATCTTTATGATCACATAAGGTAGAACTGTGTCCATCAACATGTTTAAATTCAATTTATTTTAGGGCATTCTGCCATAAGCACAGATGTAGCACATACAAAAAATTCTCCAAGTCAAGGTTGCGGAAGGTGTTTGGTCAATCAGACATCAATTTTCTTTCACAGGGATTGCCTTTGTTAAAATATTTGAAGAGTTTATGTTCTTCTGAAAGCTGTTGTGCTGCAGTTTAGTAATGGGGTGATAGGGAACCAGCTGACGGGCTTTTCGGTGAGGGAGACCGCGCTTGGTATGTACTCTCTGCACTTTGTCATTTCAGGCTGTCATCAAAGAGCAGCTCCAGGAGTCTCATGGGCTGTGCGAATATGCAGTCTATGTTCAAGGTATGTCACAAAAGGCCTCCAAAAGTCTTAATTTTGCTAAAGTAAGTTACTCCTGGTTTGTGGCGCAGTGAACAATAAGGGGAACAGATGATAGAAACTCATAAAATTAATATGTGAAAAATATTTGGGCATTTTTCTACTTGCTAGGTCTAGTTTTGAAGTTTGGTATTTTGACATGAATGGACAATTTAGATTTTCTGTTTTCTCTGTATCGGTGCATTTGTCAGTGATTCCTCCTTGGACCGTGGGCTCTTGGCCTTCAGTGTGTCACTGTGTGCTTGGGTTGTGTGTTTGATTGTAATCTAGATCCGTGTTTTCTGTTAGAGCTGTGTGCCTCAGGTGACCGTTGTCTTACTGTTTGCTTTAAGGACAGTCTTCCTCTTCGTGTCCTGCCCTCTGTCCCCTCAAAAATGTGCCCCAAAACTTGGTGTTGCAATTCAAAGTGCTGTGGTGGGGGACAGCCAAGATTTGTTGGCCAAGGACATACTGCAGCCTGCAGAAGCTGGGGAGGGGAGAAATGCAGACTGGATCTTAATGAGCCATTGGCCGGGGTTTAGAGCTGCCTTTGTTCTGAGATTTTTGTAGGCATGCACCATTCTGTTGCATGTGTTGCCAGTCTGTGCCCTCGGATACAGCTTCCGCCTGAGATTGCTGCAGGAGGGGGAAAGACCAAATAAGCATTGGTGTAATAGATCTGTACTCCCCGTGCTTTCCCTGCTGTCAGAGAGGCATGTTTTTCCTGCAGATAATGGGCTAATTTGCCTGCTATGTGTTGTCTTACAGCTTTGATATTTCGCTTGGAGGGGTAAAATTCAAGAATCTCTTGAACTTTTTCAGACGTGTTCAATTCTGAACCCTCGGAGCGCTGACAACCTCAAACAGGTGGCACGATCGCTGTGAGTGGGGTTTTATTGTTTCTCTTTGATGTGTCACCCAGGACCTTCCATGTTTTGTTTTTCTCCCAGGCATCAAGTAAAATCCCAGGCTGCTTAATTCCAAACATGCTTCCTCCTTGTCAACACTTGAGTTGGCTTCCAGAAGCGTGGCCTACCCTGAAAAGCAGGATCTCTTGTTATCTGCCTGGCTGCTATTGTATTTTCTTTTCCTTTGTGCTTTAAGCAAGAGAGGTAACACGCTGATTTCTAGCTCCAGAGCTAAGGGTGCTGACATGAGCTGTGTAAACTTGCCCTACAGACCCTTTCCTTTCTCTTAGCATTCGGTTAGATTGCCTGTCTTTTTCTGTTGAGACAAAGGCAGACCACAGTAACGTCAGGGAGTGCCTCAGCATCTTGCAGGATTGATGACCTTGACCCTGAAAGGGAGCAGTGCTCAGACTTACACAGGTCTCTGGAGAACTAGCAAATAGCGTCATTTCTCACTGGCAAAGGTGATAGTGGTTGCACAGCAGGGTTTCAAAGCAAGAAGAAATAAAAATTTAAATGCTTTTGCAGGTTTCTTTTGGGGAAACACAAGGCAGCCATTGAAGTGTACAATGAAGCAGCTAAACTCGATGAAAAGGACTGGGTAAGTGTTTCAGTGAGTTGCAGATTATTGTAGTATGCAGATGTTTCTGCAGTTTTATGAAGACAGCTGCAAACTTGTTCTGAGCAGAGGTGAGCTTGCGCTGCCTGCAGTCTGAGCAGAGGAGGAGCTGCAGGGCTGAGAGGCATTGCCCTTTAGCACAGGCTCACGAGCCCGGGTGAGCCTCTGCAGCGTCTGGTTTGAATCACTGGAGCAAGGCATCATTTCTGCCTGCAACATCCCACACCTTGTCTTGGGACGCAGAGGATCGAGCAACACATTTGAGCTGTGCAGAGTTTCAGTATGAACATAGCCAGATACATACATTAAGGAAAGTATGGGAAGTAGCTCCCTCTGTGGAAACCCTCAGTTATCATTAAAACTTGCATGAGTGATCGGGAAACCTTTTGTGATGCAAAACACCGTTGAAAAAGATTGCTGTCAAACTAGCCGAGAGGGTTACTTGGTACCTACCAAGCATTACCTGCTTTGGCAAAATGAAGTCTGATAGCTACGGGAGCAATAATTATATCAGCTCTTCTATATAAGAAGACATTAAGTGAAGGAAGAGCATTGCAAAGGGAAACATGTGACAGGGGGTGAGAGGAGAGAGGACGTGGCTTGCAGTTAGTTGTGGGCAGCCTGCTGCAGGTGACTGTTTTGCCTGCGGAAGTGTTGTTTCTAAGACAGACTTGCTACATGTGATCTCATTCCCTGAGATATCAGGCACTCACTGACCTTAGCTGTACTTCTGGTGCTCACTGCATCTAAAATTCAGGCTTGATACAAGGATACATTTGGTATTATTCAACTTGTCCTGTGCCAGACAACTCAGAAAGCTTTTATACTGAGGATCTTCTTTCAAGTCTGCATTCCCTTAGCTGACCAAGCTACCTGCAGTATGTGCTTGGCATGCCTATAACCCTATTGACAACCACAGCAGGCAGACTCCGGTGGGTATTTTGATATGTTATTTCCCATAACTGGCTCAGCACTGGAAGCAGAGCCAGCCTGGGCTCTTCCCTTGCGCTGTTTCATTCTGCAAGCTGCAGTAACCAGGAGTTACTGATTCGTTAATGTTCTCCACAGTTGGAAAGACTGTGTGGAAGAAAATATCATTCTAAAAGGGTTAATGGGGAAATAAGAGAGTTTCCTCTTAAAGGTCAAGGCTGTCTAAATTGATGAAGCAGTGAAATGCTCACCAGAATAGTAACGAGGAGCTAGTGGACCTTGCTTTTCAGGTCCCCAAGGTGTGCCAGGGTGGGGAAGGTGGCAAGTAGCTTGTCCGTTCAACTGTTGGTGATGAATTAGAGGCATGATTGGTCCCTGCAGTGTCACTGAAGTGCTTAGGATTCCTAAGTGATCCTCCTGCTCTGTTGCAGATGTGTTGAAGATGCTGGAGGGATATCAGCCCTTCTGGTGCTTGACTTCTATTTTGGAAAATTAGACACACCTTCACATTTTGTTCAGCTGGGTGCAGCATTGTGCATGTCCTAATGATGGTACAGCTAGATGGAGAGCCACCAGAAGGGCAACTTACCTAGCTTCAGAGATCTCCCTGGGAACCGAATCACAACTCGGTGAAGAAACCAGTCTTTGCTCCTTCTTCTCCCAAGAGACCATTGTCATTTCTGTGTTTGTGTCTTGGTGCCTGTAGTCTTTTGTGTACAATCACACTTAGCTCTGTAGGTTCCTGAAGCGACTTGAATTTATAAGTTTACTTGATCTGCGAAGTGTGTGGGGAAGCGCAGGGGTTTTCTCATCCAGGTCAGTGATGACTTTTGACCCTGACAGATTATGTAGCGTATATCTCAAACCTGATGCTGACATGGTTTTGTTTGTGGTCTGGCTTTTTTCATGCAGGAGATCAGCCACAATCTAGGTGTGTGCTACATGTACCTGAAACACTTCAACAAGGTAATGCTTATCTTATCTGCGTGACAAATAGGAAGCAGAGTTCCAAGAAATTTCACTGTCTTTGGTGGTCTGAAGTGGATCATTTGCAGTGATAGGCATCAAAGAAGTTTTTCGCTTCAGCATTTGTTTCTGGGAGCAAAAGTTTGTGAGCTGTCGCTGTTTTTATTTGCATGTTGAGTTACTTTGAGTCAGCTGCAAGTTAATGAGGTTAGTGAAGGTCGCTTTCAACCCAAACTGTTCTGTGAATCTATGCAGTTGGATAAGAGTGAAACTGAGGTTAGCCTTGTTTCTGGACAGGAGGCTTTTTCTGAACTAGGGCTTTTGAGAGAGTGTTTCTGGTTTTAAAGGGAACGTTTGAGAAACCTCAAAGAGCTGCCTCAAACTCGACAGAAAATCAGCTGTGCTCCAACAAGAGCTGCTTCTGTTTCTGACCCTTTTAAAACCAGAGCCATGAACACTGCTGGTTTTGTGAGGAACAGCAATCTGTAGAGCATGCCAGTTCCATCTTCTTGAAGAAAGAAAAGCGTGATGGTAAAGACCCAAACCGTTTCCCCAGCATACAGCTTAAACTGCTGCACCTTGTGCAGAGAGTGTCTGAAGGAAAACTTGCTGCTCCTTGAGTCTGGCAGGATTCAGCAAGAAGAGGTGCGGGGTTGGTTTGCTGGAGGTGCAGCAGGCACCTTTTTTCCTCCATGGGAAGGATTTGCTACTGTGTCTGAAGCTCCACCAAGCCTGGAGCAAAAGTCACAAAATAGTGTGGGCAGCACTAACTGTATTGGCTTTGTAGCTAATAAAGAGGTTCTTGGAAGCTTGAAATCCCAGGTCTGTGCACGCCATATCCAGCTCTTCGCTTAACCCTCCCCTAGGTGCTCGTGGTGAGCACTGAGCTGTCTCTGACCCCATGGGCTTACTTAGTAAGGGAAAAAACAGCATTTGGAGAACTGTAGTTCCCAGTTTGGACCAACTGCTCCCGGCTGCTCTTTCTGGTGGAGTGCTGTGGCCCTTGCAGCAAACCCCTGCTGCGTTCCCTGTTGGAGGCATCACTGCAAAGCAAGAAGCTCTGGAATATAAGTTCATGCTTGGGATTTGTTGTCTGCAGCAGTGCTTTCCAAACTGCTGACTTCTCAGCTTTTCCATAAGTCTGAGATGTACGGGTCACCCTGGGCAGCCATACTTCCATGAGGACGTCTAGAATATAATGAAGCCCTTGGGGATGGCTGTAGTTGCTGGTAACAAATACCCTGTATTGCAGAATTCCATTACTGTGTCAGCATTTCTCTTTCTAATATATCACGTGTTCAGAGACAGCAAACATACTTTGCTGTCCTGCTGGCTAGGCCTGAGGAAATAAGAGGAAGGCATGCTTCAGAGTGTCTCCTGCTGGAGGGAATCGGTGTGGTGGAAGAGCTGATTCACTCCTCTTGTGTACTTAGCAATCCATGCTCATTGCTGGAATAAGCATTTTGGCGAAGACTAAACTGTAATGTACCTGTTAACCTACCAAATCTGGAGATTCCCTCAAACCAAGCACATTCAAATAGAGGAACAGGCCCATGCTCCTCTCCTCCTTGGGAGGTCATTGCCTCATGTCTTGGCTTGAAGCACCCGATGTTGCCTTTTTCTGTTCCTAAAGGCGCGTGGCTCCTGATGCAGAACTCGTTTCAACAGTTAGCTGGGCTGGGTTTTGCTGGCAGGTTCTCTGAGCTCAGGGGGTGTTCACGGTTCCTTTTCGCTAGCTGCTGGGGATTGCTCTTGGGTTGTTGCTTGACTGAGGGTATCTGTAATCACTTTTTTTTTTTTTTT
>Ga0065711_1005967_pt1 | contig 29560 bp, 18 predicted proteins | sample Hoacrofraction12_FD_59098 | JGI IMG/M metagenome (GOLD analysis project Ga0065711, IMG submission 59098) | Hoatzin crop microbial communities from Cojedes, Venezuela - Epithelial fraction 12 v2 (version 2) | ecosystem: Host-associated > Birds > Digestive system > Esophagus > Crop | place... | reverse complement strand
GAGGTCCCCTCCAGAGGATCGGAATCAAGATCAAACTGTCTACCTGGTCTGGAGAGCTGGCTGCTGGAAACTGGAGCAGCATTTTTCCTAACAGAATCCCCTTTTGTGATTGTTTTACCTCACAACTCACGCACTTGTGCCTCTAGACTTGAGGTGGGTTTTCCATCCCACTTCTTCATGTCCTCTCCATGGTCACACAGGTAGAACCACAGGGTGCCCCGGGGTGTATATCCTCTGTATTCCCTCTCGTGAGCAGAGAAACGCTTGCCCGTAATAGCTGAGACACTGGCCCGTACAGGTGGGGAGTAGGACATATTCTTTTCTAGTCTCTTGACCATTTTCTCCAGAGCTGAGACAAGGGAGGAAAAGAGAGTTTCCTCATACTGCTGGAGTCTGACAGCCACCTCGTCCACTGTTGGTGCCTCTTTACCTTTCCAGTCTACTATTGCCAGTGAGTTGGCATGTGAGGGTGGTGCGCTCCGCACAAACTTCCTCCACATAGATGCTGTGCACTGGACTTCATCTGGGTCTGTGGGTAACTGCTGATCGTCTGGTTCATAGTAAACCAGCTCCCGCACAGCTAATTCCCTCAAGTACTGAATACCCCTTTCCATATTGATTCACTTGCCAGGATAGCATACAAAATCGTCACTGAAGGGGTACCTCTCCCTCACGCCCGACAGAAGTCTCCTCCAGAGGCTGAGGACTTGTTCCTTTTTCCCAATGGTCTTGTCAATGTTCCCATCCCTGGCCAGGGATCCCAGCTGCTTGGTTTCCTTGCCCTCTAATTCCAAGCTGCTGGCCCCATTATCCCAGCACCACAGCAGCCAGGTGGCAATGTGCTCTCCAGGGTGGCGGCTGAAATCTTTCCGCATGTCTCGCAGCTCGCCCAGGGACAGGGACCGGGTGATGATCTCTGTCTCTATCTCCCGCAATGACCCTGGCTCATCGTCATCCCTCCCGGAACGATCTGCTCTCTTTGCAACTTTCTTTAGTTTTACAGGGGCGACTGCTACCAGCACAGGTTGGTCATTGGGCTCAGCCGTGATGCCTGCTGCTGGAGCTGGGGCTGGAGCCGCTGCCGTGCCCGCCGGGGAAACCGAGGCAGACACTGCAGCTGTGCCAGCGGCGGTGCCGGTCTGGGGGGCTGTGACTGCCTGCTGGGCTGGAGGGGCTGCAGGGCCGGCTGGGGGGGCAGTGCCAGCCGCAGTGCCTGCTGCTTCGTTTCCCCCGCCTTCCCTTTTAGGGCACTGAACAGTGTTGAACAGGGCTTGGTAGGCGTGGGCCAGACCCCAGCACATTGCGATGATTTGTGTCTCTCTGGAGTTCCCAGGGTGGCAGCACACTTTTTGCAGATATTTTACTAGTTTGTCCGGATTCTGCACTTGTTGTTGTTGTTGGGGTGAGTTTAAAACACACTGGGGGTGTCCACTGCGCTAGACACTTGCCCATGCTGTCCCAAACACCCAGCCACTCACAGCTATCCAGCCCCGGGGCAGGTCTCTGCACGATGTTCTTAACGACTTGTTTAAGCCTAAACAAAACCTGAAACCCATTCAGGAGGCACAACAATAGGAGCGAGCTGGCCTGAGCATCCCACGGGTACTCGAAATTCTCAAAATCCATTAGGACTAGCCTGAGGGAGAGAGGGGGGGCGAAAGAGTGGGGGAAGGTATCCTCTCCGGTTTTCCCCACAGATTGGGTTCGATTATTAACAAATTCTAAGACATAGGATCCGAGATACGGAAATGACCGCAGTGCCGCATGCAGATACAAGCCTAATTTCATGTACAGTGATGTTATCGTGTCATAAGTCGATATCGTACAGTACAGCAGAATCATCATCCTGATGTTTTTCCCTGCAGTAATGAACAGCACGGCAACAAAAACATAAGGCAAGTACGGGTTTAAATACCAGAGACATTTGGTCAAAGTCAGAAACATTTTTTACTGGCAACTGTTTAACTAACAAAATAAATGCGTATAACAAAATCTAAGAAAGCTGTTTCAACAGCCGCTGCTCACCCCTGCTCTTAGCCCCACCCCATGCTTGGGCGCCAAATTTAATGTTATGGTTTGGCTGCGGCCGGCAACAAAAGCGCCACGCAACCGCCCCTCCCCCCGCCGGGGTACGAACAAGAATGGAAAGAAACAGGCAGAAGCTGGTGGGTCGGGATAAGGGCAGTTTAACAGAACAGCGAACAAAGGGAACAGTAACAACAACGATACAGGTAAGGGGAAAACACAACACAAACCGCACGACCCAGAGAGCTGCCCTCCACGACCACCGCCACCAGCTCCCCAGCAACGAGTGAGTTCCCACCTCTCAGCTTCCCCCCACCAGAACCCAGCATGAAGGCACATGGTATGGAATACCCTGCTCTGTTTGGCCAGGTGGGGTCAGCCCGCCCCAGCTGTGCCCATTCCTGGATTCTGGTGAAAATTAACCCTGTCCTGGCTGAACCCAGGACAACAAGACAAAAGGATTCCTGTTTCACTCATGTGAGAAGGCAAAAAAGAAAACGTTAAATTGGAAGCTTTATCTCCCCAGACAACATCCTGACAAAAGTATGCCTGTAAGAATCAATGGATTGATTCAACGTCTCTGCGTTTTTTGCGTCAAGGTGATAGATTTTACCTACAAATTCCCAATAAATTCAAAGTCTGGGGTTATTCTTTGCATATTTCAGAAATTTTCAGCTATATTACAGCTGCTCAACATGCAGATGAGCTTCCATTTCCTGCATGCTTTGGGAGCAGAAAAAGAATGGGATAAGACCTGTAATGTATCCTCTATAAAAAGTAGAAAGGTAAGAAGAAGCTTCTCATGGTAAACAACTTACAGGAAGGAGCAGCTTTTCTCAGGGTTCTTAGTTTCATGTTTTCAGCCAAGTCCTTGTATGTGTCAAGGCAGAAATTATTTCTGCTATCAGAGCTGTGTATAATACAGGCACAAGAACATTGTGCCTCCTTTCACTGTAACATACACAGATATGCCTCTCGCAGCAATTGTATAGCACTTGCATATTGAAAGATATGAGCTCTGCATACTACATACGGAACATATACACTTACCTTCACCCTCACCATGCAAATGCAGGAAGATGTATGAAATTTGTTACTGTGTGAGTTGTGCATTGTGGGTCAGGTTTCATCTCTGAACACCACTTGTATCCCATCTCAGTATCAATCAGCATGGAATAGAATCATAGAGTCGTAGAAGAATGGTCGGAGTTGGAAGCAACCTTGAAAGATCACACAATTCCAACCTCCCTGCGATAAGGAAGGTAGAAGTCTGTAGATCTGTTAAATAACACTAACCAGAAAAAGGTCATTTCAAAGCCATGTTCTGTGCATTTTTTTAGGTGACCATGGGCCAGACGTAACACTTGTTTGTGATTCAGTTTTCCCTACAGGAAGGGGAGAAAAGATTCTGCCACTTTTCATGTAAACCTGTTCTGATGAGATTCACCTTTTTTCCTTGCTATCTCAGCCTCTGAAGAGATTAAAATTCAAAGAATAATAACAGCTATTACATCAGCAAGATCTTTGCTGCCTTAAGAGGGGAGACACTGAAAGGCTGGGCTGGAGCTGCAGTCAAGCCATTGGAGACAGAGCAAGCAGCAAGCAAAGTTTCAGGCAGATACAGGTAGATGCATTGCAAGACTCTTCTACCTACAGATTGTGCTAGTTAGAGAAGGCCATCAATGACATGGAAGTGTGTTTCTGTACAGTGCTTTATAATTGCTGTGGACATATGGTCCCAATGAGGAACAAGTCAACAATAAAGTATTATCACAGAATCACAGAATCACAGAATGGTAGGGGTTGGAAGGGACCTCTGTGGGTCATCTAGTCCAACTCATCTCCCAAAGCAGGGTCACCTACAGCAGGCTGTACAGGACTGCGTCCAGGCGGGTCTTGAATATCTCCAGAGAAGGAGGCTCCACAACCTCCCTGGGCAACCTGCTACAGGACTCTGTCACCCTCAGAGGGAAGAAGTTCTTCCTCATGTTCAGATGGAACTTCCTATGCTTCAGTTTGTGCCTGTTGCCCCCTGTCCTGTTGCTGGGCACTACTGAAAAGAGTTTGGCCCCATCCTCCTGACACCCACCCTTCAGATATTTATAAGCATTTATTAGGTCCACTCGCAGCCTTCTCTTCTTCAGGCTGGACAAGCCCAGCTCCCTCAGCCTTTCCTCGTAGGAGATATGCTGTAGTCGCCTCATCATCCTCGTAGCCCTCCACTGGACTCTCTCCAGTAGCTCCTCATCTTTCTTGAACTGGGGAGCCCAGAACTGAACACAGTACTCCAGATGGGGCCTCACTAGGGGAGTGTAGAGGGGGAGGTGAACTTCCCTCGTCCTGCTGGCCACACTCCTCCTAATGCACCCCAGGATCCCATTGGCCTTCTTGGCAACAAGGGCACACTGCTGCCTCATGGTCAACTTGTCATCCACCAGGACACCCAGGTGCCTCTCCGCAGAGCTGCTCTCCAGCAGGTCCACCCCAAGCCTGTACTGATGCATTGGGTTTTTCCTCCCCAGGTGCAGGACCCTGCACTTGCCCTTGTTGAACCTCGTCAGGTTCCTCTCTGCCCAACTCTCCAGCCTGTCCAGGTCTCACTGAATGGCAGCACAGACTGCAGTGTCTCCACCACTCCTCCCAGTTTGGTGTCATCAGCAAACGTGCTGAGGGTACATTCTAACTCTTCATCCAGGTCATTAATGAAGAAGTTGAACAAGACTGGGCCCAGTACTGACCCCTCGGGGACACCACTAGTTACCAGCCTCCAACTAGACTCAGCGCCGCTGATGACAACCCTCTGAGCCCATTCAGCCAGTTCTCAATCCACCTCGCTGACCACTCATCCAGCCCACACTTCCTGAGCTTCCCTAGGAGGATATTATGGGAGATTGTGTTGAAAGCCTTGCTGAAGTCAAGGTAGACAACATCTACTGCTCTCCCCTCATCTACCCAGCCAGCCATGCCATTGTAGAAAGCTATCAGATTGGTCATGCACGATTTCCCCTTGGTGAATCCATGGTGAGCACTCCTGATAACCTTCTTTTCCTCGACTTGCTTCATGAAGACCTCTAGAATGAGCTGCTCCATCATCTTTCCTGGGAAGAATTATAATCCACAATAATTCCAATCCTTTGCTTAACTGTTAAAACATCTGTGTTAGACAAATGACTTTTTTTGCCTGTCTGTGGGATGCTAGAAAGCAATCAAAAGGCATCATTAACTTCTCCTGAAAACCTACCATCTTTGGCAGTAGTGAAACAGAGTAGATCAGTAAACATAAATCTACATCGTTTCACTGACTTAAAAATGGTTACTGCGTTGTTTTAGTGAGTTCAGAAATTGGCCTGTGCCACCAAATGTGTGAGGGCCAGGGGAGCCTGGTCTACAGTCAGAAGATGATGTGGGTTGCTGCAATAGCTGTTGAAATGGTGAAAACGGACTGGTTGTAACTACACAAGGAGAGAATGCTCTGTCTAATAACTCAGACATCACTGAATTTTGGTGCTTACAGAGTGATTACATATTAGCTTAGCTGTGGCAGCACACTTCATTTGTGTGTGTGTGCATGTTCTTGCATCTTGTAGACAGGATAAAGTAAACAATGCTATTTAAGGCCTCTTTACTGAAGTTTAAGCTAAAAGGTTTTCCCTCAGCTGGGGTAGGTTAAAAGGGTGACCTGCTGTGACATAGTTCACATGGTGAATTCATGAAGTCAAGTTGTGTGTCTGGACCTGAGTTCTGTGTGGCTTTTTCCGACATCCCTCTGAAATACAGCTGCCTGCACATCTGTGTTGTTCTCTGCAATGTGGCATACAGCCAAGCAAGACTTGGAGTGGCAGCAATAGCTATGTAAAACAGTGATGTGACACCTGAATGCGAAGGAGCCTTGAGCTAGATGCAGTACTCTGGCCCACCCTGAGAGGGTGACAGGATATACTTCCATTTCCATGAAAGATAGATCTGTGAGAAGACAATGTAATACACTTGTCTAAAATAATAAAACTGGCAGGAAATCAGGAACTGAAGGTGACCTATGGAAATGAAGTGACCGACTACAAGAAACCAGTTGGCATTAATTGACTGCTAAACCAGGGTCAACCAGTTAGCATGTTCACAATGAACTTACAACTTAAGAAAAACTCAGTCTTAAAACAGAAAGTTTGAGACACAAGGAATTGGAGGAAACAATGCAATGTATAACAGCAGAAGTCTGCATTTCGTTCCTACATTTTTCTTCAGGGCACTCACAGCTTTGGCCAGTCCTGAGTCCCAAGACAACCCTGACGGCCTGATGGGAGGCAGCTGTCTGCTGAGTGAACAGAAGTTGCGCCTTGGAAGTAATGGTGCTGTTTTCTAGCTTGTCAGTGGGTCAAAGACAGCTAGGATGTGAAATCTCTGAAATCTCTCTAGCTACGTTGAGAGGTTTGCTGCAGTGCCTGGCATTGAAAGTGGAAAACCTGAGTAACCCAGAGGATTTCATAGCAGTTGCATATGCAGGAGGAGAGCGCACAGCAGTCAGTGGGAGCAAAGGAGAGACCTGACAATGCTTCCATGTGCTCTCATAAAGTCTTCTACCTGTGACTATGTCACAGTCTGTTTCCAGAGCACAGAAAATTTCTAAGGGTCAACTAGCATATGGTGCTCAGAGGACAGGTTATTCCTAAGAAGTAAGCACATTTCCAGTGTCTAACTACAGGAATTTTATGGAGCGAAGTCTATTGAGGAGGCCTGTGGAAAGGTTTCAAGTGCAGCAAAGCCTGTGCTTTGTGTGCCAGGTACAGAAAGACTGATGTTTCTCATTCAGCTTATAGGCTTCAGTATTTACTTTCTGAACACCCAATTAAGAGAAAACCTAATGGATAAAGCACCAGGCAGCAATCTAGAGTACACAGGCTCTAATTTGAGTTTAATTGAAGGTCTAGCCAAGGTCATGCTGTTATCTCTTCACCCTGCTAGCCAGTGGTGGTGTTTCTGGATCTCCTGGGAATATGTAGACAGTAAATTCCATTGCAGTGTGGCATCACATGTGTCCAGACAGCTGCGTTTAACTCTGGCTAGCCAATATCATACTGTTATAGGTCAGATCTGGCTTGCTGATGACCAGAAATCATTTGAAATCTTGAGGAAAAATAATTCATGTGACTATTTCCCACTGAAGAAAACATGACTTTTAACATCTTGCTACAGATGTGGTACTCGTCTATTGCTCCTCCACGTGAACTGCTGATGTGTTTGAGAGTGAAAGAAAGCACGTTTCTCTTTGACTCATTTGCCATCACCTCAGAGTGTTGGCATTTGTTCAATGCCACTAAAATGCTCCTATCTGCTAGACAAGGGACAGAACTGAATCTCAGGGCACTGCCCAGGAGACAGCTTTTCTCACACAGCAGCAGAGTACAGCTTTAAATATCTGGATTTGGCGCAGAGTTTGAACTGACGCCATTTTCAGCCTGATTGTATTTCTTCTTGCTTCTCATGAATTTAGTTCCAGGGAAAATCTGGGCAAAAAGGGCACTGAACGCAGACGAATAAACGTCACAACTGAGGTCAATTTGTAAACACCTCTTGAGCAGATGTGACAGAAGAGCTTTTTGAACCAAGCCTCTGCAAACAGATCAGTTCAAATGCCAAAGCTGCAGGGACAAAATAAGAAGGTGGGAAGTGATTGGAAGCCACAGCTGTGCCATCTGCATGTGTGTGCAGGTAAGGACTTTGTACCACAACACTTTCAGAATGATACTCACTACTTAACTCCTCTTCACAGTTGGACTGAATGATATTAAAGGTATTTTCCAACCTAAAAAATTCTGTGATTCATTTCTGGTGATTCACAAGCCACTTCATCTATTTGTCTCTTGATACCAGTAGGTAAGCCATGGAAAACAGAATTCACTTACCTAGAATTGGCCATGAGAAACAAAATGAGATGAAGTATTGAACAAAAAAATCCAGGTCATTAATGACTTTATGAATCCAAAACCTCATCCACAAATAGGACTGGATGCAAGCTTGCAACCTAGGATTTTCACCCCCCACCCCCCGTTACCTTCCATTTGAACAGATTTTATTTCAATTAATTTTTGTCTTATTTCAAAATAGTCTGGATGTATATTGCTATTGCCTGTGTTAGATCTTACTCCAAAATGGTGTCCTTTTTGAACAACTAAGGTCTTCAGGCAAGACTTCACATCAGCATGTCATGAACTTTGCAGTATTACTTAGATACACAGTGTGTGTATTAAAAATAGACCTTTTTCAGAATCGTTGAAGTTGATAGGGGTTGGCTTATGATATACAGGTACTCTCTGATAACTTGCTGGAAGGTGGACAATTGACCCTGATCCATGCTAGCAAACAGCTTGGATGCTCTAAGTTGCTCCTTGAACCATATTTTTGGGATTCATGGGGTTGTCTGCTTTGGCATTGAGAGAGGAATTAACCACTTGCATCCTGCACCTTTGTTATTGCTTGTGCTTGGACCTGGTAATAAGAATTGCTTTGCTACCCCAGACCTTGTAGAGATTGTGGCTACATCATGTTCCACAGCACCTCCTCAGTGTTGCCTTCAAACCAGCTGACATCTTGGCTATGCAATGTGGCTTGAACTCAGACCCAGTATAATGAAACATCTGCATGTGTCAGCAGAAGGCTTTCTGGAACAGGGTGCCTGAGTAGCTGCAGGTCATATTCTTTCCTGCACTCCTTGCATGTGTCAAAAATTCTCCTTCCTGATACTTGCAGACAACTCCGTAAGCCCTACATGGACAATTGTTACCCCAGATGAGACAGGTGTGGTGCCATGCCCCCAGCTTCCAGCAGAAGCTCTGCCCTGTTGCAGACAGACACGTGGACCCATCGCCCTGTCCCTTTTCTGCCCACACTGTCTGTTAGTGCACCTTGTTTTGTCCCCAGTGGAAGTCATTTTGTGAAATGTCATTCCCCAGGCATTCACAGGCTGCCCTGGGACTGGCTGGCAGCAGCTGCTGCCCCTCCGTGTTTACCACATAAAGATATTACCGCAGGATGTCCCCTCCCACTAGATACACAGGGTCCATCACACAGTTTCTGCTGACATATGTCAGACCACTCTTTCCAGAAAGTTGAAAGGGTTCACTTCTGCAGACTTGGCTCTGAGAGGTCTGTGGAAATTATAGTTCTAGCTCTTCATAAACTCTGATAACACATCAGTGTAGCAAAAAATATTGTACACTGTAAAAATAATTCACGTGTCTTGGTTCTGAGTGTTGTGTTAAAATGTTCTATACCTGCTGCATTTACTTCATTACTAGTAAGAAAATGATGAACATTGTACTGCTTTAACGGACTGTACAAAACCTGATTCAAAAATGCTTTTCCATGGTCAGTTTGTAATATCTGAGGTGTCTGGCCATCTGCAAAAAAATGTTTTAAAAGCCTGGGTTGTTTCAGATCTTGTTTTACATTTTGAACTAATGGTTCAGGCATGCTCGACTAATATGTCTGTCACTGTTAAGATCCGCTTAACAGCATTGTCATATATGGAAAACCACTGCGTATCTACCAAATCTGCCTGCCACTGCGTATCCACATCTGCCACAATCACCTGTTCTTTTAAAGTGATTCTTGCCATCTTGTGTAAACTTGTGTAAAGTGTCCTGGTTTGAAAGCCAGGTTGCCACTTGCCTTCTGTTCAGAGTGACAGTTTGTATCTCCAAAGTCTCCCACCTTCCCAGGAACACAGTAAATGTGTTTTAATGGAAGCAGTGATGCAGGCATGTCTAGCAACCTGCTGCTACTACAACCATGTAAGAAATGCAAGACCTGACAACCAGTTGAACTCCTGTACAGATGAACTTTCTTAAGAGTGTATGAGGGAATTTGATTGCTAAACTTCTCCAGTGTTATTCCCCAGAGTGTTGTCGTCCCATCTATGTCCATTCTCCTTTCTGTGATTGTGCCAGGACCTGGACAGGGATGTGAGCAGGTCACAGCACACTTCTGAATTCTGCCTCCTCAGTCAGTCACCTGGGGCCTTTTGAAAATTTCTATAAGGTCAGTGACTTCAGGATATGGAAAAAAATTTGGCACAAGCCTGTGCTGCGTACTGTTCTTATAGGTAGCTTTAAGATCCCCCTCCAGCTGAGGTAAAAGCGAGGTCACCACCAGCACCTGCCCTGTCTGTGTGAAACTTGGTGAAAATTTCATTTTCCAGTTCTTGGGCCCATTGACCAGTTCCTCCCGTCAGTATGGTATGTGTCAGAGAGACTTTAGGGGTTTTTTGTTGTTCACGCAGACAGATTCCTCTGATAACGCACATAAAACCTCTAATTCTAATTGCTTTTCAACCTGCCTTTTGGGGAATTAGCTTATTTCTGTAATTTCTACCAGCAGAATTCCAAAGGGGTGAAAGATTTCTTTCTGGCACATGGCTCATCTGACTTAATTTGCTGCTGTCTATGACTTTAGGTTCATCGTAAAGTGAATCCAATTACCTACTCTCTAGTTATCTACTCTCTAGATATTTAAAGTTCTGTAAGGTGAAACATCCCAGGAATAAGAGGTTATTAACACCTCTGCTGCTAGAAAAACTATGAGTCGTAGCACTCTGCCAGACATTTGAGAATATCTCTAGGATATAAAAAACTGAATACCAAGCTGGTATGATTTCAAGAAAGGTTTTAAGCTGGCAGAGTTTGTATCTCAGGAACAGTCTCGACGATTCTTCTGTTAAGTCCGGCCATGCAAATCTATTCATAAATCCTGAGACAAGTTGACTCTTGTGTAGATTTATTGGACATGACCCAAAGAACAGCTACATTTAGTTTGGGCTGTTCAGGTTGCCTCCTATGCCTCCTTTCACTCAAAACCAATTGCAGAAGACTCAGACCCAAATAACTGTGTTTAGCCTACAAGCTAGGCTCCAGTGAAGTTTCTTGGGATTCCTTACCTGCTTGAGTTTGGATGAAGTAGGACCCGACACTGATTTTTCTTGTTCCATCTCTCACCCTCATTAGCTTTCACCTAGACCTTCAGGCAGAAACTCAAGCACGCAATTCAGGGACTTTCACAAGATTCTTAAGAGTGGAATGGGGAAGGCAGTTACTCATTTTTTTAACATACTCCAGTCTTACCATATGCTGTGTATTCTAAGGAAATTGACAGTATACTCCTTATCTTTTAACTAATGCTTGATATTTCTTAAAATCATGCAGCTGATGAATGGCTGCCAGGAGGCAAATTTTTTTCTGCAGAGTGGTGAGCAGTATCATTATTATGTTGAATCATATGTCTCTAATGTCTGCCAACAGACTGGGGTCCAGCTACCAGTAAGGCATAGCCCAGTCTCTCTTTTTGGTGCCAGAACATGGTTTAAGGAGGAAATACACGCTGTATAAAGGACAGGATGATCCCAAATGAAGTTTCTTTATTTTTCCTCATGCTATTGCAGAAACATGTTTATGAAATGAAAGTATGTGGGGAAGTACACTTTCAATCTCATGGTCTCACTAAATATTTTTGACAGAATGTGGTCTTCTGTTGCTTCCTGCATAAACAGACCAAAGATCATTAGACAGGAATGGGTTATACAAAGTAACAACAGAATTGTGATGCACAGTGCCATCTTTGGAAATAGGCAACTATAAAATAAAATTACAAATTCTGTCTTGTTCTGAGAGCATGAATTAGAGTCCAATGAAAGAAAAGCACTGGAGTAAGATTTTTCAGTTCAGCCCACTAAGATAAAAACTCGTAAATCACGGGGCTCAAGCTATCCCTTGTATAAAGAGGTCTTGATAAGGGGTAAGAACAGAGGACTAAGGAGAGAGGAGTGAGAGAAGACCCACAAGCAGCAAAAGAAGATATCAAAGAGCAGCCATGTGACTTTGTTAGGGAGGAAGATTGTCCCTTTATTGTATGTATAGAATGATTTGATGATTTGCTGATGATTTTCATGGTGTGCCACTGTGAAATTTTAATGACGAGCTGCTTATGATAGGACAGATCATGCTCCTTCACTAAGGGCGGCACATTGTGGAGCACACAGTGGTGCTTACCACCCTACTGTAGAACACTTCAGTGATGTATGGTAATTCTTCTGTGCCTGATCTTTTGCAGAAGAAAGGCCTATTACTGCAGCAGAGCTTTTTGTTCATGTAGAAAAGAAAAATCTCTCTCACATCAATTACAGTCACACTCCTAGTGTGTGAGGTCTGTTCACAGCACCTCAGAAAGTGGTACCTTTTTGGAGAAGCATCATTTACACAGGAACAGTCACTTCCAGAAACCAAAACCTGTGATGTGTGCCAGGGTCTTCTTTGGCATGGTACAAGCTTCAGCCATGCACAAAGGATTTGAAAGTCCAACACCTTGATTTCTACCATACTTTAAACAGATACAAAGTGACCATTTTTCAGGTTTTTGCCTTATGATTAGAAGATTTACCCTTGACCCCCGATGTGTGTCCCTTGACCTGTTCTTTTGTTTTGTGTCTTGATTTGCTTCACTTTGAAGAAGAGAAGAATAGCTTTCAAGATAAATTATAATAAGCTATCAAGAGCCTACTGTGGCCAGAACCCTCTCCTCTCTGCAGTTTACTGCTGGGCCTCCCATGTTGCTTCCTGCCATCCCAGGCCTGTGAGCCCTGAGAGCCCTGGTGTTAATGGTGTTAACCATTGGCTGTAATTATCACTGCTAGAACACCTGTGGAAAGTGACTGTTTTCTACATTTCTCTGCCATAGCAGATATGTCAAATGACTCATATCTTCCTTGGCTAAAGCCAAGCCTTCAGTGGTGTTTTTTTCCCAACAAGAGAGCTCAAGTCTCCTCTCTGCGGTGTGGCTTTCTTACAGGTGAGGACTCTCTGGTACAGAGAGGCAGAGAGTTGCACCAGGGAAGAAGTGCTGAAAAGTCACCTCCATAGCACCTGTGTGGCTCTTCTTCTGCAAGCTCCCATTTTAGTTCCCCCTCCTGTTCCCTGGACACATCAAGGCTGCAAGTGTGGTCTGCTTGCCACACAGATGGTAGCGTAGTGCTGAGAAGTCAGACTAAGCTGTCTTCTTACTTCTCAACATCCTCAGCAGAAGGGGATTGCATGCCTGTGCTCACACCAGAGAACAGAAGACACCTTGTCTTTGACCTGAAATGTAGTCAAATTCTCAGCATCATGAAGTGGGGAATTTTGCAGAAGCAGGCTGGGCTGAGTGAGACCAGTGCTTCCTAAACACTTTGATGTTATTGTCAGCACTGGAAGTGCTGATTTTTTCCCCTTTTTTTTGACTTCCATATTATTCCAGTCTTGGAACTGAGTAATTTCCATATGAAGCTGGAGAACACCTCCAAATCTTTGTAATGCTGTCCCTTCTTCCTTTTAAATCTCCATTGCACCCTCTGTGCTCTGCCATTTTTGTTCCAGTGGAATAATTTCATCTCAAAATGACTGAGCCTTTTAATTAGAAGTATGTCTTGGTAAGCAGAGGTTGTTTAAGATGTCCTGTGTGTATCCACCCAGCTGTGGCTCAGACATGAAAGCACAGGATTCAGAAAGCACACAACACCGCTTCCATGTCACTGTAATCACAGTACATCCTGTGCAAATGAACACTCTAATCTAGCGAGACAGCAGCTCTGCCATTGCTCCTCAACCAAGTTCATCTTCATCCTGAGACAGATCAAAGGCAAAGCCAGTGCATAAAGCTGAGATATGGAGAGTTATCAGCCAGACTGGGACAGAGAGTGGATTGAAACAGGTGCAACCTCTACCTCCTCTTTTGATGAATTGACACAGGCTAAAATGTGCAAGAAAAAGAGTACCCACATCTGAAGTGTCTGAGACAGGAACACGAAACCTACTAGCGACTGTCTTGGACTCCTCAGGGCTTTACATCCACACACAATTCCAAGTCATCCCATGGCTGTTGTAAGGTACAATTGGCTGGGACCTCAGCTGTGGAATGGACTGCATGATGAACCATGGGATAATGTTTGGTATTCCTTTGTCCCGCTGCTTGCCCATCATGCAGCAACGGGCTTTCCTCCATCAGGCTAGAAGTGACCAACAGAGGGCATCCATGGATCTTGTCAACGCCACATCTCATTCCACAGGCTACAGTTCTGCTCACTTTTCAGATACCTGGTGACTGTTTCTATAGCTGCCATGGTTAAATGCCTCCTTGCAGCTCGCACCTGGCAAGTCCCATGCCCTGATGCACTTGTCTGTGGGACATAATCCAGCCCATGTACCATTTACAGTAATCTTCTATTAGATGACTATTTTCTTCCTTCCAGACTCTCCCTGTCCATGCAAGGCTAGATATGATGACAGAAATCCTTTCTTTACCAGTGCATCTACACAGTTCAGTGCCCATACACCAGCTTCCTCAAGATTCTTCTGGATGGTGTTTGCTAGGCCTCCAGCACAGCTCAGAGCCCAGCACAACAGCTGTTGTAGATTCGACTTGGTCTATATTTTCTCAGACAAAACTTAGGTTCGGAGGCTTATGGATGAGATACATGTTCTTAGGTTCTGATTTACTCTGTTGTGCAAGGCACAGCAAATGTTTTCATTCATATTTGTGGGATATATCTCCAACTTAATAGCCCTCCACTTTAACCTATGGGAGTACCACATCATTGCGAGAAATGCAGTTGGATTAGGGTGTGCTGCCTATTCTTTTCTCTTCCTGTTTGGCATGGTACTGACAGCCTAAAGCTAAGTCTGAATGAATAAATTGTCCGCATCTCATAGAAAAGACAATATGAAGAGTCAGCATGGAAAAGACAGTGATAAGCTCTGGGAGACAGAACCAATCTGCTCTATGAATATAAGAATTTCTTGTGGGTGGCATATACACAGACACAAGCAACATGTGTGATTCCCTGGAGAAAATTCAGTCATAAGTGAGAAACTTCAGCTGTTGCTTTGGGTCCATGTCACAGCAGGAAAAATTAGTGAGACTCAGAATTCTGCTCATTGGTCTAAAAACCTGTCTCTGGAATGCCTTCCACTTAGCGAAAGTAATCTGATAAAGAACGGTAGGATACAATTTCCTCTAACTGAACTGAGAATTCTTCAGGGATAAAAGCTGCAATGAAGTACCTCCAGGAATGTACAAGCGAATTTTGGGAGAGTCAGAACCTACCAGATCCATGACCCAGCAGATCTGTGATGCTTAGAGTGAGAAAAGTGACCTCTAAACTGAAAAACCAACACTGTAGACAAATACAGGTTCTGATGAGTCATTGGAACTGACAGAAATAGTTGCACTATTAAGCATAAAGGTTACAGTGTGCAGTACATAGATTCACTGGCCTCATGGTAATGAGGATTATGAGCTCAGTGAGAAGAGATGCTGATCAACTCGTGCTGACCAAGAGCAATTCTACCCTTCTTGGTTCCCATCCTGCTTCCTCATTAATTTCAGTTACTTCGTATTTTTCTACTTTTCTGTCAGCTAGGTCCTCATTAGGCCTATTCTATGTAATTTTTCTGCTGGAAACTAAGTGAAAATAATGGGAAATACTGCCATTTGATTTCAGTCTCTCACTATTTAATGAGTCACATATTCATGGAGTATTTTTGCTTCGTTAGATTGAGGTAGATTGATTTCTCTATAGCATCTTTTGCTTTTGCACCCCAGAATTTGCAGGAACTTTATGCCATGATGCTGCATAAAAGGTGAAATTCAAAAGCTTCTTTTATTATGTACAATCATTCCTTAGGAAAGATAGTTACAATTCATGAGCTGGGTCTATTCAGGACTGCTTGTTAAGGTCTTCACATAGCAAGCTGCTTGTACAGGTTGTAAACAGCATTCAATAGCCTTAAACTTTCTTTTTATTATTTTTCAGAGATACACATATATGTTTACTTCAGACTTATCTCTTAACAATCCCACGTATATCTATATATATACACACACACATAAAATTGGGCATCCTTCCTTTGATTTAATTGGCTTTCCACTGCCTTCTATGTGACTCAGAATTTAGAGAACACATACATTTCTCTCTGCTGACTCACACTCATTTCTTTAGCTGTCTTCCAAGGATTCAGTCAAAGATAAGGTCAAAATTGCTTTTGCTGCTTTTTTGAAAGCATAAGTGGTAGGCTAGATTAAAAGAGGTAGTCTTCAACTCTGTAAAAACCTCTTCTTTAATATTTTGCCTGTGCCTTGCCCTGAAAAACTTTCCAAAGAACTAACGTTGACTGTTTCGTACAATTAGGTGCAACCTTCTCCTGAAGTCTGGCAGCTGGGAACAATACCTGATGGAACTGACTGTTATTTATGACACCTCCCTGCTTAACAGAGATATAAAGAACAAGCATTTATTTGAAACTGCAGATGAATGGATATGGTGATTTTTACAGTGAATTGCTGTTAGTTATGTTCTCTTTTGATCACTTTAATTTCCTTTTAATAAATAGATTTATCATTGTACTTTCCTTCTGCAGGTTGGAAAGTTTCACTGATCTACTTCATGCTTCTGTTTTGTGATTATCTTAGGCCATTTTACCCTGAACTAAATTTCCCTAGGAAAGCTCACTTGTACCAGAAACAGAGGAATATCTATTATTAAAGCATTCTGAAACATGCCGGCTCCCTTTCATTTCTTAGTTGCAAACACATAATCATCTCCTTTTTGGCTAGCATTTAGAAAAATATTTCTAAGTGTATTGAATGTTATAGGTGTTTTTAATTGGCTTTATGTACAGCTTTTTTTTTTAAGAATACCTAAGCAATTGAGTTCTGTTTAGTCCTATATATGACTTGTAATGAAATTAACTTATTATGCAGTTTTCCAGTTCACTCCAATGATCGCTAAAAAGCTGAATGACATTTATGGCTGTTGAAGCAAATGAAATTTTGAAAGAAAAGGAAAAATATCACTTATTACACAAAAATTGTTCCCTGCAAAATAAATGCTTACTCACCAAAAACATTTCAGTTAGAAATGTGGCTAGTCTGATTCATTGACAAGCAACTTTCTCCTGCTCTCACCTGTCTTGCTATTTATCTCTCAATATTCTCACTACAGTGTCCTTGTTTATGTCAATAATGCAATCTTAGAAAAGTCTCCTCCTGAAACAGGTGTGGATGACCCACTGGCTTAAAAATGACTCTCTGACTCAACCAGCAGCACTCTGGTAATATGCATAGACTGAGAAATAGAGAGTTTCCCCAGCAGTCTGGGAGAGGGCAAGAGTTCTCTACCTGTGGTAGACTAATGGGAGAAAAGCTGGAAGAGGAAAGAGCAAAACAAGACAAAGAAGTTCAGAAAAATCAGAAGCTCTTCTTGAAAGAAAAACAGAAGTTAAGGGAAGAAGAGGGAAGAATAGCCGTGCAGGTGAAAGGAAGAGGCAAGGACACACATCAGGGCACATCGGGCCCAGTGAGAACTGCCAGAAGTTAAACATTGACACCCCCTTCTCTGGTGCTGCCCCTTCCCTGGAGGCTTTGAAAAGCTGTGGGGGGCATAAAAAGAACAAAACCAGGATACTACTGAGTCCCTCAGCAGCTGACCATCTGAACTCCAGATCTGTGTCTCAGATGCTGAAATAGACATCTCAGATTCCTGGACTCTTCTGAAATCCAGCAGGATTAAGGTATTTGCCAGAACACCCTCAGTTTTAAGTGATCCACCTGAAGTAGTATGCTTCTACTCTCAGCCTGGCTCTGAGCAGCTCTTCCACTGTGTAACCCAGTTGTCTTTGGTTTGTCTTCAGCAGTGGACAGCTGTCCTGGTACTGGTACACATGTATCTGTGAGGCTGGAGCCCTGGGTGATCATGACAAAGCATAGCAATACTTCTGAATACATCCCTCTTAAGGACAGCAACATGGGCCTGTATACCATTGTTTGGTATTGTTTCACATTGCTCAGTCAGTTCTTCACTAGAAAAAGCTCATACCTCTGGAAAGAACTGATCTTTCCATATTGTATGTGATGTTTGTGTTTCATAAAGAGGTTGAAAGCATGATTCAGCTCTGCTCATGACAGTCATAAGCTTACACTTGCTCTTTTAAAACAGACATTCCTGCAAAGATTTTAATTTCCTCATCCATTTAGAGCAGACAGTGCTTCTTATTCAATTTCTCTTTTTTGAGTATTCCAGCTGTGGGGGAATTTACTAATCCGTAAACTAAATGAATTAGTGAATAAGTTAATAATAAATGAATTAATTCTTTTTGCCCTGTAAAAGTAGGTTTGGAGTTGCCCTATCATTCACAGACTGACAATTCTCATCTGGAAAATCTTTTTACATTTCTTGACATTTTCTTTCATACCATACAGTACTCACTGCAGTTATGTTCTTGTTTTGGTTTGGCTGCAGCCGGCAACAAAAGCGCCACGTGGCCGCCCCTCCCCCGGCGGGGGTGTGGAGGAGAATGGAAAGAAACTGGCAGAAACCTGTGGGTCGGGATAAGGGCAGTTTAACAGAACAGCAAACAAAGGGAACAGGAACAACAGCGATACAGAAAAGGGGAAAACAAAACAAACCAGCAGAACAGAGCCCGCAGAACAGAACCGCTCTCCCGGACCGAACCGCCGCTGTGCCCTCCTGAGCCGCGAGTGAGTTCCCGCGGCCCAGCTCCCCCCCCCACCGGAACCCAGCATGACGGCACATGGTATGGAATACCCTGCTCTGTTTGGCCAGGTTGGGTCAGCCTGCCCGGCCGCGCCCCTTCCTGGATTCCGGTGAAAATTAACCCTGTCCTGGCCGAACCCAGTACAGTTCTCAGCTGTGATTCTAGGAAGTGTTTATCCATGGCTTTGAAACACAGCTGGAAGCATGGCTAGGCTGAAATATACAAAATTGCATAATTCTCCATGAAATTGCAAGACTGATATATGGTCTGCAACTTTAGCAGATGTGGGGCTCATTTTACCCTCCTTTTGTTTTTAGAGCTCTTGCAATACTGTTGAGTCATGTTATCTAGCTCTGTGCTATAATATTGAGAGCTAGAGAATGTTGTAATTTGTGTGGAATTGGATTTTTTTTGTGTATTAATAGAACTCCAGCAGTCTTAAAAGGAAACATCAGCTCTCACAGAGCTGTCAGTAGTTTTCATATTCTCCTTTCAGAGTTCTCAGAGATGGCACTGATTCTGAGCCTTACCTGAGAATTTGCCTAATAAAACCTGGTCCTAAAAGTTCAAACAAGAAAAAGCTTGAAAAAAAGTATTAAAATATATTTTTAAAGTTGTCGCCTCTACTGTTGAAACTGAGAGTCAGCAGAAGGGTATTTCCAGAAATGGGGTTATCTGTGTGTCGTTCATGATAGCGTCTGTTCCAGGACTGGATTTCCTTAACTACACTGAGAAAATACTGAGATCCCGTCTAACCCATTTCTCAATAGGAAACCAACCTGCAAGAAGACTCAAATATCTGCTACAGATCTGAAAGGGACAATACCATCCCTCTGAAATATTGCTTGCCTTCTAGGGACCTGTCTCTCTCCTGCCGGTGGATCACTGGACACACTTCTTGCTATTTAGCAACATTTCACTTGGTCCAGGTTCAGATAACTGTTTGTTGTCCTGGGGATTTGTCAAGGTTTAACACGGCGGCCAGCAACTAGGACACAACAGCTGCTTGCTCACCCCTCCCCTGCCCCCTCAGCAGGATGGGGAGGACAAATGGACAAAGGTAAAACCCATGGGTTGAGACAAAGACAGTTTAATAAGACAATATAGGAAATATTGATACTACTAATAATACTACTATTAATAGTAGCAATGATAATAACATTGATAATAAAGAATATGCAAAACAAACTATATATAATACAACTTTCTCACCACCCAATGACCACATCCAGTCCCCGAGCATTTATCACAGAATCCGGAAATCACAAATTTTGATAAATCCTCAAAAAAATCCAAACTCCTGGACAACAGAGGATTCGAACTCACAGAAAAGAGAAGAGCCAAAAGATTCCTATTGCCCCTCTGGCCAACCCCCATTCATAAACTGGGCATGACAGCTATAGTATGGAATATTTCCACTGGCCAGCTAGGCTATCTGTCTGGCTATTCTCCCTCCCAGCTCCTGCACACCTGCTCTTTAGCTGGATATGAAAAACTGAAGAAAACTTCTTGATTTCATAGCAACAACGGAAAACATCAATATTCTTCTCATACTAAATCCAAAAAATGGCAGCTACTGGGACGAAAATTAACTCTATATCTCAGCTGAAACCAGCACAGGAAGGGGCAGAGCTCCTGAATGCCTCATCACTCGCTCCTGCCTACCAAAGCCTCGTGATTCACTGGTCTCTGTAAAGAGCTCTGCATGCCCATGCAGAACAATAGCCAGTTGTAACTGCTTTGCATAGTATCCATTTAGTACAAAGTACAGTATAGCAAAGGGGAATGATCACAGATCTGTGACAGCTTTTGGAATGAGTAAACAGACTGTTACTACCACGAAAAATAATAGATAGACTTCACCATGGAAAAGAGAAACTGAGAAGGGATATGACAGAGGTTTGTAAATTCTTATGTCTCTTCACTCTCTCTTCAAAACAAAAAATTAAGCAGCAACACATGAAATTCGAAGGAAGAAGTTTCAAAACAGAAGGATTGGCTCTTTATAGAAGTTCCCATTAATCAGTAGAACTCCTTGCTGCAGGATACTGTGACTTCAAAGTTCACACGGGTTCAGAAGGCAACTTGACAAGTTCATAAAAAATAAACTAGTCGAGGTGTCTTAAATATGAAATCATCTTATTTGGCTGGGGAAAATCCTTGAACTGCAAATTGCTCGTGGTTAGGAAAGTAATTCATAAAGGGTTGCTGCATGCTTGCCCTATTCTGCTCTCTCCAATGCATCTGTTCTTTTCTAGTGTTACAGACAAACTCAGCTAAATAGTCCTTTGGGTTAGATCAAAAATGGCCTTTTTTTTATTAAAAGGAGAGATTGTGTGCACACTGTTGGAAAAACTAATCTCTAAGATTTCCACAGTGTTGTAGCTATCCTCAAATTCCAGAAGCTGGATATTGTTTGTGACAGAGGAATATGGTGCAATATATTGCTCTCTCTTACCATAATGCTGATTGTGACTCTGTGATGGTTGTTTGCTCAGTAAAATCTTAATGGTTGTTTCATCTGCTTTTCAAACTATACCCAGGTGGAGAGACATCCTCCTTATCCTGTTACCTGAACACTTTCCAGATGTGCAGAAACTGACATAATTAATGACGGGGGACAGCTGGGACAAAAGTTACATCTGCACTGTTTAGGCAGAGTCTTTAGTGTTTCTCTGCTCTGCCTTTCATTTGGAGAAGGCTGGCCAGAGAAGCTGCCTAGCATAGCAGATTAGTGGTTGGTGTTCTCTTTGTTCTTGCAAATGCTCACACTGGAGTCTTATAATAGAGATAGTTCAATTCTTCTCCCATGTTTATAGACCTCCTTTGAAAGACTGGTTGATTATGTTTTATTCCTGGTTAATTAATTTGCCTTTAAATAAGCCTTTGCTTTGTGAAACTCAGCTTTTCTTCTCCTATCATGCCTTTTGATGTTTAAGTTTTAGTTTTCCGATTGTTCCACTGCTGTCTCCAGGGATTAAGACTTGTATTTACTTTTTAATTTCTAATGAATTTGGGATTTTTATTTGTGTATTTTAACTGCATTTTATCCTTTCACCCACCACCCTATTCTCCAGTGTGAAAGGGACTTTTTTGCTCTTAGAACTTCAATTATCAGTCCGCTTAATCAATTGATAGTGGCTAGGATACGCAGTGCAGTTCTGGATCTATTACACACCAGCGAAGGTACTTGGTCTTTCTGACTTAGGCTGCTCAGCCTTCTTGTCAAAGAATCTTTAAGGAGGCATCATCTGTTCCTGAAAAGATGGTTGTCTTATGCCTTCTACTTCTTTCCTTGGCTACTCCAGCTGAGATCCTTGAGCTGTTTAAGTGTGCTGTTTCATAGCCCAGAAATCCAACCGTGTCCTGGGCTGCATCAAAAGAATCATGTCCAGCAGGGAGAGGGAGGTGATTCTGCCCTACTGCTCCACTCTGGTGAGGCCTCACCTGGAGTACTGTGTCCAGCTCCGGGTCCTCAGCAAACACAAGACATGGACCTGTTGGAGCAGGTCCAGAAAAATGATCAGAGGGCTGGAAGATCTCACCTATGAGGAAAGGCCAAGAGAGATGGAATTTTTCAGCCTGGAGAAGAGAAGGGTCCAGCAAGACCTTACAGCAGCCTTCCAGTACCTGATGGGGGCCTACAAGAAAGCTGGAAAGGGACACTTTCAAGGGCATGTAGTGATAGGACAAGGAGCCTTAAACTAAAAGAGGGTAGATTTAGATTAGACAGGAGAAAGATATGGTTCACTATGCGGGTGGTGAGGCACTGGCACAGGTTGCCCAGAGAAATTGTGGATTCCCCCTCCCCGGAAGTGTTCAAGGCCAGGCCGGATGGGGCTTTGAGCAACCTGGTCTAGTGGAAGGTGTTCCTGCCCATGGCACGGGGGCTGGAACTAAATGAGCTTTAAGGTCCCTTCCAACCCAAACCATTCTATGATTCTATGATATAATAGGGTGCAGTCCTGAAACTCTTACAGCCTGAGGAAGGTTTGTGTTAGGCGTGGAAGTCATAGGTAACTGATCTCTGTTTGATTGTCAACTGAAGAGGATAACCAGCCCTAACGCCTGTGAGGGCAGGCTGGTTGGTAGTTTGTCCTGAAGTGGAATAAGACAGACCTGAATAGTTACGTACTTCTCAAGCCATGCAAATACAGTTGTACTGCAGAGAGACACAGGAACAGGGAGATCATATCATCAGAGCCAAGAAGTGAGTCTTGCTGCCCAACCAGTATCTTCACCCCTGCATGCCCATAGTACCTTCCTGCTGGGTTAGTTTAACCATCTGATAAGCAGAGTTTGAGCCTGTCCACAGCCCTTGCAGATGGTTTTAAACCAGAGTGACCTAACCTGTGTGGATCTCTACAGTGGTCCTGAGCTCCGTAGGACACTATGACCAGATCCCACCAAGGCTGAACAGCACTGGTATCTAGTAGTGGTGATGGGCAACAAGACCACATGCCTAGCTCCCTGGGCATCCTCTCAAAGGAGAAAAGCCTGTCCTCTGCCAGGGATGAGCATGCCTCTGCTTCCAGTAAGCAATCCTCAGAGCCTGTATTGGGAAAATCTTTTTTTGAAGAGCAGTGGATGTGGCCGATAGACAATGTCATAGGCTCAGAGACCAAAACATATAGACCTCCAAACCCTCCTACATGTCCCTGTCTTTGTGCTAGGAACTCACCAATGCCTACTAAGCCTTTATGTTGCTCCAAGAGCACTGGGAATGTATGCTAAGTTATCCCAGCTCCTGAAAAGATGCATGTCCCTCCTCACTCAGAGATCAACTGTCATCACTTCTTGCAGAAAGCACTGCAGCTGTGTCCCATAGTAGGAGCCAAACGTACGCTTCTCATGTTACAACTGGAGTGTCTGTGACACTTAGGAAGTTTCAGTCAGCAAAAGACATGGATTTCATTTTAATCAAGTCTTAACTCAAAAATATATAAGTGCCTCCAATCTTTCTGCCTTTTCTTGTAGTTGGAAGGAGTTGAAAGTGAGCTTAGTACGCAGTATGTAGTAAGGAAGCGAGAGGTGAGCACTCCATAAAGATGAAGGCTGCTTCACATACATTAGCGCACCCTCCAGGGTGCTCATAACTTACAGCAATCCTCCTGAAAGAGGGAATTCTCCATGGAGTCTCTCTGCTCAGAAAAAAGAGGCAGTTTTACGTACATCATTAGCATGCTGAGGGAAAGATTTACATATAAAAGTCTGTCTTGTTGGACAGAAGCAACACAAGGTTGTGATATTTTTTGATGATAAAAACATCCAGACACAACCTCTCCAATGTATTTCCCCGTATATCTTCTTCCTATTTGCAATCTGTTAGATCATCCAGGAGACAGAATGAGTCATGTGAAAACTTCCCCTGCTAAGTTTTTGACTCCAAGTAGAGTAGGCGAAGAGTACTTACAAACAAACCTGGGAAACAGGCCATGTGATACATTTAAGATCTCCTGACAAAAGCGAGTGATTAATGGTTATCAAGAAATCTGTAAGGCTTCAAATCAGGAAAGCAGAGGAATCTGTGCTGCACTTAGTTGGCTTGGTGTGTGAGAATACTGAATGGACTACACTTACTCTTGTAAGTGTATAGGGCCTGAAAGCCCATGTGTACTCTTTCAGCTTCTTGTGTCTTGGAGACAACTTTCAGCTTATTGTGCCTTGCAGGAGTGATTATCCTTCACAGAATCATAGAATCATAGAATGCTTTAGGTTGGAAAGGACCTTCAGAGGTCATCTAGCCCAACCCCCTGCAGCAAGCAGGGACATATTCCACTAGACCAGGTTGCTCAGTCCAACCTGGCATTGCATGTTGCCAGGGATGGGGCCTCCACCACCTCTCTGGGCGATCTGTTCCAGTGTTTCACCACCCTTACCGTGAAAAATTTCTTCCTTATATCCAGTCTAAATCTACCCTCCCTTAGTTTAAAGCCATTGCTCCTTGTCCTATCGCAACAAGCCTTGCTGAAAATATTTTCCCCCTCTTTCCTACGGGCCCCCTTTAAGTACTGAAAGGCTGCTATATGGCCTCCTCACAGCCTTCTCTTCTCCAGGCTGAACAGCCCCAACTCCCTCAGCTTTTCCTCATAGGAGAGGTGTTCCAGCCCTCAGATTATCTTTGTGGCCCTCCTCCAGACCTGCTCCAACATGTCCATGTCCTTCTCGTGCTGAGGGCTCCAGAGCTGGACACAGGACTCCAGGTGGGGTCTCAAGAGAGCAGAGTCAAGGGGCAGAATCACCTCCCTCGACCTGCTGGCCACGCTTCTCTTGATGCAGCCCAGGACACGGTTGGCCTTCTAGGCTGCAAGCTCACATTGATGTTGGCTCATGTCCAGCTTTTCAGTAACGGGTTGTAGTTCCGAGGGCTGCACTAGGCTAGGAAGTTTCCCGGTGACGTCTCTCACCCAGGCTCCTGGGAGGCAGCAGACTTCCCTATGAGAAGGGTCCGCCCAGCATGTTGGACCCTCTGTTCCCTTCAGAAGAGACTCCTACAACTATGATACCTCTTTTCTTCCTTGTGGATGTGGTAGTAATACAGGGGTGGGTCTTTCTGTTCTCTGCAACTCCTCTGGTGCAGCTGGATTGACACTCTCATGGTCCACTGACCGGTCCTCCACAGCTAAAGCCTCATACCTATTATGCAGAGGCACCTGGGAAGGCATGGTGGGCAAGGAGAGGATTTGCTTGCTGCCCCAACTGTAGACTTGTTGCCACTGGCTGCCTCCCTTTAAGTCCTTGCCTACCTCCTGGTGGAGGGAGGATACCGGATCCCTTTGACCACAGCCTTTTCCTGGTGGCTGTCCATGTTCAGGTTTCAGGGAGGTGAGAGCACAGCTCCACCAGTCTATCTCTCACTCAGACTCTCTGATGCTCGTTAGCCTATCTACTTCATCTCTTAGCTCTGCCACCAGGACAAGTAGATAGTCCAGCTAATCACACCTTATACAGCTGTTCTGTCCCCTGCCATCCATTTCCAGCACAAGCTGGTGGCACTCCCTGCATCCGGATACCTGGATGGTTGCCTCTTCTACTGGGAGCTCAGCCAGGGTTGAGACCTCCTTTCTGGCAAGTGCAGAGGATGCAGCCTTCTGCTGGGTGGATACCATGGCTAAGCTATGTTCTCTCTTAACAGATGAACTTCTTGAACTTACCTCTTGAGCTGGGAGACTGCGCCCTGCCTGCATGCTCTGCCTGAACGAACTGCCGCGCTGCACCATGTTTGCCGGCCCTGTTCGCCGGCCCTGTTCTCCTGCACTCCCTGGGGGCTGCTCTTGTACTTGAGGGGGTTTGGCCACTGTCACACTCGTCCCTGCCTACACAGAGTCAGAGGTACAGAGCTTTTTCCTCCACAATTTTGCTGCTTTAGGAAGAGTCCATCGGCATGAACCTCTGCTCCGGAGCCCTTTGCCTTCGGTGGCTTCATGCCTACCTTACTTTTACCCCGTTGCATGCATGTCCATGGGAATGAGTATTAGTTCCCAATTTTTGTTAATGCTGTATGAAGACATACCCTGGCTGCTCAGATTCCTCCTCCACAGCCCAAACCTGCAGTAGCTGACAGTAGCAGAACATTTTTCTGTGTCAGCTTCCAAAAAATTCTTTTGAGAATGGATAGTACATGTGACATCTCATGCAGTAAGTCAATTTTGAACCCAGTCCTCGCAGAATTAGATTGCTGCTTTCTTCCAGCTGACAAACTTACTTCTTTCACATGTTTCTATCACAGCAGAGATCATTTAAGCATGCTAAGCAAACAGAAAAGTACAATTATGTATGTGAGCAGCTGATAATGCAACCCTGGGAAGGATCATAAGTTTGAGATTAGCCCTTCAATTCCCGTGACTTAATGGGCTGGAGGGCTGCTAGTGGAAATTTGGGGAAAGAAAAGGAAGAATTTTCAACACAGCTCACATGCACACACAGTTTTGACATGTTGACAGCTTGGTCTTTGTTGTTCAGAGACTTTTTATTCCTCTAGGTGGAATACTGTGGAAAGATTGAGCCAGCCATAGATTTTTCCTAATAATTCAGTGAGCTGAAGAATTTTGTGATCTGCACCTTCACATTGCTGGTAGGAGGGAGACTGAAGATGCAGATGCCTGCATGTACAGCTGCTTGCAGAGGTTTACCTTTCACAGCCAGATGAATTCTCTTTCTCATCCTGTTTGTCAGGGTAAAGAATTGCTGTTAATCATACTTTGGATGAGATGTTACAGCAGTTCCTAGCTCCCTATGTCTCAGCACAGATAACATTTTTCATGAAAAAGTGGATAAATATCTCTGATGACCCCAGATGAGGATGCCCAGGAAGGTTGGACTGTATGCCTGGTGTGCAGAGTCTTTATGTTCAGGAAACCTCAAATGAAAACCTCGAAAGATTTGCTAGCTTTTATTATGACAGATTTCCCTTCTTTTTTATATCCTTCTTTCTTTTATTCGTTTGTTCATTTTTTTTTTTTGGCAGAAAAGTATTTCAATTACTCACAAAATCACCAGGGCGAGAGGGAAGGCAAAGGCTGAACCTGGGAGAGTAGTGTCCAGTCCGGCTGCATTGGCAAAACCCAAATTCCTTTAGGCTTAATAGCCAGATTCTGATCTGTGGCAAAGCCATGCTGGTGAAACCATAGGCTAGGAAGCCCATCAGCAAAGGTTAGACTGTCCTCTTCAGAAATTAAGAGAATGTAATGGCTGTGGCACTGATAACTTCCTTTCAATTAATAGACTCTTGCCACCATTAGCAAGGGCAAGTGGACACAAGCAATAGTGAAATCTTTTTTGCAGATTAACTAGTAAACAACTGAGCAGCAGCTATTGGTATATTTCAATAATTTTTTTCTTTGGTCATTAACAGGCTGTTTGCTGTTGTAGCCTGGACAAAGCAAGGAAGTGCTGTCCAGACTCCTGTTTGGGGGCCTGAAAGATTTTGAATGAGGCAGAGGCTGTCAGACCCTGTAGTTGATAAATAGCTGCAGGTGAGGAATGGTGGAGTCTGTTCCCATATTGGTTTAAGTTCTGCATTGTAGTGGCTACCCTGTTCCTGGTCTGTAGTGAGCTCAGGTGTGTGTGGCCTGTACTGCAGTGAGACCTCTGGGTAGACAAACCAGTTGCTTCAGAACTGGCTCAGGTTGTTCAGCAACACACACTAAATTGAGCTTTGCAGCCCCAGGGGTTGGGACAGGGCTGTAGCAGTGAACTGACACCCTTCGGTGAACAAGTCTTGCTGTTGATGCTTCTGGGCTAGCCCCATCTCCCAGAAGCTGGCTACTCTAGGCCTCTGACAAAACTGCCTAAAGCCATCTGTGATGCTTTATGAAAGGTGGCACTACATGTGTGTGATGTTCTTGTGCTGCCGAGAACTTCGCCTCAGGTGACACAGGGAACTGGCTGCCTTATTCCCACCAACACTTGTGGGGAGTGGCTGCTGCCATTGCCTAAGATCTTTAGAGGCAAAATCTTTCATATTTCCCTTTGGAGCAGGGAGGATCTGTGCTTCCTGTGCTCTCACATCACCATCTGCCACTGAATGGACCTCACCTGTAGGCCCAGTCCACAATTCAAATTAACAGAGAGCTGCAAAACAGCCCTCAGGAGTCTTACAAACAAATGAGTCATGGTATTCCTTGGTTGAGAGCAAGCAGCTTTCAGTTGCTGCTCAAACCCAGCTCTTTTTTCCTCAGCAGGGGGATTTCCATTCAGCATAAAGGTCTGGCTGGAAAAGATGGGAGCAGAAAGAATTCACTCATCCTAGAGTAGCAGGGCACGCTTTATGGGGGATTAGGACAGGTGAACACATCAGAAACTTTAACACAGCAACTCTCGTTTTGTGTCAGGTGTCTACCATGAAGTAAATTACCTCTCTGCTTTGCTGTCCAGATGAGTCTCTTTCCTTAGGCTTGATGCCATGGACAGGATGTGACCATCCACATCACTATCTTGGGTTCATATACAACGCTAGTAGTACCACAGCTACAGATTCCCCTTCCACTGGCTTAAGTCTGTCCTTGGAGACATCTTAGATAGCTTGAGGGAATAGGCCTAGGATAACAAAGTCTGTGTTGCTGAGTCCAGCATGAGACAAAGAGAAAGAAAGGGAGAACCTAGTATTTGTCCCTTTTGAGATGCAAGAGTCTGATGACTTTGGCTGGGGGAAGACATGACCCGTGAGTACTGTTGTTCACTCTGTGTTGCTGCCTGCCTGCAATTAGCCAAGCAGAAATTCAGTATTTTTAGAAACAGAAAGCTTGTGGAGAGTAGACATCCCAAAGAAAAGCATCAAATGAGTTTGCTGGATTCCTGTCAGCAATTCTTACTAGATGCACAAAGGCTCTGATGAGATGGACACTGTAATTACAGACACATTTTTACTGCATGTGTAGGGACACATGGACTGAAAAGTTTAAAATGCCAGCCATACCACCAACATTTTGTCTTGTCTTATGCAGCTGTTGCACATTCTGACACCTGAAAATCTGCTAAAAAACTGTGTCACCACTTAGAGCAGGGCAGCAATAAACAGAGTGGCAGATGCTCCCTGTTAACCCCCGCCCCCCCACCAGGGGAAGGGAAAAAGTAGGAAATATTATTATTAATGATAATATTAATATTATTAATATTAGTATTATTATACTAATAATATTAATAATAAGAGGAATAATGCAAAATACACAAAACCGACACTGAGTTTCCTGGAGCTGGGTGCCGGGCGCTGGCGTCCTGCCGGGCAGCACCAGGAAGTCCCGGACTGGATTCGGCAGCAGACAGGAACTGGACTCAGGAATGCACGGATCAGAACCCGGATCAGGATCACAGGCAGGACAGCGAGCAGGGTCCTCTTCAGAAGGCAGCCATGGACAAAGAGAGTGAGACCGTCGTGATCCCCCAGCTTTAAACTGAGTCTGATGTGCATGGCATGGAATGTCGCGTTGGTCAGTATCGGGTCACCTGTCCTGTCCGCTCCTCCC
>Ga0065711_1005536_pt1 | contig 29563 bp, 31 predicted proteins | sample Hoacrofraction12_FD_59098 | JGI IMG/M metagenome (GOLD analysis project Ga0065711, IMG submission 59098) | Hoatzin crop microbial communities from Cojedes, Venezuela - Epithelial fraction 12 v2 (version 2) | ecosystem: Host-associated > Birds > Digestive system > Esophagus > Crop | place... | reverse complement strand
TCCTATTGCTGGTTACTTGGGAGAAGAGACCAACACCTGCCTCACTACAACCTCCTTTCAGGTAGTTGTAGAGAGCAATAAGGTCTCCCCTCAGCCTCCTCTTCTCTGGACTAAGCAGCCCCAGTTCCCTCACCTGCTCCTCATCAGACTTCTTCTCTAGACCCCTCACCAGCCTCTTGGCTCTTCTCTGGACATGCTCCAGAACCTCAATGTCCTTCTTGTAGTGAGGGGCCCAAAACTGAACACAGTACTTGAGGTGTGGCCGCACCAGTGACAAGTACAGGGGCACGATCACCTCCCTACTCCTGCTGGCCACACTATTCCTGATACAAGCCAGGATGCCGTTGGCCTTATTGGCCACCTGGGCACACTGCTGGCTCATGTTCAGCCGGCTGTTAACCAACAAAAAAGACAGTTGACAAGGACCTCGAGCTTGATAGCCTAAATTTGAGCCTGTCCTTACACCCTATAAAAAACACAGACCCAAGAGGTCACAGGATCTGTTCCCTGGCTGGGTTTTATGATGGATGTCTCTCAGCAGACATCCCTCTGTGAAGAACAAATGGGATGATCATGCAGTGCCACAAGAGGCTGTGAAGGGAAGTTGGGAATCTACAAAATGCCGTCACTGTGGTGGAGTCTGGACTTTTTGTAGTTACTGATCTTACTCCATGTACTTGACAGATTGTGGCTGTGTCCATGGTGTCTGTGACAACAGGCCTGGCAGTGGCGGTGTGTGTCAGTCCTGGTCTTGTAAGGAAGGCTATACCGGGAAGTTCTGTGACAAGACATCCAGGAACTGTGGCCCAAGCGGCCTGTCCCAGTACTGCCACAAGAACGCTGTCTGCAGCCTCAATGACACAGCAAGGTCAGTCCTTCTGGCATACACATTCTGGTGGGCACAGTGACGTTGTACAGGCACGCAACAGCTGTGAGGCTGCCAGCCCTGTAATTGTGTATGTACGTCTGTGGACCTGGTGCACAGGATTGTTTGAGAAATGCAGCCAGCCTGCTAGAAATCAGTCAGGTTCTTGCCTGCTTGAGAGGCTCAGACTGCCTTTTTATTCTCTGCTGGCTTCTAGAAGGAGCTGCTTTATCCATGTCCCTTTTGTGCTTATACTTTTAAGGTGCATCTGCATGGATGGATATGAAGGTGATGGGTTTTCCTGCCAGCCCATTGACCTGTGCAGTCAACAAGAACGAGGAGGCTGTTCGCAGAATGTAAGTGGGGTCAGATTGTTGAAGTGTGGAGAAGCAGCTCCTATCAATCAGAGCAGGGATCCCGGACTCCTGGGACTGTTAGACGTTTTGTGTGCTAACTTTGCCTGTCTGTAAGATGGGGTGGAATAACAGGTACCTTGACACAGTGTCGTAAGGATGCCAGTCGTTTGGGTTGGTGCTAAAATGCGACACCCCAGAGAGAGTTTGGCTGGCTTGCACCAGATACTTTGGCAGCTATAGAGATTAGCTGTATGGATAATTTTTGGTATGTATTGATTTTCCCCTCAAGCTCTTCTAATGTGTGTTAGTGTCTCTGTTGCTGTGTTCAGGCTGTAGCTTAGCTGTGAGCTCCAACTCATATTTCTAGTAACCATCAACACTACATTATTATCCTTTCAAAAGTGCATTATTATCCTTAGTAAAGAACTGTGGTGCTTTGTGATGGAAATGACTGCCAAATGGTCAGACCTCATCACAACCGAGACCCCTCAGTAAGAGGAATGCATTGGGCTGTGTGGAAGGAAATAGGATGGCACTGGTTACAAAGTAGGTCTTTCCTGAGAGAGATCTGCCCTCCATCGTTGATTCCATCCTACATGTCTAGGCAGGAGATTGTGCTCCTCCTCTTCAGGGAGTGTTTCTTCTGTAATAGAAAAGCTTTACAGGCTGGTAGGGAATGCCCTGCGAGTTCTGAGTCACCCTCGACACAAGTGTCTGCCCCTCTGAAAACACTAAAAGTTTCCAGAATCACTTTGTTGTGAAGTTGTCTAGGACTTTTCTGGAAAAGATACTTCCACCCCCCACCCCCAGTGCTGGCATCAGAATTCGTCATTCAGAAACTCCTTACAGTCTGATGAAGGAGATCTGTTGCTGTATTTGCACCGCGCTCCCTCCCCTCTTCTGCTGAGTGTGATTCTTTTTCTCTCCTTTCTCCTGGAGGCCGTGTGCACCAGTACGGGCCCTGGGACCGCCACCTGCCAGTGCAACACAGGCTGGACTGGGGACGGGAAGGCCTGCGTGGCTATAGACAACTGCGTGCTGGAGAGCAGAGGGAACTGTCACATCAATGCCAACTGCGTTTATATCGGTCCTGGCCAGGTATGATCAATGCTAAGCAGTCTGATGGTGGCCTTAACATTTCCTAAGCTGCTCTGAGATGGCCTGGAATTGTCAGAGGTAGAATACTGGGCTGGTCAGCAGCAAAGCCTGCTTGTCTGCTGCCAGAAACACTGGTTGCAGCTAAAACCCCACAGTGTGCTTGCATGAGGTGAGACGCACTGCTGCATTTGAAGCTGCTGCTGTGCTCTGAAACTTTTATGCAGCAAAGGGAAGAGACTACATTCTATAATATGGCTCGGTGTAAGGCATTGGTTGCTATGTCCCCCTGGTTCCTAGATGAGAGCATTGTCTCTGGGCAATGCTAAAATATACAGAAAAGCATGTGCAGCAGTTCGGATAGCCCGTGGAGGGAGCTGGGCCAGCGGTCCGGCATCTTGAGATGAAAGGAAGGCACGCAGGAGAGGTGGCTTCTCAGGGTGCTGCTTCTTAAGGTGCTTGTCCCCACTGAGCCATGGGAGCACTGGACAATGTGCCGAGAATAGGTGCCGAATCTTTAGCAGATTTTAGTGAGGTGAGATGTGCAAGTGCTGTCTTAGCTATCTTGAAAGCAGGAAGCTTTGAAATTAACCCCTCTTCTCTTTCTGCCATTCACTAAGTCTGTGTCGTTCCCTGAAAAGCTGGAAATAAAGATGGAAACCATCATCTTCAAGTGACCCTCCCAGAGCCAAGCAGTTCAAGGGATCAATGAACTTGAGTAATCAGCCAGCCTCTGTGCTGTGTCAGAGGATGATGCCCTGCTAAAGAAATATCTCTGCATTTCCAGGTCTTGAAGGACCAGGAAGAAAACTTGGGGAAATAAATTACGAATAGGTTTTGCTGCCTTAGGCTTTTTTTGGGCAGCAACTGAGGACACTGATAGGTCTGTAAAACTGAAATGTCTCCTTCTTGCAGAGCAAGTGTGTCTGCAAGAGGGGTTATGCTGGCGATGGCCACAACTGTGATGCAATCAACCCATGCCTCATGGACAACGGTGGCTGCCATGACTTGGTGAGTAGCTGAAGTGCTGTCCCAAGGCTGGCATGACAGTGGAGGTTCCTCTGCTACCTGACAGAGTTTTTTTCATCCATGGCATCGAGATAATTGCAAGGATTTACATTAGATCATCTTATTGGCTTGCCACTGAGGTGTTATAAAGGTTGGGTCTCTGATTTACCCAGGCAGATCCTCTGACTTTTGTGAGTTCACATAACAAAAGCCATCACCTAGGCTTTGCTGCATGAGGTATAAATTTAGTGCCACCATAAAGGCAACAGGAGGAAGGTGCTTGTCTGTGCTCCTCTAGCCCAGGCGATGGGAGGCCAGAATTCAATTCCTAGGTAGGTGTAACACTTCATAACCCGTGTTTGCTCTCTAATTTCTCCTGTCCTTGTATTTGCAGGCTATGTGTGTACCCCTTGGAGGAGGAGACAGATCCTGCGCTTGCCCTCAAGGCTACATGGGGGATGGCATGACGTGCTATGGGGATGTTCTAAAAGTGAGTAAAAAGTGAATGTCTGAGGTCTTCTTGAGATTGGAGAGAAATGGCTCTGCTTTTATGTTCCTTTTCTCTGTTACCTGAGTTGACTCCTCCTACCAGCACCACCCTGACAGCGCAGCTCGTGTGTCTGCCCAAGGCCAAAGAGACAGAACTGGTGCCAAGGCCAACATGTTCGTGAAGCCATTCGCAATAATTTCTAAGCTGCTTTCATCCCTGTCTGTCCTCTGCAATAAGTAATGTTTCCAGTTTTTGGGAAGTTTTTCAGTTCAGAGCTGCTAGGCCTGTTTTCTGTCATTAGAAATATCAAAGGCCATTGTGGATTCAGTCCCAGTGCCTGGTAAACACGAGCAATTGCAGATGAGTTGAAAAGAGTTCGTTTATTTGGGAATGCATTTTTTTGATGGCTGGAGTGTGGTTTTAGGAGTGCCCATCCCTCCCCATGATACAAGGTGCCTGCAATAGTTTCCCCCGCCCTGGGTCTCCCGGCCCTGCAACCCCAGTGCTCAGCAGGGGTAACCCTTCTGTTGTTTCTGTTTGGAAGGAGCTGGCCAGGAACTCCCACTTTGCAGGCTTCTCCAACTGGCTTCAGGTAAGAACAGCCATGCGATACCCACGTGGGTAAGTTCACTAGAAGTAAAGTCTCTGTGAATGCTGCTGTTAGAGTAAAAGCAACTCCGATTATAATTTTCATTAGAGAAAAAGAGAACAACAGTGAAGGAGGAATTGTTACAGAGCAGACATGTAGAAAAGCTCTGGACTCTGTGATAGATTGAGGGTCATGAGTGTGCTGTGGGGACCTTGTTTCTAGCACCAGAGGAAGCTGGAGTAGTGTTATGCTTAGTTTCTGTGGTTGTACCATCTGTAACTTCTGGCCATCATAAAATATCATGGAAGGGAAAGAAAAAGGGGTAGCATTGTAATAGCCATTCTTTCAGCAGAAGGTGCTTTGAGAAGTTAGACTGTATGTTTGTTCCTTTTCTTGTTGCTGCTTCCCGGTCTCCAGTGTGGCAATAACAGAGACACTCCACAGACTGCAGCAAGTCTGTGGAAGCATGCTATGATGTATGGCATCTAACTGAGCTTTAGCTTGCCGGTCCTGCTGCATATGTTGCTTTTGCCAGCAGTAATCTTGGTCCCTCACCCAGAACTGATGTTGAGGGTTCGGAAAGGATTTATGGGTATGATTTAATGGGTTTGAAGAATAATTGAAGTACAAAAGTAGGGCTTAAAGCAGCAGGTTTTCCCTGGGCAGACAGTGTCAACTGTTTTGGCTAAACCATCTGTAGCATTCATTGATAGTCAACAGCACTTGCCTGACACGCGCAGAAGACCCTGCTGTGCTGCTGGAACATATGCGGGATGATTGTTGATTATATTTTGCAGTGTAGATGTGGCACTGGCATGTCTTATTTGTTCATTTTTGTGCTTTGGACAACAGAAATCTCTCTTCAGCATCCCAGCAGGAACCAATGTCACTGTCCTGGTGCCGTCAGAGGCAGCTATCAAAAACTTGAGCAAGACTGAGAAAGATTTCTGGTTGACCCCCTACATGCTGCCATTTTTAGTCAGGTACGAGAACACTCCTGGCTTTGCTTTATATTGCCAAACAACAGTAACAAAACCACGAGCTGAATTTCTGCTTGTACGAGACCAATAAAGAGTTATCTTGAGATAAATATAGAAGCAAGATTAAATATCTAGCAGGTACAGAATTTAGCAGGCATTTAAAACATAACAGACCACAGGGTTTAATTTTCAGGTATTTGCAAAGAGAGATTTTCCATGTTATGTTAGATGCAGATGAGCAATTCCCTCCATCATGCTCTTCACATGCTTAACTACTTCATGTGAGAGACGTGAATGTTGGGGTGGTATGGTCTTATCTTCCTCTTATTACAAATAGTGCCCTAATCTTTTCTTTTACCTGCCTTTGTTCCCTTCAGGGCCCACTTTCTTGAAGGCGCCTTCACCGTTGAAAAGCTCAAAGAGTATGACAGGCCAGAATTACCCACCCTCAACCCACAGACCAGATGGCAGATAAACACCAGGAGCGGCGTAAGGGTTTCTTACATAATGCACACGTACCGGGATCAAATTAAACTGCTTAAGAGCTGCTGTACCTGGTGGGGAGCCTGGGTGGGACACTGATGCCCTCAAACTCAAGACATCTTTTGAAAATTGTACCCAGATCAATCACGTGCGATCTTGAACAAACAATACATTTGTTTTGAACTTGCTTGGCAGTTTCTAATCCTTCTGCTTCTCCCTCTGATGCTTTTGCAGGTATTAACCATCCAAAATGTGAGTATAGTCGTCAGTGACATCCCTGCAAGCAACGGCATTATTCATGTCCTCAGTAAGGTACGTCGGTACATGTGATACTGGGAAATGCTGCAGCTGTAACAGCAGGTTTGTGTTGCGACATCTGTGATGGGGCCAAGGAGGAATACATGTCTGGACGGTTAGGAAGGGATATAATGGCAAAAATATATTTGGTTATCACAAGGTCCTGACAGATGTTTCCTGTGCAGCAGTGTTTAATGTTTAAAATATTTGTCTCCGGGACAAGCGGGAGGGGAGTTCCTCTTCTCTTAGCTGACAGAAGGAGAGTTAAGGCTATTGCAGAATTGTGTAAAATGAGACCATTTCCAATTGCCTTTCTTGCAAGCAGGGCAAGAGTCTAGTGTGATTTTCCCCCAGAGCTCCTTGTCCAACCTTGCTTATAAACTTGCTTTTTCTGCAGGTTTTGTTGCTGCCTGCAGAAGATATCCCAACAAGTCCTCCAGGTCTGCGGAAACAGCTTGAGACAGTTGCCTCATTCAGCACATTCAAGGAGTTGTTACAGGTAAGCAGTTGACGTGAGCACTGTTGTGGTTGTCAGAACTGNCTTTTGAGCAAATGCCTGACTTACCCTGTACTGGTGGGCCAAAATTTGGAGTGCCTGGTGAGACAAGAGAGATCACTTGTTTCCTACCATTCCAGAGTGTCCTTCTAGGAAAGCTCTTTTGAGCAGCCAGGGTTTATACTTACAGTTAGATCTCCGTGTCATTGGCATGCTATTACAGTGGAAGATGACCTGTCTACTGCAGGTGCTCTCATGCTTGTACAGGGCTGAGAAACCTAAAGGAAGGCTCGTTCATAGTCACAAAGCTGCACTTATGTCAGCCCAGGAGGAGAAGCAAGCAATTAGGTGTGTGTGACTGAGTGGAAGTTGTATATCCCATTTTCAAGCACTTCCTCTAGCGCTCTTGCCTTTGTAATTGATTTAATGTGTGGTTTTCTTTTTAGCAAGTACAAGTGTAATTGCTAATGTTACTGTTTGGACATTTTTTAGGAATACCAGCTCATTGGAAAAATCGAGTCCTCTGAAAAATATACCATTTTTGTTCCCGGAAATAATTCCATTGAGGAGTACTGCCATGCTGCCAATGTGACACAACTGGTAAGCTCACAGCGTGCTTACAGTTTGAATAAGTATTGGAGTAGGTGCAGGGACATGTACACTGTCAGATCATAAACTTCAGTTCAGTGAATTTGAGCGTGGAGAGGAGAAGCATATCTGATGCTAAAAGCTAGGAGAATTGTGGCAGAGAGAAATCAGAAGGTTCCTGGAGTGTTGCAATGAATCTGAAAAGAATATTTGGACTCCAGATGCAACTTTCTTAGTGGATTTGAATGTGGATAGATGGGCACAACACATTCCTCTTTCTGGCTGGCTGTGGCATATCTGTGGCAATTTTGAACCTTTTGAAAGGTTCCAAAAACCATTTATGACTTCATCCAGTAACAGAGTCATCAGGTGTGATCAGTCATCTGTGATAGGGAGTTACTGGGCTCTGTGGGCTTAATTAGGTGTTACAGGTTGCTTAGGAACCCTTCTCATGCCATACCTCTGACTGAATTGTCGTCTAGAAAGTCAAGAGAGTCCTAACATTTGGGGTTTTTTGCCAATTTAGGACAATGAGACAGTGCAGTACCACGTTGTGCTGGGAGAGAAGCTCTCGCCCACAGACCTGAGAAGTGGAATCCATAAGAACAGCATGTTAGGGCTCTCCTACTGGCTAATGTTTTATCAAAACAGCACCCAGGTAAGGAGGGAAGACTGTTCTGCCATTTGAGGATCTGGCCAGACATATCACTTTCTAAGGCTGGTGGCTGGATTCACCCATGTCTGTTTTGGACACTCTTACAGCTTTCCTACTGTGGCTGTCTGGCAGCTGTCAAGCAATCCATGCAAATGGAGTTGAAGGTTATCACCGCAGCTGTTTCCTTCTCCTTTGCAGAAGTTTGTCAATAATATTCCTTTGGACGGAAAATTTCTTGAGACAGAGAACGGCATGTTGATCGGGGTTTCACAGGTCCTCCAGACACAGAAGAATCGTTGCACTGCCAATACTACCACCATACAAAAGGTAATGATGATTGCCGAGGAACTGACCACCATTTCACAGGGTTTCTCCACCTGCTGAACCAAACTGATGAATAGCAGAAAACCTATACATCCTATACATGGATGAGTCAATAGCTTGTGGTGTGACCCCAGATGAGCCTCACGTGAAATGGGACATCTTGGAGACTTGGCACTTCCTTGCCCCAGACTCTGTACTTCTAATGCAGCAGATCTGCAGCTCTTGTGCTGTATGTAGCTCCCAAGCAAATCACGTTCAGTTCACTTGCTGGGTCTCTCTCACAGTGTCAACCATGGGGCAGGCTGGTGTAGGGACTCCCAGGTACTCAGCTGTGCAGGCAGAATCCAGCCCAATTCTTGCATGGCATGACCACAAGCTCCCCTAGGAAATGCTGCGGTCTGTCTGGGAGTCATGGCCAAAGTCCTGCCCACATGCATCTTGTGGCTCTTGGCCATCTGAAGATTGCAGGGTCAGAGGCAGGCCTGCCCTCTCACAGATCAGAAAAAAAGCATTTGCAGCCTTGCATGAAGGAACTGCAGGCCTGCAGAAAGCCCTACCCCAGCTCAGAGACTCAGAAGAGGTGTAACATGGGATCTCTTCTGGTTTGTTTTGTGGTATGGTCTCTGGAGTGCAGAAATAAGACCGTGTGTTCACTACTGAAGTGCAGAAAGAAGACCTTGTGTGAAGCCTTTGATAGCAGCTGGGACCTGAGGGTCATGCATCATGATTTTTCTTCTTCTGGTGTTTTGAGGCATGGAGATAAATACATCTTTGTCCCAGCCAGCAGCCTGTACAGCACCATTTGTAATTCAAGATTAGTGTCTTGGTGTGACGTGAGTAAAAGGGCACACATGTGACTTGTCCTGTTCTCTGTGCCCTAGTCAAGATGCGGCAGGTGTGAGAAGGGGATCAAGTGTCCTCTTGGATCAGTTCTTGTGGTGAGTCTTTGATTCATGTGACAACTCACAGACTGTTTACAGATAGTGCTTTGATGTCCTTTTATTGCTCTGTAGATGTCATCTTGATACTTGAAAAAAATGTGCCCTTGAATTCTCTGTGGCTCATTAATTAGCAAGGTTTGTAAGAGAAAGAGGACACCAAGGGAGGTTTACACAGGAAAAAGACAAATGTGAACCATGAGGCTCCTTACAGGGCTGGCATCAGGCTTTGCCTGAATTTCAGGAGCCCTTTAGAGCATGCAGTGTGGGGAGTTTCCCCTCTTGGGGGCAAAAAAAGAGGTGTCTTTTTTGATCTTTACTCTTTTGATGTTATTGTCAAGGAAAGCCAGTTTAGGGGTGCCAATAGTGATTTCCCGGCCCAAACCATTGATTTATTCACACAGATGGGCTGATTGTGCCTGCAGTTTGTTTGTGAGTGAGTGACAAATGTTTCCAGAAAGGAAAAGGACGAAACATTTCATCTCTATGCTGGCTATGAATTATCTAGCAGCCACATCTGGCATCTTAGGCTTCATTACTTTATGTCAAACATTTTCAGATTCCTTTTTCTCAGTATTCACGCTGTCATGTATACCATGAATTTGGCAGGTAACAAAATAGACAACATGTGGTGACCTCACATCTAGAGATACCTCATTGGTCTCAGCTCTGGGAAAGCCAAATTTTTAGGGCTGTTCCTGTAGGATAAAAAGCATTATTCCTCTGTTAGGCAAGAACACTGCCATATGCGCCAAAACATACAATCTGTCTAAATATTGTAATATCTTCTGTCTGTGTCTATGTTAATTATATCTGCAGGAATTGCCAGGCAGCAAGAACCTCGCTCGCTGTGAATTACGCTCTGGGGATACAGGAACACTTGGCTGCCATTTCACCTGTGCAAAAGTTTCTCTGGTAAGAAAAACATTTGCCTCGTATTCATTTTGACAAAAGCAAGATGAGTATTAGAAATACAGCCAAGGAAACGCAGCCTGTCCTGAAGCCCCGGCTGCATTTGTGCCATTGTGTAGCTGAGCCTGGGCTTGCCTGGTAGTCGCTCTCCATCCTGGAGATAGAGGGCACTGGAGAAAAAACAAACCGCGGAAGTGCCTGCACAGTGATGGATTGTGGTCTGCTGCTTTGGTGTTGTTACTTTGGGTTTTGTCCTGCAGAGGAAGAGAAGGAGTTGAATGTTTGTAGTCTGGTTTCCTAAGGAAATGAGACGTGAATTATGGTATTTTGCTCGTGCATGTGCCTTCCTGAATAACTGATGACTAATTGGAGCCAAACCAAAGCGAGGAGCAGAAGGTCTCGCAGTCATTATGGCCCCCACCAGTTCTGTCAAAATGTGTGGCTGGGAGAAAACAATTGAAGAGGAAATTGTAATAGAAAGACTTGTGTGAATTTGAGCTCTTACAGGTATTGAAGCGTCTCCCTGGAAACTTTGGTGGGAATGGGAGGTTGAGGAGAAGGGAGACAGGCAGTTGGATATATTGTACCCACAGGCAGAACTTTAGTCAGCATTTGTACCTCACTGGGCACTTCTGCGTTCCTTTGCTGGATGATGTTTCTCTTCATCTGTACTGTCCGACTTGGTCCCATCATGGTTGCCTCCCTCTGTAGGTAGATGCAGAAAAAAATGAGAAGAGTTAAATCAGGCTTTTGAACCAAATCACCTTCTGGCAGAGCCTTTCTCTGCCCAACAGAGTCTCCTGATGGGACACAGGCAGGAGATAGGCTGGATGGGCACAGGACTGAACATTTGTGCTACCAAATGGTCAGTGTTATTCAAGTGGCAGTGCAGACCTTTACATGAGGCTCTGGGCAACAGAGCACCCCATTTGGGGGATTCACTCCATCCTGCCTGCATGCATCTGGTCCTTTTCACGTGTTGTCAGAAGTGATGGCAATCACATAGTTAAAGGAGTAGAGCAGCTTCCCCAGTCAAGCTGTCCCTCATCCGTGCTGCCCAAGATGGCTCACCCGACCTGTTCTTGTTCGTTTCTCAGAGGTCCGTCTGCTGCCCCGGCTATTACGGACACATGTGCGAGATGTGCCCAGGGAAGCCAGGCCAATGGTGCTCCGGGAATGGGGAATGCCAGGATGGCATGGAGGGCAGTGGAGAGTGCCGATGCCTGGAGGGTTTCCATGGCACAGCCTGCGAAATGTGTGAAGTGGGACGATACGGAGCTGACTGCAAATCAGGTGACACTAAAGGCTATTGCAGCTTGTCTCTGCCATCCTGCTTGCAAGGGGAGAAAAGTGGTCACGTCTCAGGAGAGGTGGTGGGAGGCAAGAAATGTCCCAAGACCTCGAGACAGGCAAATGGCTGGCAGGCCACCGAGAGAGGGACAGTGGGAGTAAGCGCTTGTGGTCAGCCAGGAGTGGCTCCATTTTTCATCCTCAAACCCAGGCGTGACTGACTGTGCTGTGCCACTCATCCTGCTGCGTCCCAGACTATAGGAAGTAAAGGTGGGTGGTCTGTTCCTGGGCTTTTTGGCCTAGTAGCAAGGAAACAAGAGGAGATATTCCTGTGGCTTTTTTTTTTTTTTTTTTAATGGCAGATTGATGCAGTGCATTAGGAACAGAGCAGGGAGCGAAATGGCAGCGAGACTCTGCTTGTGAGACCTGGTTGGTCTGACAGTGATATTTGTATTTCCTCTGCAGAATGTGGCTGTGACAATGGCATATGTAACGACGGACTGCAAGGGGATGGGAGCTGCGAGTGTTTCCCGGGATGGAAGGGCCCTACCTGTCGACAAAGTAAGTGAGTGTGAAGGGCCCCATGGTGTAATACTGCCTTTGTGGCAGAGAAATTGGTGCTAGCTGAGCAAGGTGACCACAGCTGCATATGCTTTGCATCCCTCAGCTTATCAGACTGTGCTAGCTCATTCCTGCACATGAGCTGCTTTGTGGTGTGACTTCACCAACTGCACATGAGCCCTGGAATTATTTGGCTGAAATTCATGTAGAGAAAAGCGTATCACCTGCTTCTGTCCTCACTGAGATTTGAGGCACCTCAAGAACAGCCCCTTGCCCTGGGAGAGAGTTGGAAGCTCCCAGCCAGATTGAGTTGACCACCACTCCTGTTACTTGCCTAAGAAGGTGGCAGGGCTTGATTTTGAAGCCTCCAAAGGGCCCTAGTGTTTCTGCTGAGTTGCTTTTTCTGCTCACAAGATCTGTTGATTTAGGTGAGCTCAGGCCATGGTCTGCAGTTCTAAATCTGTCATTGTGTGACAAAGTAATATGTTGAAGATGGTTGTTCCTGGGATTTGGGATTAGGATTACCATCGGGCTGAGAGGGAACATGAGCTCCTAAATAATTTGGGATTTTGAAGGTTTTCACACAAAGACTGATTTTGTAGTGAAGTATTTTGGGGGCTTTTAGAAATGGAAATTGGGTGGAGCTGTCCGGTCTAGTGTAAATGTAGACCATGAAGGAAGTTAATCTTTTTCCTTCAAATGGGGCAAAGCCAAATGGCCCTGTATGTCTGGATTAACGAGGTTTCAGTCCTTGTTTCATTCCTAACAATGTGGAGGCCATGCAGGTAGCATAAAATGGAACCATTAGCTCAGGCAGAGAACATGGAATTCACTCCATTGCAAAATGCCAGAAGGTAAATCCCATGCGGTTTTCCTGCTGCCATGTAGGATGTGAGATTTAGCACAACTGCTGCTGTGTCCCATCATCAGTCAGGGCACCACAAGTGTGGCAGCGAGACTGTTTGCAGAGTCCTTTACTCTAGATGGCAGAAATGTCCCCAGCAAGTGCTAAATTGAAAATGCCAAGTACCATTTGTGTTTTCTCTTGCAGGAATCGAGATTGACTTATGCAATAACACTTGTCATCAAATGGCCAAGTAAGTACAGACAAGGGGCTGGGTCATTCTGAGAAAGCCATGTATGTTTATATGTGTTTTACATAGAGGTGGTTCTCTGTTTAGGGCTTCACAGAGGGCTGGGAGGAGGTGCCTGCTCCTTAAAGGTGCATAAATGTCATTTCCATTCTGGGAACTTGCTTTGGTGCTAAGCCAGATGCACTTTTCCTGAGGTTTTTGTCTGCTCGAGCATGAATTATTTCCAAGTTCCTTCTGCATGTGTGGATGGGAGAAAGCAGAGACTCCAAGGTACTCCAAGTCTGGCCTTATTCATGGAGCGAATCAATTAGCCATTGACAAGCCCTTTCTGCCTTGTCTTCTTCCACCAAGGAGTTAAATGACATTGGGTGATGGGCTCTGATGACTCCCTGTTACTTCCTTCTCCATCCATTATCTGGTCTCCTATTTTGCGGTACCGGGACCCAGCCATCTCCATTGCACCGTGCAGAAGCACATGGACATGGTGAAGGTGCACTGTGCGAGGTGTGAAGCCTGTGCCTGGCTGCCAGCTCCCTGGCCAGTGTGACTTGAGTATTTGGTGCTGTAAAGAAATACACAGCAGCTTCAGGCATGTTCCTCCTGTGGTCAGTGTGGACTCTAACTTGCACATGCCAGGCTTGTGTAGGGTTTCCCACTGGCTGAGAAAATCCGGAGGTGTCGTCAGTGATTGTTTATCCCTTTCTTGTTTCAGCTGCCTCAATAGCTCTGCAGATTCCCCACCTACATGCTTCTGCTCTGCTGGATACACAGGGAATGGGACCCATTGCACAGGTATGTCCAGCAAGGGCGGGCAAGACTCAAGGCTTGCAAACATCTGCTGAGGCTACACAGAGACAAGGGCTTTGTTTGTGAAATAAATGGGATGATGTTGCCAGGGGAAAGATCAGTCAAGTCCTTTTCCTCTCAGCCATTCACCATGAACTCTGCCATGCTTTGGTAGAGTGGTTTTCCAGTTCAGAGCTTTACATGGGATGCTCTTGATGTTGCTAGAGCCTGCAAGAGAGGGATAAAAAGGCAGGCAAGGGTAGCAGAGCAGTTCTTACTGCTTGTGGAGAGAGATGCACATGAATAGGTTCTGATATCACAGCAATGGTGACAAAGATATAGCAATTTTGGCTATGAATCCCTGGAATATGGATGCTTCAATTCCCCAGAATTTTGTGCTGCTCTTATTTGCTGGCCATGCCAAAAGGGTAGAAACAGTGCAGCAGTTGTGCCAAAATGAGGCAGGATTTTAGGATACTGCTCTAGAGCTGCATACAAACATGGTCTGTGTCAAAAGCAAACAGACAAGAATAAGACACTCAGAGTGATAAAACTGTAACAGTCAACACACTGGTAGACATCACAGTTTCCTTTCAGTATCACCCTTGTTTGAAAATAAGTGAGGAGGAAAAAAGAAAAAAAAATTATGTAGGAAAATATTTTTTTCTCCTCTAACCATTCATCCTCAGTGAAAAAATGCTGTGACAGAAAGACTTCTTAGTCCAATCTGGCGGTTACTTAAGCTCAGCATGACTTTTGGACCGGCCTCTCTCAGACTCGGATGAGGCCCCATGCCTTTAAAGGACCTACAGTTTCATCTGAAACAAAGGGATTTTAGTAAGATGTTGTGTTTTTTGTTAAGATGGATGATCATTCTGGCAGAGTTCATCTTTCCCAGATGCTCTGAGCTGATTCTGCCTCTCTCGTTTGTGGTCACAGAAATAGATCCGTGCGCTATCGATCATGGTGGCTGCTCCATCTACGCTGTGTGTACTAAAGTGTCCCCAGGAGAGAGAACCTGCGTTTGTAAGGAAGGCTACGCTGGAGACGGGACGCTCTGCATGGGTGAGTGCTCAGTGGATGTTTTGGTGACAGTGGCGAGGCATCATCCATGCAAAGGGGAATTTCAGACTAAAAGCATTAAAATTTCAGGTTAAAGTGTTGAATAACTCAATTTTTCTTCCACTTTGTTCATGCAGTGATTATTTCAAAGCAAATAATTGCTGGCTGATCTTGATTCAACTGTCTTTCTGCTTTTGTCGAGGTGCATGCACGCATACCTGTGTACGTATATACCTGCAGGTATGCGCTCTGCATTCTGCCAAGTCATGGTTAGTGAAGTAGTCGCCCCTGTCCCAGCACAGTGCCACCTGAAACTGGGCAGGGAGCCCATGCTGCCCTTGGCACCTGTCTCGCTGGATGGCTGCAGACCAGTGTTTTGGTCTCAAACCAAAAGAGCCCAGAGAGGTTTCTTGCCCTGATGCATATCGCGGACAGGTCCAGAGGCAGAGGGTGAGGGCAGTCACCTACGGTGGTGCTGAGATGAAGATGGAGCTGTGGGAGAGTGCAGTCCTCTCGTACCCTTTAAAGCACACACAGGCAGGCATGGGATTTTCTGTGGGCAGATTTATTGTAACTCAGAGACCCGCATGTGGGAAGAGTAGAACTTGCAACTTGCAGTTGTACCCTATTCCTTTGCTATCACAAGTCGCTTTTCCGCCAAAGTGTTTCTCAAGCTGGGAAGATCCTCCGTATCAGTTTCCCAAGACCTCTTCAGGTCACCAATTCCTGCCTGAATTGAGCAGCCCTCAGCAATAATGTGGCTCTTACTGTTTTGCTGCAGAAATTGATCTCTGTCTCGAAAGCAACGGGGGCTGCCACATCAACGCGGAGTGCGTTAAAACAGGCCCAAGGAAGGTGAGTATGTAAGATGGATGTCAGAGCAACATTATTATGGAGGTTGTCACAGCTGTGTAGTCCTCAGACAATCCTTTCCATGGCAGTGCACTGCCTTGGGCTTATTACCTTCCACATAGAAAAGTTGCCTGGGAAGGGCGCGAAAGATTGCTGTTTCCTTGAAAGCAGATGCCTTCTGTTGGCCAGAGGCTGGAGGCAGTCTTGGTTTATAACTGTTGACACAAGCATGGTTATACATGAACGTAGCGATGGATGCTATACCACATGCTTTCCATCCAGTTCAGCCATCGCCTATTTTCCTTTGCTGGGTTCAAGTTTCAGACTGAGCATCTGTTCTCCTTCCAGGTTGCCTGCAACTGTCTTCCTGGTTACAGTGGGGATGGCGTGAGCCAGTGCAACCCCATCAACTTGTGTGAACAGGTAAGTCTGCGTTTTGCTAGTACCAGGGGTGAAGGCCACAGCCTTGAAGCATCCCTTTCTCCCAACAGTTAACAGCAAGAATAGGGTTAGCCTAGGTTAGAGCTGGCTGCCTTGCCTTTTTGCGTTCCTAAGGGATTTCCTAGTGTGTTCTGTTTGCATTGCCTCTTGCAATGACCTGCAAGAGGCAAACCGGTGCTCCCACTTGTGGGAGAAGCAGTGTGGAAAGAGTGACATAGGGTTGGACGCATGTGGGCTTGTTTCTCTGCATCTATTTTGTGTGGAACATCCTCAAAAACTTAAAAGTAATCTGTGCTCATGGCATCGCTGTCATGTCAAAATCTCTCTCTGATTCATGGCATGATTTTGTCATCACTGAGTTCCAAAGGAAAGTGCGAAAGTCTTGCTTCGTGGATGGATTTGGTGCTGAAAAGCCCGTGAAGATTTGGGTGAGGTTTACTCTAAGGCATTACACAGATGAGAGGAATGGTTTCCTTTCCACTGGACTGGAGGTAGTTAGCAGCTCCCTCATGCAAGTGGCTGTTCAAATTGTTGGTGATGCCCCTCCATGCAAGCCTTTCGCATCTCTTGCTAGAACAACGGAGGCTGTAGTCCATTTGGGGTCTGCAAGTACACGGGCCCTGGCACTCGAAACTGCTCCTGCTCTTGGCACAGTGTTGGAGATGGCTTCACCTGCCGTGGAAAAGTGTATCAGGTGAGAAGCATGCACAGCATCTTTTGTGTTTGGGCCCCTGCCCTGCAGCAAACTGCTCCCTCTCCTCCAAGCGTAAGCTGCAGGTGAGCAGACCTGTAGTACCATATCAACACAGGTGTGGTGTAGGACTGGAGACAGGTGCTTTGAGGCAAACTATCCATAAATCATAGGTGTATTTGGGGTGTCAGCTGGGGCAGAGAATCACAGGAAAGCGACCTTGCTCCAAAAGGACCTGGGATGTGAACACTATGCTGCTCTGTCGGCAGCATTTGCCATACCTCCAGAGTGCTGTTTTCTTAATATGACAAACAAATGGGAGTAATTTTTTTTTCCCCCAAGGGAACCCACTTCTCCTGGTCTGTGGGATCAGGGCAGGTGTTCCCTGTGGCCGTGCCAGGACTTGGGATCCAGTCTGGAGGGCAACAATCCGTCTCTGGCTCTGTTGCCAATTCAGCAAAGCTGTCGTTGGGCAAACTGGTGACCTCTTCTGGTAGCAGCAAATAAAAGTTGTCATGGCCACAGCAGAGCCAGGAGAAAAGAGATGGACTCAGTTCTGTGGTTCTGCTCTTACTGAAGTGTGGCAAGGAGAGGGAGCTTGCTCTGCCAAGCCTATATCTGCCACTCTGGACAGCACCACAGAACTGGTAGTGGCAATACAGTCAGGTTAAAGCAGATGTTTTGTGAAGCAATCAGGGTGTCCCATGAGCACAGGGGAGGTTCAACCTATGAGTCAGCTGCTGCAGAAGCAGATGGCTTTCATCTCTCTGCCCTCTCTCTTGCAGCATCTGTGGTGTGAATGGTCCAGGCAGAGCTCACTGCCTGCTTTGTAACCTCCAGTCATCTGTGCCCGCAGTGCTGGCAAGGGAGGGAGGGAAAGATTGCTGTGGTGTATCAGGAGAACCGGTGTCTCACTGGTGTGGGAGAGTGACCTGGTGTGGAAGGAGCAGGTCACCGTGCTGACTGGCCAGGAACAAGTGGAAGGGACTCTGCTAACACCAGCTGTTTCTCTTTGTTTAAGGAGCTTGGAAGGATCGAGGACGCATCCGTGTTCTTTAAGATGATACTGGTTAGTGACAAACAGCTTTGTCCTTGTTTCTGTGTAGTAAATCCCACTGAGGGTTTTCTGCAAAGGGTCTTGCTAACTGGAACAGTGTTTTCTGTTTCCCTTCCCACAAATGTTCTTCTACCACAGGCAGAAAACATCAAGGAGCTCAGTGGGGCAGGGCCTTTCACTGTCTTTGTCCCACGGACAGATTTCATAGCAAACACCACAACGGTAAGTGTCCTCCCATCCCAAGCGCTGTCAGGTGCTTGGCAAGCATCAGGCATGGCAATGTCCTCTCTGGGGCAGTTCTGCCCAGTGAACTGAAGCAAAGGGGCTGCACAGCAGAGGGTTAATGGCATCCCCTGTTGTCCATCAGTGTAAGACCAGAGGTGTGGATGGCGGCTCACTACAGAGACAATCTGGGCAGGGGTGGACATGGCTCCTGTCTTCAGGAGGCCCTTACTGGAGCCCCTGCCTCATGGACCTTAGAAACCAAATCAGTGATGCGTGGTGACTTTTGTTACCCATGGCTGTTAGGGACTGGTAACATCAAGGCTTCACAGCATCTCTGATGGTCCCTTCCTTCTAGTCCCAATGAGTGGGATGTCTGGGGCAAGTGGAGACATGAGGCAGGAGAGATCCTTATTCATGACACTGTAAACCAGACAGGTTCCTGACCAACAGCTTTCTGGTGTTGCTGTAATGGAAGATCCTAATACCATCACTCACAAGTCATGTTGAGCAGCTTCACATCACTCGTCCCAACCTTTTTCCCATGGGCCCCCCCATCCACCCAGTAAAGGAACAATTCCCAATGACCACATATCCCAGGTGTCTCTTCCTCAAGGCCAATGTGGTCGTTTGCCCTCCATCAGGAGACCTGAATGCTGGTTTTGTCAAGCTGGTTGAAATTTCCCAAATCTCTCAAATGGTTTTGTGCATTCACTGCAGTCTTGGGGGGACTGGCTTTCCTGCAGGGATGGGTCAGAGGGGGCTTGGGCAATCCAGGTCTTCCTCATCAGGTCTGGGTGTCCCCCCTCTCCCCCCGCAAGGCAAAGTGCTCCCAGTGTGATCTAATTCTTGTTTTCTCTCTGTAGTTTGAGGAGTGGAGGAGCAGAGGTCTCCTCCGGGACCTGCTTCGCTACCACATGGTGGGTTGCCAGAAACTGCTGTCCAGTGAATTGGAAGCCCAGGCATCCCTTACATCTTTATCTGGCCACAAAATAAAGATCACAGTGAAAGAGGTAAATCTCTGCTACAGTTCCCTTCCCTGTCCCACTTGTCAGGATGTCACTTTTGCTGTCATTTGAAGGCCACTGTGGTTGTGGCAAACAACTTGCCTAGGGCTCGCAGGTGGCTTATAGGGCAGTGTTGTGGGTGGGAATACCTCATCGCATCCCTTCTCTCTCAGAATAGCATCTATCTCGATGAGGAGGCCAAAGTGGTCACGAGTGACATCGTTGGTGTGAATGGAGTTATTCATTTCATCAACAAGATCCTCATTCCAAGTGACCTGATGGACCGTAACATTTCCTCAAAGATCTCTCAGGTGAGGCTGAAGCAGTGACTGTGCTCAGGTAACTGCCGTGGTGAGGACAGGGCTAAGATCTTTCTCCCAACAGCTCTGATAGTGCTGTCGCTGATAAGCCCTCCACTCGCACCCTCAGCCCCAGGCTGTGTGAGGTGCCCTTCCTCCTGTTCCTGGCAGTGTGTAGGGCATGTCTGAGGGCACGGATTCAGCGTGTGAAGGTGACAGTGTTTGTGATGTAGCAATATTTGGGACCAGAGCTGTGATTCATCACTGGGGAACAACAGTACTGGATGTAGGCAGGGGGATCATGTCCCCTGCAAACCATCACACTTCTTTTCCAGTGCAGAGCAGACTGCAGTGTGAGATTGCCAGTGTCTCTCTGGTACTCCTGAAACAAGCAAATAACACATTTTCTGTACAGCACAACAGAGTGCTGAAACTCATCCCAGCTCTTGCCATAGCAGCATCTACCCAGAATGAATCAGAAAAGCGGTGGCTGCTGAATGCCAGCACCTGCCAGGCCAAAGCCATCAGCATGGTGATGACAGAGATAAATTTGTCGAGTTTAGCTACTGTAGTTGTTAACTGTCTGGTTTCTCCCCTGCATTGCTGCTGCGGGCCCTGAAGGGGGACCTCATAGCGACGGTTGTTTGCTTTCTTCCCTCTGCAGCAAAATATCACGGAAGTGGCAGAGGCCTTTGGTTACACCATTTATAGCAAGCTCCTGCAGGTGAGCGATCAGACTCCTGCTGCTCTCTGGAGAGGTGGTGTGTACGTGTGCATGTTCAGTTTTGGCTTGGGGCTGCTTCTTTGTATCCCCTCTTGTCTCGGACAGGACGCGGAGCTGCTTCCACTGATTAGTGACCCCCTGCATAGACCCTTCACCATGCTGTGGCCCACAGATGCTGCATTTAATGCCCTCTCAGAGAAAAGGCAGAAGTGGCTGTACCGCAGAGAGCATCGGGATGTGCTGGCCTCCTACCTCAAAGCACACATGATCAGGGACACAAAGGTAAATGTGACAACAAACAGGCTCCTACCTCCCGAGGCCACATGTGGTGCCACCACCTGCCTGTGGTTACTCCAGAGCAACCTTGCCCAATATTTTGCCGCTGTAGAACATGCAGCATATTAGTTGTCTTGAGAAGACCCAAAGCTGTTTGAGCATTTGAGGCAACTCGCGCTTCATCATGAACCTCTGGTGCAGTGTGGCTGAGCTGAGACCTTCTATCATCAGCTTCCTGGGGAGGCCACATCACCCCCAGAGGGTCAACACAAAGCTCACAAACAGGCTCTTGTCTGCAGGGGTGATGAACAAGGGAAGAGTCCAGCTGAGCAAAACCAGGGTCTTGTTACTCACGCTGGCCTCTCACTGTTCAGGAATCTGGGACTAACCCAGCGTAGTCACACTGTTCCACCCACACCAGCTTCATGTGCTGCCACGTCACACCCCCTCTCAGTGTGGCTGCTGACCCCTGTCCTCGCCAGGCAGCGTTCCATTAGAAGTATGAACTGCCAGTTTTGCCTGTCTCTCCCTTCATATTCTCCTTTTTCCCTCTTAGATTGTGGCTGGTAACGTGCCCCAAGTCGAATCCATACGGACCATGCATGGCTCCACTGTCTCGTTCAGGTGCAGCAAAACCCACGTGGTGAGTGACGGTGATGCTGGGCTCTGCTTCCCACTGAGCAGTTGTCCCTGGGCATAGCCACGGGGCAGCTGATGCTCCAGGTTGGTGCCTGGCAGGAAGTGAGCACAGAGTTGGGGTGCTTGCAGGCTGAGGCACCCCATTCCCCTGGCTGCAGCTGAGCCTGTGGCCAGCTGGCAGGAAAGCGCGGAGGCATGTGGTACCTGCACATGCACTTCACGGTGACCAGGTTGTGAAGCCAACCACATGGTGGCACAACCTTTACTGAGCACGTGTTGCATGGACAGAGGCCATTTCTTAGGAGAGATGGCTGTGAAAAGTGGCAGTCAGGAAGGGTGCTTAAGGACACAAGGGGTGACTGAGAAGTCACGACAGCCAAAAAGGACCACCTTTGGGTGGTGCCGCCAGGATGTAGGATGTGCCAGGATCACAAGCTGCTTTCTTCCTCTGGTAGGGGGAGCTTCTGGTGGGGAACGGCGATGCCACCATCATCCAGAGGCACATGGAATTCAATGGGGGCATTGCTTATGGCATCGATAGGCTGCTGGAGCCACCGGATCTGGGGTCTCGGTGTGATGAGTTCATCTTTGTTGAGCTGCAGGTGAGCACTTGCGATGAGGTCAGTGAGGATCTGTGCCACCTGTTGAGCCCTATGCCTGGGAAAAGGGATGTCGGGAGTGGTTGCTGGTCTTCCTCGGCAAAGCTCCAAGCAGCCAAAAGAGGCAGAAGCACATATTGAGTTATTGTGAGGTTTCTTTCTCCCCTCCACAGGGATCTACAGAGAGCTGTGGACTCTGTGGCTTCGAGCCACCCTGCCCTGCTGGCTCCGTTCAACGGGTAAAGCTCACAGATTTGTCACCAAGTAGGCCTGTTGTGGGGCTGATGACAACACCCACGCGCCCCTCATGTTTTAGCAACAAGATGAAGGCACAGCTGCATGTGGCAACTCCCTCGGCTCGGTCGCATTGTCCATGCCTTGCCCCAAGTCACGCGGTCCCATAGGGCAGGAGCTGGGCTGAGCAACATGGGGTCAGGGGCTCCAATGGTCTTTGCTTGGTCAATGCCCATATGGGTGACAGTGGCTGCAGGGATCCCTGCAGCAGCGCTGGGTGCTTCTCTGGGTGCTTTATAGCGAAAGAGCTCGGCTCAGCCACTGGAGGTGGACCAGGGATCAGATGGTGAGCAGCTGTGGGTTGTACCCCGCGCTCACTGCATCGCTCGTTGTCTCTCTCTGCCAGGTTCTGGCATGCCCCTGAGGTACATCTGTGGCTCCTCTGTCACCAGCCCCATTGCATGTTAGGAAGCCTCTGTTACTTGTCGTAGAACTGAATGAGCGGCACAAGAAAAGCCAAGGTGGGACGTCAGTGAGCAATGTGGCAAACTCTGTGTTTTGCCTGTTTCCTCGCAGGGGCAAACCAAGCGCTGCTACTATTACAGAAACCAGCTGTTGAGAAACACTTTTCTGTTTCACCGCAACTCCCCGTTGCGGCCGTCCTGGCCACCCTCCCCGTGGGACTCCTTCAGAAGACACTTCTCTTCCAGGGAGCCTCTGAAACGAGGCTGCAAGAGGAGCTGCATTTCCACCCAGTGGGTCCCTCAGTGCTGTGTGAACCACTATGGCCGTGACTGTCGGGGTAAGGAGACGCCCGACCCTCTCCCACCCCCGCCCTTTCTCTTGTGGGAAGGTGGCATTACTGGTTCAGCACAGACATCACTGTGCTTCCCTGGAGAAGGGTGGGCAAAACCCCAGGCAGGGAGTGATCCCCTGGGAGTGCGTGTGGATGGTATCGTACAGGGATATCGTAACATCTCCTTTCCTTGGTGATCCACTTGTCCCCATGGAGAGCCCTGGGAACAGGGCTGCTGAGGTGGCTGTCAGACATGTCACTCACTCACCCCGAGACGTTGCCAATACTCAACCATTCCCTGGCATCTTGCGCTTTGTGCATGGGCAGCTTTCACATCCTTGGATGAGTCTGTGGCCAGGTTAGCGTGGGGCGGGCCAGCACAGGCTCAGCACATTGCAGCAGAGTCTTCCCAGGCTGGAAGCTGTGCCATGTTCGTCCCTCTTGCCTCTGTTCCTAAGGTTTATTGTCACTGCCGAGCAGGCTCTGTGGTCCGAGCACCCCGCTGCACAGGGCAGTGGGTGGCTCCCCTCCAGCACAAGGTCACTTTGTCACCACAGCCTCACTAAGGTGCCCCATTTGCAGCGTGTCCGGGAGGGCTGGAGGCGCCGTGCGGTAACCGTGGTACCTGCGACGACAAAATTGGTGGCTCGGGGAGATGCAACTGCAGCCAGGCTTTCATCGGGACCAGCTGCGAGCTGTGTGCGCCGGGCAGATACGGGCCAGACTGCCGAGGTAAGACGGCGTGGCCTGTGGGGTGGCAGCAATGCAGAGGGTTTGGGCTGCGGCACGGGGTGCTGCCTGGAGAGCGGGTGGGTGCTGGGCTGACCTCTTTGCAGCTTACAGCATGGGAATCACTGCTGCCACGTATACATCAGTCCCAGTAACGCTCAGGTCAGAGCTCTGGGCCAGGGGACATCCCTCCATGGGCTCTCAGCAGGACAGCCGTTTGGGCAAACATAGTTTGTCATCTCAAACTACTCCAGCTATAGTTTGAGAAGGCTTGGTGGTCGTCTGTGCCGAGCCCTCAGCATCAGAAACTCCTTCTCATTTGTCACGCACAGCTGAGAGCCCCAAGTCTGGCAGAAAGCAGTATGACATATTTTGAGCTGGGGGACAAATTCATATGTTGTGATGAACCCTGTACAGAAAGAGCATCTCCTGGGATGTGCTCAGCAGGGACCTGTGCCCCTGTGAGGCAAAGGCAGAGGGAGTCCCCCATCCTCACATCCCAGGCTGGGCCTTGCAGGGTCTCCAGGCATGTTTTTGATGGCTGAAAGTTTGCAGGGACTCAAAGTGAAAAATGCATCTCTGGAAATGCCCAGGGGAGGGGAACAATGGGGGTTTGTGGGTGCAGAGAGGCTTCCCCTCCTCCATGAAGGGTGCGTGTTGCAGGGGAAGGCCAGGGCTGGCAGCGACAGGAAGGGACGCGTGTGTGCTGCTGTGCCTGCCTGCATACACTGCCCACACAAGCCATGTTTCTGCCACGTGGCTGTCCCACGGCCTGAGTGTGGCCTTTCAGTGCCACCAAGGCAGATGCCGTGACAGTGTTTTCATCCATTACTCACAGAGTGTAACTGTACTGAGAATGGCGTGTGCAATGGAGGACTGCATGGCGACGGCTTCTGCTTCTGCGCTGAGGGCTGGACCGGAGACCACTGCGAAATCAGACTAGGTGAGGGATGCCAAGCCGCACCACCTGCTGTTCTCTGCGACTCAGTGCCGTGCGGCCACTTGGCCAGCAGCTGGACTGTTCAAGCAGCTGCTCAGAAATATCTCCAAAAAAGAGCTCTCACTTGCAGGGCTCATTCTGAGATCTGGCCCTTGCTGTTGAATTTCACAAGGGCTGGGGTGGTGAGGGGGAAGAAAGCTGCACTTGATCATGAACAAGTCCTCGAGCTCAGAGGTGCTCCATGAAGAGCTTGAGGGTGAGCTGAAGGCCTGAGGCTTATCTGGAGCAGTCACGGTCCTCTGGGTTTGGGTGAGGCACCTGCAGAAAAGCGGGGGGGGGGGCGCGCGCAGGTGACCTGGGGCAGAGGATCATTCTGACCTGTGTGTGTTCTGGTTTCAGTCATGACGCCCACCTGCTCTCCACCGTGCCACCCTCAGGCCATCTGCCGCTCCGGCAACCTCTGCGAATGCAACCTACACTACGAAGGAGATGGGAGAATGTGCACAGGTAGGGGGGGAGCCACGAGGGGCGGGGGTGGTGAGCCAAGGAGAAAGCGGAGAGCACGGCAAGACAACAGGTGACCACCTGCTGAGCAGCTCTGTCGAGGATGGCCATATCGGTGGGGTGACGGCAGGACAGACAGACCGACCACCAGGACACGTAGCAAGGTGTTTCAGTTAACCTAACGCTTTTATCTCTGTAGTGATCGACATGTGCAGCCAGGACAACGGGGGGTGTGCCAGGCACGCACAGTGCACGCAGGCTGGCGTGAACGTCTCCTGTGCCTGTGCTCCCGGGTACACAGGCGACGGCTACGTCTGCGACCCCATAGACAGGTGTGTGGACGGCAGGAACGGGGACTGCAGCCAGCACGCCGACTGCATCAGCACCGGGCCGGTGAGTACAGCCCCGAGGCCTGGGGAGATCTGCGTGCCTGGGACGACAGTGCAGGTGGCTGCCGTGGGATGCTTCAGGCTGCGGGAGGACAGCAATGTGACAGTGTCCCTTGTTACTGCAGTCCCCAGGCCTCCTCCTCCTCTCTGGTACCTTCACTATTGTGCTCATCCTGCAGGTCCTTACTGCCCGGCAGGGGCAGTGGTCCTACTGGTGTTATGCTGAGGCCATTTTTCCCCATTCCTCTGTCCAAGGGGCAAAAGCTGTGTCAGCTGTGCATAAGCTGTGGCATTTCTGGACTGTTCTGGGGGCTCCAGGATGGTCCTTTAAGGACGATGTCGGCTGTTTTTTGTGGAGGAACCAGAGCTGCTCACTGCAGGCCAGAAGATGGGACTGGGAACATGATGCAGTGATCATGAGCCACGTACCTTGAAGCCCAGGTGTTCTTCAAACTGTGTCACTAGGATTCAATGTGACATTTTTTGGTTCATGTGTAGTTGGGTGTGGGGGCAGGACAGAGGCCATGTGGCCTTCCTTAGCTCTGTCATGGTCCTGGCAGGCTGTAGAGGCATTCTGAAGGCTCATCTCCATCTTCACAGGGATATAAAGATCCCAATCTGGCATCTGCCTGTTGGCCCTCACACAAATGCCATCCTTCCTTTGTGCTGCAGAACGAGCGGCGCTGCGAGTGCAAGCGGGGCTATGTTGGTGATGGGATCCAGTGCCTGGAAGAAGCCGTGCCCCCCACAGACCGGTGCCTGGAAGACAACGGGCAGTGCCATCGGGAGGCCATTTGCACTGACCTGCACTTTCATGGTGAGTGTGCTCAACCCCGCAGTGCCAGGGCTGATATTCCGTGGAGAGGTCACACTCCCTCATCCCTCACCTTCTGGCTGGGGCACCCCTTGGGAGAGCCGGTGGGTGGGATGCTCAAGGGGCCAGGGACTCATCTCTGTAGCTTGGTCTGCCACCCTCTGTGGCACAGAGGACCCTCTGTGGGCGGTGCTGTCTGTGCCCACACCAGGGGCCCACGCAACTGCCCCGAGGAGCCTGCTTGCTCTCTACTCTGTATTGATCCTCCCTGGCCTTGGTATTTTGCAGATAAGACTATGGGCGTATTTCACCTGCAGTCACCCCGAAAAAAGTACGACTTCACTTACGAGCAGGCTCAGAAGGCCTGTGCCGCGGAAGGTGCTTCCCTGGCCACTTTCCAACAGCTCTCGGCAGCACAACAGGTCAGGGCAGGGATGCAGAGGTTGGGCGGGCAGGGGCCACCTCCATCCCCTTGTGGGGTGGGGACGTGCGGTGCTTCTCCCCGGGCGCCGTCCAGCAGTAGCGAGCCTGTGGTGTGTGGGTGGGCGACCTTCCAGGCCCTGGTTGCTTCACCTCCATCCACGAAACCAGGAGGGCTGCTGGGTCTTGCCAGTCACAGTGGGACGAGACCTCTGCCGGGGCCCAACCCCAGTTAGGTGCTGGGGGAAGCAGCATAAGGCTGCACAATGGGAATGTGCATCAGGGCAGAAAACCTGGGCCAGAGACATTTTTAATCTAACATTCATCTTCCTCTGGTAGATGGGATTCCATCTGTGTTTGGTGGGTTGGCTGGACAATGGCACAGCGGGATACCCCACAGCCTACCCCAACCCCAGCTGTGGGGCTAACCGAGTGGGCATCGTGGACTACGGCTCCCGAAGCAACCTGAGCGAGACCTGGGATGCCTTCTGCTACCGGGAGAAGGGTGAGTGGTGCGAGCACGTTTTGTGAGGAAGGACGTGTCGGGGCAGCAGGCAGAAAACTGCCCTCGGAGCACGAGGCGGGCACAGCCCCCTTGCCCACGCCAGGAGGGAACATGCTGAGGGGCATCCAGAAGCCAAGGGAGAGGTGGTCAGTGTAGCCACCATTGGCGAGTCAAGTCCCATCTTGGCGTTCCTTTGCAGATCTGACTTGCACCTGCCGTGACGGGTTCGTGGGAGATGGGTACTGGTGCAGTGGCAAACTCCCTGATGTCCTCGCAGACGACGCTCGCTTCTCCACCTTCTATTCTGTAAGCGATGTTCTCCTGGTTCTTCAGTACGCCAGCAGCCAGGCGGAGGGAGGGATCGGCTGTCACAGGGAGAAGTGGTGGTTTGGTCTGCGTACGGGCTGGAGAGTGCAAACCCAGAGGCATTTTCTTTCCAGGGCTGAGGGATGTTTCCTGGGCTGGGGAAGGTAACAGCATTGAGCTGCCGCAGTGTGCTGATGGGGAAGATCTTCCATCTTTTCCAGATGTTGCTTGATTTTGCCAATGATACAGAAGAAGGACTGGATTTTTTCACCTATTTGTCTGATGACTCCACTCCCAAAACTCTCTTTGTCCCTCTGAATTCTGGCTTCACAGAAAATGAAGTAAGCAAGCAGGGATGAGTGGCCGCTCGAGGGTGCATGGGACAAAGTGTCAGAGCCCCAGAGGAGAGCAGGAGCCAGCCAAAGCTGGCACTGTGGTAATGTGAAATAGAGTCTGGGGAAGGAGAAAGAATTTAAGTCAGAACGGACTGCTGGAGGTCTCCAGTCCAAACCCTCCCTCAGAAAAGCCATTTGGGTCAGGGTGCTCCGAGCCTTCTCCAGTTGAGCTTTGGCTATTTCACAGAATCACAGAATGGTCGGGGTTGGAAGGGACCTCTGGGGACCATCCTGTTCAACCCCCCCTGCTGAAGCAGGGTCACCCAGAGCAGGCTGCACAGGACTGCATCCAGGCAGGTCTTGAATATCTCCAGAGGAGGAGACTCCACAGCCCCACTTCTCCAGTTCTCCAGCACCTTTCAGAGATGATGGAGTGGCTTAGCAATGACATCTGCCAGCTCCCTCAGCACTCGTGGGTGCATCCTATTGGGGCCCATGGATTTGTGGGTGTCCACTTTGCTTAAATGATCTCTAATCTGATCCTCCTCAACCAAAGGAAGGTCTTCCTTTCCCCAGGCTTTCTCTCTTCCCTCCAGGGACCGGGATGCCTGAGGGCCAGCCTTAGCAGTAAAGACTGAAGCAGAAGGCGGCATTCAGTAACGCTGCCTTCTTGGTATCTTCCGTCACCAGGGCACCACCTCATCCAGCAGTGGCCTGGCATTTTCCCTAGTCTTCTATTTGCTACCGATACACTTGAAGAAGGCCGCCTTGTTGTCTTTGACATCCCTTATTTCTAAGGAGGCAATCCCCCCCTTCTCTGCGTCGTAGTTTTGTGCCATGTTGCCCATGAACTGAGCTGCCTCATGGCCAGGGAGGGTGCCTGGGCTCAGGCCAGGTGTGGGCTGCCCACAGCAGGAGGGACGGGCTGAGAGCCAGCGCAGCCGTGTCTCATCCCTGCTCCCTGCTGCTTCTTCAGACGCTGTCAGGAGAAGAACTGAAGCTCCATGTGTCGTCCAGCAATGTCGTCCTCTTCAGCTTCAACCTCACGACGGGCACCATCATCCCCTCTCAGTCGGGATACGACCTCCACGTGTCAGACCTCCCAGTGGGCAACAGCACGGAGCACGCGGTAGGTTCAGCCGCGGCGGGGGTCAAAAAACCCCCGGGAGCTTTCACCACGGGGCCCCACCGGGAGGCCCTCTGGCCGGGTGCCACCCTCTCTGCCCCGTGCTGCAGGCTGCCAAGGGGATCAACGGGACGGTGATCGTGGAGTGGGACATCGTGGCCTTCAACGGCGTCATCCACGTGCTCGCGGAGCCGCTGCGGGTCCCGCCGCCCAGCGTGCAGCTCGGCCAGGCGAGTGTCCCAGGGCCCCGACCGGGTGGGCCTGCTCCCCGCTGCCCTCCTGCCCGGGCGGTCGCGCCGCTCTGCCGGGGAGCACCGTGACCGGGCCGGTGTTTTCCGACGCAGGTGAACGGCGCGGCGCAGGCCTACGGCTCCGCGGCCGCAGGGACGTGGTCGGCGCTCTGCTTCGCGCTGGTGCTGGCTGCCGGCGGCGGGGCCGCCTACTACTGCGTGCGGCGGCGGCGGCGGGAGGGGCAGTTCGGGTACTTCCAGGTAGGCGCGGGCGGGGGCACCGGGCCGGGGGAGCGCGGAGGGGCTGCGGCAGGGCCGTGAGCTGGGGCGGCCACGGGTGGGCGCGGCCCTCGCCGGTGCGGGGGCGTGCCCGGGGGGCGGGCTGAGGGGGCGGAGACTCCACTCCCGGCGCGCCACCGTTCCGCCAATCGCGCGCCTCCCCTTCAGGCGGACCTGCGCGAGGAGGAGGAGGAGGCAGTGCAGCAGCAGGAGCGCGAGGGGCTGCGCCCCACCAGGCCCCGCCCCCAGCGGCCGCTCGTCGCCATTCCCAACCCGCTCT
>Ga0065711_1003133_pt1 | contig 29568 bp, 24 predicted proteins | sample Hoacrofraction12_FD_59098 | JGI IMG/M metagenome (GOLD analysis project Ga0065711, IMG submission 59098) | Hoatzin crop microbial communities from Cojedes, Venezuela - Epithelial fraction 12 v2 (version 2) | ecosystem: Host-associated > Birds > Digestive system > Esophagus > Crop | place... | reverse complement strand
GGTCGAGGGAGGTTCTCCTTCCCCTCTACACTGCCCTAGTGAGGCCCCATCTGGAGTACTCTGTCCAGTTCTGGGCTCCCCACTTCAAGAAAGATGAGGAGCTACTGGAGAGAGTCCAGCGGAGGGCTACGAGGACGATGAAGGGACTGGAGCATCTCTCCTACGAGGAGAGGCTGAGGGAGCTGGGCTTGTTTAGCCTGAAGAAGAGAAGGCTGAGAGGAGACCTTAGAAATGCTTATAAATATCTCAAGGGTGCGTGTCAGGAGGATGGGGCCAGACTCTTTTCAGTGGTGCCCAGTGACAGGACAAGGGGCAATGGGCACAAATCGAAGCATAGAAAGTTCCGTCTGAACATGAGGAAGAACTTCTTCCCTCTGAGGGTGACAGAGCACTGGAACAGACTGCCCAGGGAGGCTGTGGAGTCTCCTTCTCTGGAGATATTCAAGACAAGGTCCTGTGCAGCCTGCTGTAGGTGACCCTGCTTTGGCAGGGGTTGGACTAGATGACCCACAGAGGTCCCTTCCAACCCCGAACATTCTGTGATTCATTCTGTGAAAAGCTCAACTAGTTTTCAAAAAGTGAATTTGCGTAAGGTTCAGCTGAGTATTTGCCTTTTCAAACCCTTGCCTGGAATAGTTACTAAGCCGCCATCCTAAATCAAGCCTTTCGCTAGCTAGAGAAATGGAATATTTAGTGTTCAGATGAAGACAAATTGTTGCCAGTCAAAGCATCGCATTGCATTCAGCAATGATCTCTATCATGCAGAGTATTTCCTCGACTAAGGGAGAAACCCGTCAGAGCAAGCAGATGACAGACATGCATATCACAGGCATATGACAGTATTAGAATCTAGATGGATACTGAGATATTCACGCACGGCTTAGGAGGAGATATTTCAAAACTCTATTAACCCAGTGACCTAGTTTATGAAAAAGATGCATTCTCATTTGTACCTTTTGATTACACGAGAAGTGTAATACTCTCTGCTACCTCAGCAGCCATTTGCATACTGAAACACAGTAGTTACATGTGCAATAAAGCATTAGAAGTTAGAGATTCATTCACTTTTGCCATAAAGTTTAGAGCAGAGCCGTTCTCTCAATATCTTATTTCCCTGTGCTTTACTGGATGTTGTTTCTCCTCAAAGCCACAGGAATAGCACCTCCTACTCCAAGAGTATATTTCTGTGCAAGGGCCACTGGGAGCAATATTGAAAGGCTCACGGCTGGAAGCCTTAGTACCGCACGAAGACAAACACACAGCATCCAGGCCAGAATCAACACTGGATGAATTACTGCCAAGAAAACCAAGTTTTGAAGCTGTACACTTGGCAAAAAGATGGTTTGACTGTCCCCTTTTTTTTAAAGCAAAAAAAGAACGAAGCACTGAGAAAATTATTTTCTGAGAGCTATAAGGAGAGCTACGAAAACCTAGTTTTGCTATCTCCCACCTTCATATTAGGTGACATCTCCAACACACAGCAATAACCAGACCTAGTGCAGAACAGGAACTAGCACTACAGGTTTAAAAAAGCTACCTAGAAAATGTTTTTCGCAACAGCAATATTCTCTCCAATTACTTACAGAATGGTAATTTAAGAATATTTATTCTCTAAAATATATTGTATTATAAAACCCTTTCACTCAACTATTCATTTGTTGCTAAGAAGCAGTGCAAGGCTTAATAGGATGTAGAGATTTGAGTGAAAATTATGGGGTTGCTCTCTATATAGCTGAAAATTGATGCATGTATGTTGGGTGGGGAGGAGACAACAAGAAAATAAGTCTTGGTCAAAACGATCAGACACAGCAATAAAGCTTGCAGGTGCTCTGAACCAACAAGCAACGCCTGAGGAACGGATCGCAAAGGGGGCATTAAAGCTTCCTTGCAAGATTGCAGGTGCACCCCTGCAGTAACTACACACTCCAGGACAGCATTGCATGTTAAGTGCCTGGTGGCCCAGGCATAACTGACTAACAGTTACCTACATTTTCTCTGATTTTCCAAGGTAATTAAGAACTGGATTCCTTTAGAAATAGCATTTGTCTCAAGCCTGCAGAGGTGTTTTTTAAGGATGTTTGTGATCTGAATTGCAGCCACGTTAAAAATGCTATTAAATATACAAAGCGTCATGTAGCCTTAGTTATCCCCAGGATGACTCATTCCTGGTATAAAGCGATTTAGCCAGAGGAAAAAGGCGCTGGAGGAGGAGGGAGGTGCAAACGCTCTTCACGAGTCATTCCTGTAGCTGCTAAATCAGTACTCTGCCCAAGCCACTCTCTCGTCTCCCGTCTTCTCTGGTGAAAGCCTCCACCCAGCCTCCTCTGGAAGTGTTGCTGTGAAAGAACCCCACTGACAAACACAATACTCCCCTTATACAGGAGGCATCTGACAACATTAGTGTTTACTGGGACCCCACAGAGCGAAGGCCCAGGAAGGTGGGTGCCCACGGCCACGGCCGCTCACCGCTGCGAGGGGAAGGGAGGTGGCCACATCCATGCCAGCAGCTGCCACATCTGCTCATCCCGCCTGGGGCCGGACAGCTTGGCCTCCTGGCTGGGATTTGCCTCTCTGCAGAGGGCAGTCCAAGTGTGCCGGCCTCCCTTGCTCTAAGAAGAAGGTATTTTGCAGGATTTGACGGTTGAGCATAATTCCAGATGAAACAGGGCAGACTGAAGGATTTCTGCATAATTAGGAGTATAATACTGTATTTAAATGCCTCCTAAATACCGACAGTTAACAGAGGGCAGCGTACTCAGCGGAAGCCCATCGCTCATCACAAGAGACTAAAGCTGGCACTAAGTGGATGCAGATCTTCATTTTCTTTAATACCTCAGCAGCCCAAAAGCAGTGGCAGACAAAACTCCTTCCCAGAGCAGGCCAAGCCCACAGCAGATCTCCTTGACCAAACGCCCCGTCTCGGAGGCATCTGATGTCCCCAGAGCAGCAAAGCGGCCATGCAGGTACCCATGCTTCGGCGAAGTTTCTATAGCAAGGGGATGCAACGAGAGTTTAGGCGATTACATAGCACAGCTGATTTACGCCAGTGTGGCTATGTTTAAGTCATGAAGGCTGAGGGGAAAGCCTGAAAACATACAGTGCAATCCCCTGTTGGAGAAGTTTTGCTGCTCTCTATTTCATCCCCACAACAGTTTTTAAGCTGCAGATTTGGGGTTCATAGGTCACTTTCCTGTTACCTCTGCCAAGGAGGCGGGTGGGTGTGTTCTTTATACTCCAGCTGTTAAAAGCCCATACAACCCCAAATTTCCAAGCTTTTTGAAAGACCTAGCGCAGACAGTGCCTGCAAGATACACTCTTCTCCCAGCAGCAGGTGAAAGTATGGTGGTTACAGGGCAGTACCACTTCTTATTGACGCGGAGAACAGGAGATAGACACACGTTTTCTAAACACACATCCAGATTTTCTGCAAGGCTGCCAGGCAGCAGCAGCCAGCACTGTCATCAGCTCTTCCTCCACAGGGCACCGTGGTGCCAGGGGAGCTGCGGGGCTGGCAGACCTCTCCGTGGGGACCAGCACCATCCCAAGCAGCAGCTGTAAGCCAAGACATCACAGACTTAAAGCTAGTGGGGACCTTCCCGAGCATCGTCTTGTGCCAGCCAGCAAACACCTCCCTGTGATAAGCTCGTCCTCACACCACTGCAAGTAGGACGCAATTTCCTTCCTGCAGAAACCCCAGGACAGAGGTGCCAGCTCTGACTTCCTCAATAGGCCAATCTCAATGCTCAGATTAAGGGTAAAACCATCCTCTCACCCCAGCCCTATGCTACAGCAGCCACTCCTCCGCACGCCACTGCTCCCTCTGCCCCCAGCTAGGCAGCCTCTGCTATTTCGGGAGGGATGAGTGCCTGCAAGGGTGTGCTGCCAACACACAACACGCCTGCGTGCCAGAGGCACCATCTGGGGTTCAAGTTGAGGCTCTGCTTTCATTGCTGTTTGCAGTCCTGCATGCTCCCACCCCATCGCATTGCCTGCAGCACCGCCTGTCCCGAGCCCTGGGGTGACAGAGCAGTTCTATGGGCTAAGAAATGAGATGCAAACCTCTACCACGGGACAGAGGAAAAGCTCACCCTGTCATCGGGACAGCTGTGACTTTTCCAGGCTCTCCTCTCTGCTAAGACATTGCTACCTGTTTGCTGTCACAGCTTCCCTCCCTACCCCTTTGTCTTCCTGCAAAAAGGGCTAAACTTTGGATTTTCCAAATTAGGAGTCTCACATTCCTCAGTTTTGAAGCAGCAAAAGTTTCAAACCAAGTGAGAGGCGACCATTCAGGGCTATCACTTGCCTGTCTTAGAGACAGCAGCTCCTAAGGGACGGTACCACAAAGTCTTCCTGCCCCTCCACATGCCACCTTGCACCCCCTCCCTGGAAACACTTGCTGGAAGACAGTTGAAACTTTAAAAAAAAAAAAAAATCAAATCATGAAAAGTATGGGCAAGTAAGGGGAAGCATAGGGATTGAGGAGACAGCAGATTAATAGCCTGGCATTTATGGCAGTTTAATAATAGAGCTGTCACAATAGGAGAGATTTACTAATTGCAGAGTCATTTGCTATGGATTCCCATCAAGCTGCCATTTAAATCGCTGCACAGTTTTTAAGATGGCTTTCGAAACAGGAGAAGGGGGGGAGAAGAGACAACGCCTACAGTACTTACGCAGCTAAATTTAGATAAGCATTGTGTTTGCTTATAGATTAACAGATCGATGAGGACAGCAAGGAAGGAGCCAGCATTACTGCAAGCCCGAAGGAGCCGGGGGGCAGGTACATATTTGCGTCTGAGGCCCTCCATGCCGCGAGCAGGTCTTACATCTGGGGACAAGGCTCTGGCCTCAAACTAAGCCCTGGTGAGTTTTACATAGCTTTAACCGGTGACCTACTAATACCTCCAACATCTCCCCAGGCACCAAGCTACAGCTCCAATGTGTCTTTTTGTAGAATTAGTCAGCACCAGTTTTAGGGGCAAAAAGTCATGTTAAACCACAGATATGAGAGTCACGATCTCTCGGGGTTGTCAGCAGGGAGGATCAAGTTGGTCCTTCTCACTGCCTTTAAAGTGAGCGGTAAGCTCCTAATTCATATGTTCTCATTGTGCAAAGCTTGCATGATGCAGTGCCTCAACCCAAGGCACACACAGCTGGTTTTACTGAGGGAGCCTGGTGACAGCACACTGCAGTGAAGGAGTGCCCTGCATGCCACCTCCATAGCTCAGCTCCTGTCCATCGGGTCCCTAAGGCCACCAGTGCCAGACCAGGAGCAATTCACAAAGCTGCAACACATGGCATCAGGGTCGTAGGAGAATTGAACAGGTTAAGACATTTTTCCAACAAAATCCTCCAGGGACAGCCATTATCTGATGGAAATATGTCGTTCCAGTTAACCCAGACATTCCTCAGTCCTGACCAGAAAGCTCTCCTGCACAGCCTGGAGTGAACCAAAGACAAACTAGGTGCAAGCAAGAGACCTGGTGAATGATGGAACCACAGAATGGAGAAGACCGCTCTCAATTGAGCCTGGAGCTTTACACCCTCAAAGAGCATCTCAGCACAAGCAGGAGCAGTTCTGTGTCCAGCAGTCATCCACCCCTCCAGTATCAATCCCCAGGACTCATTTCCTCCCCAAATAAAAGGGGGACAACTATCCTTTGCACTTTAGTTCTTGCATCTATGGAGGCACTATGAATGACGACCAGGCTGCAGCACACTGGGCGATGCTCAGTGCCACAGGAGAGGCAGGGGGAAGATGCCCAGGGGTCCCAGGGCAGTGATGCCGCCCCATCTCAGCCAGCAACCCGAGGGGAGGCCATGCCTTCTACATCATACCTGCCCTCATAGCTCAGCTGAGAGGCTGGCTAAAAGGTCGTTTTAATCCTCTTTTTCTTTAGGGAAACAAGGCTCTCTTGGGAAGTTCAGTCAGGGCTTTGTCTTTGCAGATCATCAACAATTAGCGGCCTACATGAGTGCAAGGTTGGGGCTTTCGAGGCATTTCAGTTCTGCTGCCATTTAATAACCACCAGTGACTCACAGGCTGCTTTCTTCCCACACGCCGTGGCCCAGCACTCCGAATCTTTTTCATCCCTTTGAATTCACTGGTACAGAAGATATAAATCTATTAAACAAGACTGCTTTAGCACTGCACCTGCAGCTAATCTGACACACCAAGAGCACAATTTGATCAGGTATTATGTTTGGGGCTGTTCCCAAGATTGTTGTTCAAGTGCATTTAAAAAAAGGATGCTGCATTAAGGCAATATAGGGCTCTTCCCATATCACCTTTGAGGACAGGACAAGACAGCACCAGCTCCCATCCAGTGCCAGCATCTTACTCTTGCCACCGCTGTTTCTGAGTGGCTTTGGTCTACCAGGAACACATTTAGACATAGATGAGATGTGTTACATGGCATTTTCTTCTCAGAGGCACAATCAGTCCCCATTTTACATTTAGTAGAGATAAGATAGCTGAAGCATAATGAATTTTATTTCATGAGATGCTCTACTATGAGCATCCTTAAACTGAATTCAGCTGTAATGAACATAAAGTACAAGATGAGTATTCGCCGAGACAAACGCCGTTGTCTAGGGACAAGTTCAGATCTAAGCAACTTCAGATGCATTACTCTACATCTTAGACAAGGCTCTTCAGTCACATTAAGCCAAGCCAAGTGTGCTAACACACGTTCCCTATATGCTCCCATCAAGACAACAGCAATGTTTACCCCCAGCTCCCTTGCCAACTGAATACATCCTACTGTGCCTACTTCACTTGAGAAGACACAGAAGGAAAAAGACTTCCCAGTCACCTCATCTGTGGTACCCTGGGAAATCTCTCTTCATGCTTTACAACAAAACTTGAATTGATGGGAGAAGTTAACATCACTTCTCGCTTCTGCACAGTGTCCTGAAGAGCTGCCCCAGTGCCCAGGGTTTGGGATCCTTCTCGCGCTGCTCCAGCTTGGAGTCCACAGCTGGCAGCCCCACCACCGGTCCCTCCTACATCACTATATGTACCCATTGGCCCTGGAAAAGAGTGTGTGCTTGTTTAGACAAGCACACCCCATCACCCTTGGCCCTAGTCGGTGCTGCTAAGAGCTGGCTTTGCTCCAGGAGCTATTGAGACACATTTGCATGCCTGTGCTAGCACAGCCTACCCTAAGCACCGCTTTTGTGTGTGACCAGACACCACCTCTTTATGGATTACAAAATCCAAAGAGTTAGAGAGCTAACGCAACTAACCAGTGAAATAAGTTTTTTTCCTGGCAAAATCCTGGGCCTTGGGTAGGGCCAGAAGAGGATTAAAGCAGTGTTCGAATTAAATAAGTGAGGGACGGTGGGAGGAATGTAAATTAGGGAAGTGACATTTCAAAGCAACTCCTAAGACTGATGAGATAAAGATTTGAGGGAAAAACAAAGTTTGAGAAGAAAGATCTAGAAAATGACTGAGTGCAAACACACACAAAACTTGGGACGTTCTTGCAGTTTGCTTTTGCTTTATTAGTTATTTTTGGCCCAGATTCCTTCCCTGAACCCCTTTTCTAAGATAAGACTGTGCTTCAGTCTTACTTTGCTCTTGCATGGAGTAGGGGAATGAGGGAAGGGAAGAGAAGAGTCTGCTGGAGATCAGAGCCTATGCAGCTCCAACAACACTCTACTGTCATGTACTAGTACATAGGCTGTGTCTGATCAGAAACAGTAATTGGAGTAGCCTGGAAGGTTAATGGTATGCACCATCTACTATCACCTTATTAGAGGAGGATCCGTAATACGGACACCACTATTGCACCTGATGAGCTCAGACTCACACTAGAGATGCTCGATAGATTGACAGATTGCAGACCTAACTACGAACCCTAAAGAAGCTGCACAGGAGAGCGACTCTTCAATCCCATCCTCAGCAGGACGGGGGCCATGGGAGGTGCCAGCATGCCTTGGATGGTGGCATTGCTGTCTTCAGCTTTACAACTCCAGTTTTTCTTTCCAGGAAATTAAACTGGAGGAGGGGGCCAAAAATGCTACCCTACTCCCCCATCTCAGGAGGAATCCCACAGAATGAGTTGTCCATTCAAGATAACTTCACTGCTGAGCTTGACAGCATCAATAAGACCCATAAAGCTCTAGTGAAGGTTACACATGGTCTTACCTAAAAATCACACAGGTCACACTTCTATTGATTTTCGCATTTCAGACTGTTTCAACAGAGTTGTGCAATGGATTTCTATTTTAACGCAAACCAGCCTCAACAACACACATTAAAGATTTCTTCCCGATAACTCCTTATCCAGAACATCAAGCACAACACCCTCCCACAACGCAGCAAACACCTCTTTCGTGTTCAGTTACATTTTAGGAAGATAACATTACTTCCTGTCAGTCCACTATGTTCAAGATTCTCTAATTAGGCAGAAAAAGTGAAGGAAAGCCTCCAACCCTGACTAAGCCTGACTAGTTGTTGTTTCTCAGTAGACTAGTCCACTTCCTAAATCCGCAACTGAGAAACCTGTGTTTCTTTAGCATGGAGACTCAGGAAAAGCTATTGACAACAAGCAAATGATCTCTGGATTGTACCTTGCAGCTGGGTGGAGAGCTGAAGTACAGCAATCCAGCCCTGCCAGTTGTTTCTCTGCCATATAGCTGCAAAAATCCTCCAAGTTTAAAGAACAAAAAAAAAAAAAGGCCTCCAAGGAAGAGAAGCTCCCAAGTTAGACAGGGGCACAGGCATCATGAACTCAGTCACTGAGCTCCAAGGGACAAGATGTGTCTGCTGTGCATGAGCCATCTTTAAAAGCTTTGATCTAATTGGACTCACGGTGTGGGAGACAGCGACGACCTTCCACCGTGGCACTGCACAGCCCCAGGACCACCGGCTGGCTGTACCTCTCCCCATAACAGGTTTCCATAAGTAAAGTGAAAACCAGCAGAACTGAGCAGCACTACTTCATTTGTCCTGGGGACAGTCTACAGATTCCCTCATCTTGAGGTTGATACCAGCAGACAGCTGGTATGGTATCTCTTACCTTCACAGATCCCTCCTGGGAAGCACTTCGGAGCCCGGCACCCTGGGATGCCGCTCCACGGGACAGATGCCTGTACACACAGGCTGAGAGAGTCAGCAGCACAGGCAGGGGGGATGACCTGTGGGTTTTCCTCAGCCAAACACTATCCATGCTCAGAGATGAGACATAGCCTCAGGCTATTTCAAATTTTTAATTTCAAATTATTTCATCTTTCTGAAGAACTGCTTTCAGCATCTAGGCTGTGTTTGCAGCCCAGATACCCAGCACTGGCTTCATCTCCAGCCTAGGATCCAAGCAGCCATGACTCAGGGACCTCAGCGTTTCATGTGCGGGCACTCGCGTACTGGCAAATCTGCTCTTGATCTGACGAAGTTAGAGCACAAGTTTTCCCCAACCCAAGATACTCTGCAGAGAGCCAGAGTGCCTCAGAGGCAGACAAGAAGCTCATTCCTCAGCAAGGAGGACTTCCAAAAAGTACCTGCGCTGCATTACACTTTGGTCTCCAGACAGGTTCCCAGAGGTAGTGGCTGAATTAATCCAGGTAATTGTTTTCCCCTGGAATTGAAAGAGTTGATGCAAGACTGTCTCCTCCTATGATCTAAATATAAAATTTGTTTAAAAGCCTCAAACATTTCTGCATTACCTGAAAGTGCCAAGAGCAACCACCAACAGGTGACCAGGAGGCAGTCTCCCACTGTGATCATTCCAGCTCCTTCCAGGCAATGTCACAAAAGATACACTCAAAACGTGCCAGTGCTAGTAGCCTGCTGAGCATCTGCTAGCAAAATGTGTTCATTAGCAATGACACCTCTGCTATTTTAAATGCAAACAGGACCTGTGATCTGTGTTTATGCCATTTGTGCAGTTTCAAGCAGACACTGCTTGGGAAGCCAACCCCCATGCATCATTACCAGCACTGCTTGAGCCACTGTTCAGCTGCTAATTAACAATCAATTTATGTTTTCAATTCTAACATCAATATTAATATGAAGCTTTTATTAATACCATAGCAAGACGCCCACAAGTATAGCACAGGTACAGTCGACCTTCCAAAGCAACTAGAGAAGGGTCACAAGAGATATTCTTTTCTTCTTTTTATAGTCCCCCCAGGTGACATTGGTGCTGCAGGGCACAGTCAGAGGGATAGAGTCACATTTGTACTGACAGCCCAGCAACCGCCACAGCTCCGGCTGCCACCAGCGCCAAGGGCAAGGCCAGCTCCTGCTGCCCCTTGGTGGGTCCAGAAGCTGGAGAAGCCAACCCTGCCCTCTTGTGATAACTACCAGGCTTCCAACCTCTCCCCCCTCCCTGTGCATCAGACGGCAGCAGGGCTTTTCTCCAAAAAGGTACCTACTTCTGGCAGACATAAGAACAGTTTATTTAATGAGCTCTCCAACAGTCGGAAGCTGCTGGATAACAGTGGGATTTAGCAGATTCACCAGCAGAGCAGGAGGCATTCGGGGCAATTCCTGCTCCGCTCTGGGAACAGCCCAGACCTCAGGTTTGCTCCATCTCTTGCGAGGGTGATTCATCCCCGTGTTCAGCAATGCCCAGGTTCTCGCCTTTGCCCTGGGCTGCAGCACTGCACACATGGGGCTGCCCACGGGGAGCACCTTGGACATGCAGGCAAGCCTCTAACATCCCAGACATTCCAGCTGTCCATACACATAACATCGGCCTCTTGGGCCAATCCATCTCTACAAAAGGTTGGAGAAACCTCTCCCCACTGTCCCCATCCTTCCTTGCTCATCCACCCTCCAAAGCCAAGCTGGCTCCACAAGCTATTCCCATACGTTCCATCCCAACACAGGGGCTGGCTGGCTAGCAAAGATAGCAAAACACCTCATTTCATCACCTGCAAAATCCCGTTTTCCCTTCCCAAAAGGAGCATCGCTTGCTTCAGAGGCTGCTAGGCCAGCTTCTTCAGACGCAGCCGCCTGCCTAAGGCTGCGAGGCACAGCAGCGCTGAGCTCCTGGCCTCGCCTGCAACGCGGGCTGCTCCACGAGAGAGCAGCACGTCCTTGCAGTTCGGAGCGTTGGACTCCACTACTTTTAAAATGGCAAATGCAGAGCTGGGGGAGGAGAACAGGGACCGAAGGGGATGCAGTTTAAGATTTTTATTCTCACACGCACATATACAGGGTCACAACATCACCCTGCTAGAAAGAAGTTGCTGCTGCGATGCACGGTTGATTATTTCTTGCTTTGGTGTCCATATAGGTCCATTTAGACCTGCCAGAGCAAATAGCTGCTGGACAGTCTAAAAAAAAAAACAACCACAAAAAAAACCACCATACGAACAAAAAACACCCACCACCACACAAAACAAAACACTGAAACAAATAAAACTCACACCACCCCGAAACCAAACCGAACCCCCAAGCAACCCAGGTGTCAGGGAGAATTCATTTCAGAGCTGATTTCAACCCAGTTGCCCCAGCAGTCACAAGTCAGGTATTGAAGCCAGGAGGGCCTGACTTGGCCATCGTAATAATTTGTTGATACTCCAAACGAGTCCAATAGCAGCACTGGATACCCCTTCTCTTATTCTTTCCCAGCCTTTCGACAGGAACTGAGATCCTGTTTTGACATTTGCCTTTGCTGCTCCCGTTGTGTAAACTCAGCAAGTAACAAAATTCATGTGCTAACTTGAATTAAGTCTCACAAAGAATAAAGAAAGAAAAAAAATTACTATACATCAGCCCCTGAAGTCAGACCTTTTTGAAGGCACCGAGCAGCCAACTAGAAGGCGATGGGGAGGGAGTTAAGACAGTTCACACAAGAGCTTCCTGCACCATGGTATTATTGATTATGTTAGGATTAAGATTACACAGCATTACTTCCAGCTGAGCCTCACACCCAGGACCGCTCAACCAAATCCCTTCTAGATCACTGTCCATTCATTTTCTGATGATGGACACAAAAAAGGCCCTCACGCAGTGGCAGCAGCAAAGCTCTACAGCTGGCGAGGACCTCAGCAGAAAACATGATAGTGGGCTTGTGCATATGGATGTGTGCATGTGTGTGGTGCAACGGGGGGTAAGAGAGTAACACAGTGCAAAGCAAGAGCAGCACAGGTTAACCGTTGTCAAGATAAAATCAACAAATATCAATAATATTTCATTGGTATATGCTGGAAAATGAAAAATGACTGCTGCCTTGTAAAGGACTTTGTAACTCTAGCTGAACATAGAAAGAGGATTATAAAAGAAAGCTGCAACATTCCTGCCTGTGAGCTTGGGAACAGCTCACAAAACCCCCGCCATAGGTTGCTGCACCAGCAAAGGAATATGAGAGAAACCGGTAATACACTTAAGTGCTAGTAAAATATATATACACGCATATATACCTACACACGTCTCTCCACAGCAGCTTGTTACATACGTTTCTGTCACATTATGTCTCCACTGCATGTCACTGTTTGGACAACATGACAAAGAAAGATTTGAGTGAGGATTTAAAAGTTCTGCTGGGGATGAGCACAATAGGGGATGTCCTCACCAGTGTTGTGAGGGCAAAGCAAAGAAACAGCAAGATCTCAAGGGAAAAAAAAAAATAAATAAAAAAATCTGCATTTGTGGAAGCTGTCTGAAAAACCCAACCCAAAAGGACATCACCTGCTGCAGGGGTTACACTTCAGTGCAGACAAGGATGTCTAGCTGGGATATTTCCTGGGTCTAACCTGCTAGGGCTTGCCATAGGGAAGGGTGCTCTTCGGGAAGCGCAATTTGGTGATTGGCCAAACACCTTTTCTCTGCCCTACTGTTCTGATAGCTAATGCATAGAAGTTTGGGGTTTTTTTCTGGGATAGTCACTAATTTATCTGAGTTTTGTGAAGTCTCCCTCCCTCATTTCCCCCTACCCAGATATACTGGGGGCAGACGAAGCAAGAACTCAAACTGACAGATGGTTACTTAGTGGCTGCCCTAGCCCCTAAAGACACTCACACACACACACCATACAGAGCAGCTCCATGAATTAGCATCGAATCTCAGGTCTGTCAAACTCAATGAGTGCTGATTGATGTAGCCTTTTAATTAATTGTTTTTGTCAGGAAAAAGAAGGAAAATTATAACACTGCCCAAACTACTGCAATAGTTGATGTAGACTGAAGAGTCAGCTCCCCCAATTCCCCCACTCCCAAAGCCAGCCTCTTACAAAGCCTTTCCTCTACATTTTCCGATTTCAACTACTGGCGTTAAAAAAAAAAATCCAGTAAACCCAACTGTGCCCTCCCACTCCATCAAAACCTCTCTCCCACAGCAATCAATTGAAAGGCTGGCTAACGCTTACAGGAGAGCCTTTCAGATCAAAGCACACCAAGTCTGCTCAGACATGCCTGCTTTCCGAAAGGCTTGTCTGTGTATCTCCCGATTAGCTCCGAGTCCAACACGGGTCAACAGCAGATGAAAGGCAGGCATTTAGCAAACACACCAAACTGCTACGAGTCTTCACTGCCCAGCTTCTTACTCAGTACTGTACTTGCAGCTGCCTTGCTCCAAGCCTCTTTACTCACATCCCAAAAATTTGGATGTCAACAGGTCAAGGGCAACTGTGTTATCTCTGGTTGAGACTCTCTGGTGTTAGACAGCCTACATACTTTTTCCTAAGGCACACAAGGTCACTTAGACAGGATATATTATTTTTTTAGTTAATTTATTATTATTATTACTAAAATAGTGGTTAACATTCCTAGGATGCACGTTGAACACCAGCATCAGCTCCCAACACCAGGCACCAAGTGGACAAGTTGCTCTTGGCAGCCTTGCCGTTTCCCTTCCTGGAGGACAGGAACGAACACCATGGGCAGTGCGATAACTTAGCCTCAGTCTGTCCAGAGCCACCATTAACCCATGCCAACACAGACATTCTGAGCACAGCATCTGACAGTCTTTTTAATTGTTTCCCTACCAGCAACAGCTCAATGGAAAAAAAACTCCAGTAGTTAATAAGAGTTCTCCCCTACCTACGTACCCTAACTCTGATATGCGAGTAGAAATAGGGGACACACAAATCCATCAAGGAATCCCTTTATGACTTGAAAAGGACACGAACTGTAGAGATTTTCGAAGTAAATTCTGCTCCTGCAAAGCCCTACAATCAGGAGATCTTAGTGAGAGCCACGCACTGTGTGCCATATGCAGTTCCTCCATGACAGGATGCGTTTCCTGTATTAGAGAGATCACAGTCTCCATGGGCTTTGGTAGCCTCCAGAGTACATTCCTCTGGGGCACTGCTCTCCTCGATGGCAGCAGCACATCATATTTTGACCCACGTAAAGCAAAGGTCAGGTCTACAGCCCAAAGATTTCTGCCTGCCTCCCCAGGCAGTTTGCACTTGGAGTTGAATTACTGAGTGACACGGGTACAAGAAGGTCAGCACTCATTTATAATCCCGCAGCCCCACCATGAAGAATAAACTGCAGGCAGAGAGGAAGCAAGCACTTGGTAGCGCATGGGAAGCTTCCTACAGGAGCACACAAAGGTATATTGGTGTTCTACAACAGCGTTATTTAGGAGGTGTTTGGGAGATCTAAGGTGCACAGGAAAGCAGGAAGCAGTAATTAGCTGGATAACATGCGCTTACACATAGCTTGAGAACAGAACCGCAAAGGATAAAAAAAGAAAAAAAANTAAACACTGCNCTTTGGCCAAATATCTTAGGAAGTAAAAAGGCTCTTAATTCCTACAGATGTCAAGAGAAGTAAAAAATTTGCTGTCTTTATGGTATCCAGATTCGGATGGATGAGGTTTACTAAGGGCTATTTCTATTGTACCACATCTGTAGATTTGGGTTCCTTGNCTTCTTTGAGGTGTCTAGGGTTCCCGATAATCAGCATGCAAAAGACTTAGAAAACTACAAATAAGCCTTCAGCTCAGGTTCGGCAACACAATACCCGTTAGAATAGTGACCCAAGCCTCTGACCTCTTTGTAAATCCAAACTTGCCNGATACAAGGAAACATCTCCCCATCCCTGTTCCTGCCTCCCACCCCAGGGGATGGGGATGACTACAGTCCCTGCAGCAGAAGTCCTTGGTCCCTGCCTTGCTGCACTTGAGCAAATTCCTCCGTCAGGAAGAGGATACGAGCATGGAAAGCCTGTGTAATTTAAGTAAGTAGTAAAACATCCAGATGAAAAGTATTATTCAGTACATTAAAACATAATTATGGCCAGTTAGGAAGTTAAAGCATGAGGATAATAATTTTAGATCTCCAGAAGTGAAAGCAGCCTGGTTTGGCTTTCAGCACAGCATGTGGCTGCTGTCCATAAGGATAAAAGCAGAGACACCTTTATAAAGAGGGTAGAGGAACATTCAGCGGGATTTGGCAGGGAGCTGCTCCTTCCAGTTATTTTGTTAAAATCCGCATAGTTCATGTCACCTACAGGAGTGATTCTTAAGGTTATTTTTCTCAGCTGTAAGACCAGCGGGAATCAAAGGCTTAACGGAAGAACAGAAAGATCAACAGAAAATAACCGATGCCACAGTGGACCCGCTCATCACTGCACTGACTCATACAAAGATTAGATACCAGGAGTAGTTCTGGGGGGCAGGAGAAGGTAAAATAATTACTTTTTAGGGATGACTCAAGTCCTCAAGTCCTCACAACAAGCTCCCACCTCACCAACAATTCGATCACTCCAGAAGCAGCCAGCATGTGCCATCACACTCACAGCACACCACCATCCCCAAACCGCTCCAGGTACACCCAAGGAGGCAGCTTCTCACAGCGTTTTTCCACCAAGTCCCAGCTTCTGCAGCATGCTAAATTTACCATGTTGCTGCCTTCAAAGTATCTAATCAAGACCACCACACTTCAGATACCCTCAGCCATCAATAAATACAGCTTAAATCCATTGCTTTTAACAGGCGATTCCCAGATCTGTTTACAGGAATAAGCCTCAAAGAAAATCAGCCTTCTTCTTAAAAGCCCATAACTAGGGAAGAGGACAGACACACCACCTCCTTTTCCCCTTCCCAACTCAAAACTACCAACACCGAGAGAGTCACAGGATTGTAGAAGTTTTTGTTCAGTTAATGAAATATCAGCTGCGAGATCTGCAGAGGAGCTTAAACACAAACCTCAGACAAGCATCTCGCAACCCACCCTGCTCCCTTGTAGAGAGATTTAGAACAAAACAAAAAAATGACGAAAGGTTAATTAAGCCACAAAACAAATGAAGACTCTAGCCAGCAGTACAATTACCTCGGAGGGCCCTCCACCGGAGGAAGGTCTGCAAGAAGTGCATGCTCTTTTTTCTCAGTCCCGGAGGCGGCGGCGGCAGCATGAGCAGGACCAGGTCTGCTCCACCACTCGTCAAAAACACTCAGGCATCCCCAGCCTCCTTCCACGCCCCAGCACTACCTCGGTCCAGCCTTCACGAAGTGCACCTGGTCTGCTCTGCTGATCACTGATGTGGAGTCTGGGGCTTCTCTCTCTCATTCCCTCTCCCTCTCCAAATAAGCAATTAGCATGAATAATTACAGCTCTGATGGTAATACTCAGCCACCTTTGAGCAAGAGGGAAAAGACTGTAATTAACTCTTTCTTAGGGATTAGAGGAGGGTGAAATAGCACAAGCCTAATTATCTGCTTCTGGGACACCTCCTGGCTACTGAGGAGCTTTGGAAAGGGCAAGTAGCATCCTTTTGGAAACCTCTCCATCCAACCTGATTTTACGTGTCTCCTACCCAATCGGCCATCAGATGTGCAAAGTTACACAACGGGGAAAAGAATCCACAGATTCCCCATTATGTGCTTAATCAGCAATGGGCTGCCAACCCAGAGACTGCCTGCAGCGTAATCCAATGATGAACCCTTGGCCACTGAGGACTTTGGAGCCGTTCCCCTGCCGGGGAACATGCTGTGGTGATGTGCGGATCCTCCTGTGCGTGATGCAGAGCTGCATCAGCAATGTAGAGCTGCACTGGCAGGAGGGATGCCACCACCAACCCTGCCCAGGGCTCAGAAGACCCAGCCCCAGGCTGGAGAAGGCATCAACACCATGCTGCAAAAGGCTCCTACCATAAACCCAGCACAAAGGCGCTCCCACCCCAGAGTTTTCTTCCTGCCCCTTTCCCCAGGTTGCAAAGCTAGGGGAAAAAAACACATAAATAATGCAAGTAAGAACTGAAGATCAGATCAGGAGGGCAGCTGGGGTGAGCACGTTTAATGTGCCTTTGCATCAAAGTGGATTTGTCCCCTTCCCAAAGCCTCTCCTGGCAGGCAGGTGGGACAGACACACGTGCATGTCCTGCTCCGAGTTCCTTCCAAGAAGCAAAACACACTACACGCACCACCCCAAAAAAAGAGCTGAAGCGACTTCAGAGCCTAAACCAACGGATAGCAGTCCTCTGCCGTAACTGCCCCGAATTTCCCGAGGCACTGAAAGGGGGCAGGATTAGATGGTTGCTACAACATGCTCTTCATATTACCAGAAAAAGTGATTAATAGAGTTATTACACAATCCTGTCATGCTTTATTGCCATTGCAGTGTCTGGAGATGTTATTAGAGAGTGCTGCAGTATAACAGTTGGGTACGCTGCCCTCCAAACACTCCAGTCTCTTATTAAAAGAGCACCGGTTTTGTTAACATCTCCACTTGTACTCTATTGACCTGAAATGTTAGAGAGTGGAAAAATTAGTGTGTTTATGAACTCTCATCATTAGACCTTAAAAAACCTGCTGAAATTTTTATAAGTCTCCAAGCATTTAAGCACTAATTTTCATATTGCAAAGACTCTACAAAATAATTCTTTTATTTATGAAGTTAAGGTGCTCAGGGCACTGCAGAATATAATAAAACACATTAAAATACAATAAAATATTTATTTAGATAATAAATTGAGAGATTTAATGACTTTGTAAGCAGGGTATTACGAAGATGATGCGCATAATGTGTATTTTAAACTTCCTTACTTCATATACTCTTCTGTTACAGAACTATCTTTTATTGCTAATTTCTTGAAAAATGAGAAGGTAAACATATTCTTATATATATTCTTTTATATATATATTCTTATATACAGTCTGATTCCCACAGATTATTATGTATGTTAGTTTCCCCGCTGAATAGTTCCATAGGCATTCAGTACACTAAACAACAGTATAAAGTGAAGCTTATATGTCAAGACCCAGCCCTTAAAATGGTAACTATTAATAAGTAGTATGAACAATATGGCTCAGTGATTATGATATTGGGGTCTGAAAATGCTGTTTTGTTGTGAAAAAACTACACCTGAGGTACCGACACTTGAGGTACAGCCCAGTATAATTTCAAGAGCTGCTTGAGTTTGAAAAAGAAAAGGGCGTTTTGGGCTTGAATTTTATTTTCACTACGACCTAATTACCAGGGCAGCAAGTCCAGCCTCCGCTCTGGATTCCTGCCAGTATTACCCTCACCATCTCTCACCCAAGCAGGTTATTTATGTGCTATTAAGGGACACTAAAGGCGGAGGCACACACTATGATCCTCCGACTGGAAACAGGACGTCATTTCCACAGGCTGGATCTGGCCCCAGAGCCTAGTGGCACTCCGCACCATGACAGTGACCGTCCCCACTGCACCATGGTGGGCAGCCAGGGCTCACAGGCACCCACTGCCACCCTCCTGGGAGGTGTTTGAGGCCTTGGATCCGCAAGGCGAAAGTTTTATGGCGAGGGCATGTGGGCAAAGGCCATAAGCACACGTGTCTTTGAACTCCACATCTGCATCGCCAGCCCCAAAGAAGGTTTTGCACAGATTGACACCAAAGTACAGCCCTAGGAGGTCAAAACATTCCCAATGGATCTGGCAGGGATGAGCCATTCAAAAAAATGTAACCTATGGGGAAACTGCAGCACAGAAAACATTTGGAGACAGTAAATCGGTCTGTACGCAGGGGCCTGAGCTGTAAAAACAAAGACACGGGGACATTCAGAGGATTGAGGTTTTCTGGCTCCGTCATCTGGCTCAAAGTCTTAAAGATGCTATTTGATTAACACCTTTTTGTTACTTCTGGGCTTCCCAAGCAGCGAGTGAGAGATGCAGCCTGTCGTAGCCTGCTTGACACACTCCGTACTGGCTGCCTTCAGGTGTTACTTTGCTAAAACTTGTAACGCTTTCAATTCACATGTAGCAAAACCATTAGTCGTGATGTCTTCCCAACAAATAACTACTCTCCCTGGCTCCTTTCCTCATCATTGTGAGTTTCCATTTAAATTTATGGACCCCAAATAAAACATAAAAAAACCCAGACTAATGCTTCATCAGCTTCCTAAGCATAAAGTAATCAGCCTTTCCAATACCTTCAGTGGGGAGGGGAATTGGCAGTTTACTATTTTATGGACCCAAAGGCAGGGTGGCTCCTCCAGCAGCAGACAGGGAGTTTGCAGCGGGGTGAAGGACAGACTCGCGCCCTCTGAGCCACATCTGCAGGGCTGAGGCACGAGCACCGGCTCCCGACCCCGCTGCGCTGGGATGTGCCTGCCCGCCCTCGGCAGAGCCTCCCACGCGTCCCACGGCTGTGCCAGGTGCCTGCCACAGAGGCACGAGATGAAAGGAGAAGGATGCAAACATCAGAGGAAGCGAGGAGACCATCTCATAAAGAAAACACAGCTAATTCCTTGCTAATTATTCAGACCTCAGGCCTCGCCTTATCCAGCAGTTGGGGCTTCAAGCGGGAGCGCAGCCAAGGATGGTCAGGGAGGGAAGGAGGTGACTTCCAGAGCCGGGGGGACCTGCCAGCCCCCCCGGGCCACCAGCTGCATGTAGTCCATGGGCTCTGATGCCCCAGAGGACAGGCAATGGTTCAGATGTTACAAGCGCTCAGCACAGCCGTTTCAAAACACAACCCCAGTAACAACAACTGCAGCATGCACTGGGCACCAACACTCCTTGCACCCGTCCACACGCATGCAGCGTGTGAACGCCCACCAGCACCTAACCACAGCAGCATGCTCGGGGGGCACCCCACACCTGCCCCACCACAGGCACAAGCCCCTGCTACATGCAAGCAGGTGGCTGAGAATAGGGTGCAGAGAACTGGCAAACTTCTCTGCATGTATGGCCTCAGAGAACAGATCAAGGCAATAAGCAACACCCCCAAACCCAAACGGCTGAAGAAGCTGTGCCTGGGTGATTACAAAAACTTGAGCTGAAAGCTATTGAAAAGGAATCCAGAAGAGAAAGGGAAGATGGCTGTCAAGCCTGACTCCCCAGATAAAGTCTCTCTCCTGACAAGCTTGCCTCCGATGTACGATTCTTGTGTCTGACTGCATCCGGAGTAGATGCTGGCCTTATCCGACGTGTCCCCATCACACAAGTACCTGTTGGGGTGTGAGGCCATGTTTGGAGGGACACAGCACTCAGGGACAGCTCTCCCCACTGCTCCCCACCGACTTTGGCAGGTGCACGAGCTGGGACTGACGGCCACCCACGAGCAGAGCCCCAGCTCTTGCCCAGCGGTGCCACAGGGTGAGCAGCAGCTCGGGCAGCTGTCGGGCTCTTTAAGCGCCACAGCCCAGACCTCCTCGGTCTGTGCTTCAAGGTGGCACAAAGCGCTCGCAGGGAAAAGCAAAGAACTGTGAACCTCAGCAGAAATGGGGGTTGTGCTATTATACCCCAGTATCGAGGGAGAGGATTAAATAATTAATCACAAAAGCAGCTGAGTGTTAACAAGCTGAGCAGGATCAAACCGCATGAAAGATGCAAAGCCCCCCCCACCTCCAGCCCTTTTCGGTGTGCTGACAAGCCTCATTTTAGTAACTCAACTACCAGAGATGAGAGGATGCGCCACAAATAAATAAATGAATCCCAGGCCTCGATCACTTGTGGTTGTGCTGGGGATCAGCTTGACATCTCCTCCACCATCAGGCGTAGAACCAGTTCATAGATGCATTTTGCACGGGGGGAGAACTGGGAGAGTGAAGCGACCTGGGTTTAAGTGGCCACTGCAAGCCAAAGCGCGCAAGCAGGGGTCTTCTGCACGCATTCAAGGGAAAGAGGAACACGCATATGGAACAGGAAAATGAAACAAATAATGCTGCTTGGTGCCTTCCCTAAATAACAGAGTCTGACTATGCAGAATTAAGCAGCAGCGTCCAATAAACAGGACCCAGCAGGGATAACAGCCTGTGCACGAGATGGGAAGGGAAATACATGAACGTGTCTGATGTCTCTCCTGGATGCTCTATCAAGTCAGCCATGCTGAGGACAGAGATTTCAATCATTCAAATTTTGTATAACTCTGCACACAGAATATCCCTACGCAGGATACAGGGCTATAACCACAACTACTATAATACAATCTACACAGCATCAGCATTAAAACACGCACCTCCCCAGCAAGCTGCACACCGGAGCCAGCCAACCCAGTGGAAATGCTGTGCTACACCACTTCTTACAGAGCTCTTAAGTACCAGTATTTACATCACAGTCCCTTGACATATTTTCATCAGGCTTTTTCCATCTTACAGTGAGAAAGGGTTGTGCCAACTGGGGTGAAAAAGACCCTTTGGACTCTGTTGTACCAATAGCTACAGCAAAAGAAACTCTCTAAATAATTACATCTTCTGCTTATACAGCACCATGGCTTCCAAAACAGCTTTGAGAAGTTAAACTTATAGGCATGCAATAGGCAGAGAGTTCTGCCATCCATCACCCGGATGCTACAATCTGAAGGGAACTAAGGATCCTGCTTAACAACCCAAAAAGGAATATATAGAATTTAGGGGTATTTGCACATTCAGCACAGGATACGTACACACACTGCCTTCAGGGATCATCTCCAGGAGTTTGTTTTGGCTCTACTTTCTTTATCCTGAATAGGCTGATTCCTCTGCAGTTGAGCGTGGGCAGATGATTCAAAGACAGTGAGATGGCCTTTTCTAAAGCATCTGCGTGACTGCAGGGCCCCAGCCTCATGAAAAGTTCCATGTGCCAAAGTCAGAATGATGCTTCTGAAAATTCCCTGTACAAAACACAAACCCCCTCTCCTCCACCATTACATTAACATCACAAACTTTGGCTAAGGGAAGTCATAACCTAAAACAATAGTCATGCTTATTGAATTTCCAGTCTCTGAGCATTATTTCATAACACTCTGGGCACCAAACCACCCATACTATCTCGAATCCTGTGTATTTTATCAGAAAAACACAACAGACCACAAAATTACCTCCTCTGTCTGCAACTCTTACTAAGACTGGAAGAGAACAAAGGGAATTTTGCAGCCTTCCCCATCAAGGTAAGAAAGCCACAAGACACCAACAGGATGGAGATTTACTTGGGACAAGAACCCTGCCAAACAAAGGGAGGCTACAGGACCCGCTCACAATTGTGAAAGACGGTATCATAGCACAGGTTGGGGCAGAGTGCCGAGATGCAGTCAGCAGTTCAGTATTTACTCAGGCACTTGCTGGCTAGGAGAGGCTTTGCTGCAACACTTTCATGATACATGGGCTGAATATTTTGCATTTCTGTGCATAAAGCCTTACTCAGCCAGAATGAGGTTGTGTCCCTTGCGGTACATCATTTATATTAAAATCGCCCCCGCTTCTCAGCATGACTTTCATGTCCCCCCACCATTTAGATAGCAGAGGCATATATATGTGTGAGGACAGACAGCAGGGAGAAATATCTTTTTTAAACATTCATTGAGCTGGAAGTGTGGAAGATGCCAGCATATGAAGGGTTCAACTGATGTGGAAATGCAGCTCTTTGAAAAGAAGGAAATGAACACCAAAACTGGTTCAGTGCAGCTAAATTGGTCCCCTAAGGGCCAGTGGTAAGAGAAACCTTCAGTCCAAATAAGAACAAGTGAAATATTCAGCAAACAGCATTTGATGCTTACGTGCAGGGGAAAAAAAGTGGTGAAACTGCTAGAAAATTAAAATATCATGTTACCCTAAGCTACAGTAGAAGTGGCAGATAAAGGGGGCTTTGGCAAATACTCTGTGTGTGGCAGGGTTCTTGGTATTGGTAACACCAACATCTCCCGAGAACATGGCTAAAACCAGTGATGGAGGTTGTCCCACTGATCAGACTGGTCATGTCGGGGTCCCTCCAGGCACTATGGCTCAAAGTCACATTCCTTGTGGCAGTGGAGGGGAGACATTCAGCATGGACGTGAAATGGGCCCCCAAGGAGTGACCACAGAGAATCCAGGGTCTGACCCATACATGAGTAGAACATGCACAAACATCCTGCTATGACCCAAGGCTGCCTATGGAGACGTTCAGCTTCAACAGGATTTCACAGTTCCCTTGGGGAAAAAGGCAGCATTGGATGGACAACATTACTTAGATGCAGCTTGATATATTAAGGTTTTGAAAGGTCCAAGCCAAATTACAGATGTTCAAAACAGGGTTTGTAAAGAAGTCCCTAAAAAAAAACAGTCTTGGAGCAAATCCCAGGCCAACACAGTCGCAGCATTCTTGAATTCAATACCATGACACAAATTCACACCAGGCACCTGATGACTTTGTGTTCCCCTGTCTCTCCATCCATCTTCCTGGGTTTTGTTCTTCTCAATCTTCTCAGATCCAAGTGCTCCACACCTCCAGGCCACCTGGGGCCTGGCTCCTGCCTCCACAGACACACGAGCCACTCACCCACTGCCTGAAAAGCAGCTCCAACACACCCACCCTGCATGACGCAGGACTGCAAAACAAACATGGCAATGGGCTTTGTTTTCAACCAGTAACATGGGTTGAAGTTCATCTGATACCTAGAAGTGGGAAAAGGACTGAGCTCTTGTTCTCTCAATGGGTACGTGTCCCTTTGCAACATACGGAGCATAAGCCCAACACTACTGCAAATCCATCCATGTTTACTAGCGGTAATATGAACATGCTGCAGGGTCAGTGGCTGCGCGGGGTCTAGTTCACCCCCTAAGGTTCCCAAAATCAGGTGGACCTGGTCACTGAGGCTTTAACCATCAGTACATCTCCTGCACTGCTTGCAACCTGAAACCAGCCCGCTCCACTGCACCAAATGGTACCAGCTTAGCTAGGCAGACACACAGACAAAGCCTGAACTTACTCAACAAACGCTCAGCTCTTGACTGTTTTCCAAGAAAAATATATCAGAAACACTACAATCATTTTAATTTACTTTGTGAGGGATGCTAGAATTGAATTGCTTTTTGTTGTTCAAATCAGTTTGTTTTATCCCCTTCTCTATATTTCGTTTGGTTTTCTTCCCAGAAAGGAATGTGTAAATGCGGGTGCTTTAATATCCGAATTTCTTGAGTCATTTTAACATCTATTATTATGATCATTGCTTGAAGACAAAACTGTAAGCAACAGCTCTTTCCAGGGCATGAAGGGGCTTCATCAGAAAACACAAGAATAGATTCAAAGAATGAAAACGCATAAGAAATGAACTGCTCAGGGAAGCAACGCTTGCTTTACAGGAGAAACACAGACAGTGGATTATTACTATTTAAATTCCTTGCTTTCTGAAAACGTCTCATTTTTATGAATGTTCAACTACCTATCACAGAAACAAAAAGGAGTTATTTCTTCCTGCTTTACCAATCTGGGATGAGTTTGTCAAAGAAAAGACCTTGCTGGTATCTCTGGGATATAAGACCATAGGTGTTGCTAATACATTGGGACAGTGGCTGATAAGTAAACTAACTGGCCACTATTTTATTTTCCAGCTGGGATCACTTAACAGATAATGGATAAACCAGTGCTCAGCCTTGCAGCCCTCACGTACAGGCAGAGGAAGAATTACTTCAGGAAGAAAGACCCATGTTATTGGATTCACATCTCTGCGCGCATTTCTTGTTGCACTGGCAGCAGATCTGAGTGGGGAAGTATTTTTTCTCTTGCAAAAACTGAGCTTTTTTTTCCTGTAACGATACAGAGGCTGTACATATCATAGCTGATAACCTAAAATAACCTGAGATGCCAGTTCCAGCTCCAGATATAAATCAGGCACATCAGGGATCTGAACCAGGATCTTTCTGCTCGTGTGAATGTCCTGACCATCCAAGTCCTTGCGTATTTTGCAGGAAAATGTCTCTTTCTCTTTAGTCTGACTGCTGTTAGAAAGCTCATCCTGGGGTCAGGAAGGAGTTTCTAATAGTACATACATTAAAATTCTACAGATCCCATGGATCTCTGGGTTTTCCTCTTGCTTACAAGCTAGTCAGAGAAAAGACTGTCTTCTTATATCAAAAGCCGAGTCTCTGGTAACTTCACGTTTAGACTGAGGTACTGTGGTGAAAAGCACACTTACACACAAACAGATCAGCGAGTGTTGGGTTTTAATAACTTCTATTGTTTTATTTAGTGTTTCACCCCAGTGCAATGGATGCCAATCTATCCAAGGCAGCACAGTCACAGCAGCAGCAATAGTACGAAGCAAACCCTTGCAAAATTCTGGACAAACATTCAAAGCACTCATTTTCTCCTCAGGCACGTTTCCTTGGTGAAAAAAAAGAGAGCATGTATGAGGAGAAAACATTATCTCATGACTGTTCCTTTACAGTGCAATGCACTCAGATGAGAAGGGACGTATCGGTCGTGAAGATAGACCATTTATTTGAAAAGGCAGTTAGTTTCCTTTTGGTTTTGTGCTTCCTGAAATAGATTGTAAAAAAGAAAATGCAGACAGATGTCTTTGGGATTGATAAATCACGTGGCAATTTTGCAAGGAGCACAACCCTTCCCCTGCACCCTCCCACTACCAGTTATCAAGCCCTGAATTACACATTGCTGCTGATTTCCACAGCTTTGTGCAATTAATCTGGCTATACTCTGTAAAGCAAAAAGAGCAAGAGAGAGAGAATGAGAGAGAGAGAAAAGGAAATCACTACGAAAAACTAGGTTACAATAACCCTCAGGGTCCAAGCGAAACCAAGAAGAGGAGAAAAGTTCAGCACTAGGCTGCCAGCCTGGGCAAGGACACAACCCCGACTCCAGCGCGTCGGACCCACTGAGCTTCAAATGCACAACACAGCACATTTAGAGATAAGTTTTTATAAAACCTTATTAAAAGAAAACAACGGAAATAATTTTTTTTTTCACGGTGAGGCACATGGTGCTATTTCCCTTCCCCTGAGTACAGTGGGATGCAAGTAGCTCGTACGACAGAGACCAAAGTGAACGGAAGGATCCTGTCCAGATCCCATCCCGACACACTCTGCAAGGAGACAGATCTTTCCTTTTACCTGAGCTAACTGAGCCAGCATAACGTATCAGGGAGGGAACGGAAAGCTAGAGAAGCACTTCTTGGTATTAACTCACTGTTGCATTAGGGAAGCAGCTGGTGACCATCAGATTTGTTGGAATTAATTGAAAAATGATCCTAATTTTAGCCTACAGCAAGACCCAATGTTTTTCAGCTTTCGGTTTGTATCTGTAACTCATAAAAGCAACTCTTTTTTGGCCAGATTGCAAAACTATAAATTAAAATACAGACCTTTATACCTTGCTAATATGCAGCCTCGTTATCATCTCAGGACTCCACCAGAACCAGAATGCTGAAACCTCACTTCACATTACTTTTGTTCTTCTACTCTTTTGCAATGCACTGTTAAATTATTTTTTTGGTTAATAAAGCCATTTTCTCTTATCCATTACCACTCAAAGTGATTCCATCAAAGTGCAAACAGGGAACCTAGTTCCTTACCAGGTATTTACACTAAGACAGGACAGAAAGCCTAGATCTGCCAGCAAGAATATAAAACATCCCATACTAGTAACATCAGTCTGTAGATAACTTGAGTTCCTGCCTTTCTAGCACCTGATTTCTGGAATTTTTTTTTAAATATTTCTGTAGATAAATATAGCAGAAAGAAGTTAAAGGTAAAAATTCATTTTTACTGATGCAGGGTTATAATTTTGTCTAGTTGCTTCAGGTGTCACACCAGAGGCACAGAGAAGCCTGGTGGGAGCCCTGAATTTTAAGGCTTTCACAAGGAGGAAGAACAGCACTATAAAGAAGTTACTGGGGGTGCCCACGGGGTGTTTTTAGACTTTCAAATCTGTCAAATTTGGGTAGATTTTTCCAATTAAAACAAAAGTACTTCCTGCCACACTGAGAAGGCAGAGCAACTGAGAAGCTAATAGAGCTAAAAACCCCACCAATTTCCTTGACATGGCCCTGGGGCACAGGAGCAGACTGGCCTCCAGACAGACCAACTGCAGATCCCCTGTCAGTTCTAAAACAAATGAAGAAGTGTGATTTGGCACATCCCTGTGAGTATGCAAAATCAGATGCCTGTACACAAGTGAAGAGATGTTACAGATAAAAAGCTCTACAGGAGCAGGGGAACAGGAGATAAAGGTATTTCCTCACCTGTTTAAAATGCTGGCTTCCAGGCTGCTCTATGTTATTCACCGACTTAGAAGTAGGGTAAAATCTCACGTAGCTGTATGTAAGCAATGGAGTGAGGAGAAAAGTATCTTAATTACTAAACAGGGAAAACAATTCTTTTCAGATCCAAGGTATTAACATCCAAACCCTCTCCGGTAACATGTACACAATGGAAACCGAGAAACTTCAGACAGTTGATAAGCAGAATAAGTCTAATTCTAAAATAATATCCAAAAAATATTGTTTATATTGACTCTGAGCTCACTGCATCTTACAAACTTTGGCAAACTATGTTTTATTCAAAAAATAGTTAAGTGGCAATTGTCAAACCACACTGCCATCTGTATTTGCATTTCTTTCTCTCACACACCGCACATTGGCCAGTGGTGACCTTGTGGACCTTCTACAGCTTTCCAAATTCAAGGCCTGATTTTCCTCTAGATTATAAAGCAGACTAAATGTCATCTGAGTCAAGGAAATTTTTCTCCATACCCCAAACACGCCTGGCTGAGCTTGCAAGCCAGAGATGCAAATCAGCAGCACTTCGCAGCCTCAAGGACTGCCCGTGCATCACCATGAGATACCCCTCCACCAGGAGACACATGGGGAACAGAGTGACATTCAAGGTCTGCATCCGACAGGCAAACCTATCTGCTTAAACAAGCCTTGATTAATAACAGGATCTATAACACCTTTCAAGACCTCCCAGCAATACAGCAGCAAATGACTTCCCACAGGCCATGCCCCATTCATATTTTTAAGTCAGCAAAAGAGAAGAATAAGAACAAATTTACAACCAGGCTACAGTCAGCACCATTAAAATTACTCCTCAAGACTGCTTTTGAAGGTCTTGATTCCATTGTCCAGGCTGTCGACTGCTGCAGCACTGCATCCCTTCACAGGGAGCCATGGCAAATGCTCCCAACGGCATCAGCGTAGCCCCTACGCCCTCCTTGTCCTCCTGTCGAGCTCTGCCTTTAATTTGCAGTGCTGCCAATCATGCACAATCCAGGATCAATAAAAAACCCATTGCCCAAGGACAGAGGGAGGATGTGCCTTGAGGTGAGTTATAAGAGACCTGAAGGGTGGAAGGGGCTAAGATGCACATGTGTAAAGTCAAAATCAGTACTCAGGAGGAGTCAGGTCTGCCTGCCCTCCCTCCCATCTTTACCTTAGCATTAAATAACAGTCTGTCCACATGAGACAGGCAACCATTTATCTTTTGGGGCTGTAAAAAACATGTTTTCAAATTTCCTCCTTGCTAACCACCAGAGATGGAAATGTTGTTTCCCCTCACCCAATGATCCCAGCAGATAAAACCTCGAGAACATCATGGAGCTCTTAATTAAACAGCAAAAGCTTTTGATGGGGTGGGAATTGGGAGGTACATCTGTCCTTCCACCACCACCCCATAAGATGGTGCATCACTCACAGCAGCAATCCTCCTTCAGTCAGCACCTCCTACCACTCCACTCTGCCATTAGCTCATTACTCTTCATTTACCCCATCTTTGTTAACAGGCTTCTCTCCACTCCTGAGCAGTCTCATCTTCCTAATTACAGCCAGGTAACAGATCTGGCAGTCTCACTGCACAGCAGCAAAGGGCTAGGTTATCTTTGCAAGGGGTTCTCCACATCATTTGGGAACTGTAAGTCACCTCTTACCAAGAAGAGCTGCGGTGTCGTGCCATTTACTCACCACAGCAAGAGCATGTGCAGATCACTCCCCCAGCTCGCAAGCACTAGAGAGTGTCAAAAACCCAACAACAAGTTTTATTTACAAAAAAATGCAATAAACCATTATCTACATACACCCTGGAGAAAGCAGAAACTGCATTTTTTCCGATTTTGAAAGCTGTTTCTGGTGAAAATACTCATCTTGACAAAAAAAAAAAAAAATCTGAGACAAGCAGTTTAACCAAGAAGTTCTTGGTTGGGATAAGGGGGGAAGAAAAGCTAAAGAACTGGACTTTCCTATTTAGTGAAATGTTTAAAGAAACAGGCATATGTAGGTGGACCCCCTACATATTAGGGGACCTAATATATACTTACAAATATCTGAAGGGTGGGTGTCAGGAGGATGGGGCCAAACTCTTTTCAGTAGTGCCCAGAGACAGGACAAGGGGCAACGGGCACAAACTGAAGCAGAGGAAGTTCCGTCTGAACGTGAGGAAGAATTTCTTCCCTCTGAGGGTGACGGAGCACTGGAACAGGCTGCCCAGGGAGGTTGTGGA
>Ga0065711_1031473_pt1 | contig 29569 bp, 21 predicted proteins | sample Hoacrofraction12_FD_59098 | JGI IMG/M metagenome (GOLD analysis project Ga0065711, IMG submission 59098) | Hoatzin crop microbial communities from Cojedes, Venezuela - Epithelial fraction 12 v2 (version 2) | ecosystem: Host-associated > Birds > Digestive system > Esophagus > Crop | place... | reverse complement strand
TTACATTTCCAAGAAATGTTTATCATAGTAATGGCTTTTCCGAGAATTCATTAATATATGGTAATGTCCATCGAACGTGTTTGTTTGGCGTCTCTCGGTGGGGGTCTTCAGATTATCCTGCAGCCTCCTTATCTCTGTAGTTTGCATACCTGTTCTCCCAAGGCCCAGGCGCCTAAAGGGATTATTCAGGAGTCCCTTGTTTTGCAACAAGTCCCAATATTCACAAAGAACCAAGACTTGTTTCTGACCACCTGAAGTGATAACATCCCCTACATGTTACATTTGTTACATTTACAGTTATCAAAACCCTTGATGGTCCTTTCCTTCTGAGAGTTTTTTAATAGCTTATTCAAATGCAGTAGCTGGGTTGAGTGATATTAACGATAACATACTCTTAAATGACTTCAAGAGGTGATCTTTCATCCCATTCTGGATGGTGCAGGGTGCAGCCTGTGGGTGCAGAGCTCACTGGAGCTCAAGTGCTGGCTTTTCTTGGCGGTAAGGAGGCACCTGTAGCTGAAGAGCTCCTGAGCTGATCATTGTCTCAATGTGTGTGTGCCCTTGGCTCTATTTTCAGTGACCTTTCTCATTGCCTAATATTTCCCTAGGTGTCTGTGTTTCTTACCCACTTTTAATTGCTCCGTTGCCTCCAGGCAGTGGCTTTAGAACTGCAGGTCACAGCAGCTGCTGAAGAGCTGAGAACTGGCTGGGCCAGACCTGCATTGAGACAAGAGTGGGAAAGAAAGAGCTTAGGTCTCATCTTATCAGCTTCAGGCAAACAAGGCAGAATGATGAAGGTGGAGAGCTGCTCAGCCCGGGAATGGTTTTTTCTCTCTTTCATGGAAAAGACACCATCAGCTGCTGGTCATTAGGCTTCTTTGTCTGCAGCCCACATGGCTTCTGCTCCAAAGGGGTCAAAGGAAGTGCAGGCAGCTCTAACAAGTGTCACTTCTACTCCCTGCATATGGAACATGATGTAGTGAGCTGTGTTGTGGACTGTAGGGCCTGGAAATTTTGGAACTTCTAAATACCTGGTGTTCCTTGAGTGTGCCCAGGACTCTGCTGTGTGTAAGTTTCTTCCTGCAAGTAGACTGAGGTTTCATGCTACTGCTCTTCTATCAAATTTCTTTGAAGCCAGGATGCACCTTAGAGCGTTACAGATGCTGCTTTCAGGCACAATTTTTGCATGATGTTTTGGAGGCTTTGCCAGTCCTTGCTCTTTTCAGGGAGAGTCTGTAGGCTGTACAGGTTGATCTGAACTGTTGAACTTTGGGAACTTAAAGGGCGCTGGACAAACTCAGGAATACTACACACACATCCGTCATCATTTTGGGGAGGATAAGTAGCCAACAGCAAGAGCAGGAAAATGTGGGGTGATGGCTGTTTACATGGTACTTCTGATGACAAGAATGGCAAGGCTTGCAAGTGTCTTCCTTCATTAACTGATTTGACACACTTTTCTGTTGGGATTTGCTTCTTAGTTTGGGTACACTGAAGTATTCCTTAGAGCTGGGGCGGTGGCCTATGTGTTCATATCCAAGCCAGAATTTTCTGATATGTCTAATTCAGTGCTAGCATACCTGCAGCAACACAGGTTCAGTTGCTAATGCGTCAGGTTGGTTTATGCCTTTTGTTTTTCTTGCAATACTTGTTACACTCTTGGGCATCCCCACGGCTTAAGATTTCTCTGTTTTCCCCACCAAATACTTACTACTGACTTGGAAATAAAGAGTCAAATGTGCACTTCGAACAGACTGTTCTCTGTTGAGATAACCTGGGACTTGCATGAAGCTGTAAACAAAATGTGAAAACCAGAAGTGTATAGATCGGGCATGTGTATGGGTTCATCCTTCCCCCTCCAGCATTCTGACAAAAATCTAACTTAAGAAGTAAAAAAACTTGCCCTTTAAAGTAACACAGCATTTGAATATTTTTTTTTTTTTAATCAGTGGGTTGGTTTTTTTGGTTTTACCGAGAATCACACATTGTAAAAAGGAAACATCCGTACAGTAGTTGTCTTTTGATTTCGTTTGATTTCATTTTCATCCTAATTGGATCTGCCGACTGAAATCTCATGTAACTAGGCTAAAGTAACAATAGTCATACTGCGAAATTTGTAGCATTGCCAGCTAGGATTTGTTGTTTGAATCATTCCTGTGAAAATAAGGAACTGCTCTAGAAAAGGCAGAACTAAAATACCACTGGGATTTTTTTTCTTCGGCTTACATTTGTGTTGTTTTTTTAACACAGTTTTAATAACGTACTGTTTCAAACATCAACTTGTAGTTGCAACATGAAGTATAAGAATGCTGAAAACTAGTGTTTCTACTTACCTGGCTTTAAGTAGGTTCCACTTTTAGTCAGGGGTATTTTAAGAAGTGTTACATGAAGGTACAGATCATTTTACTTCCTAAGCCTCTAGTATTAGGGAAATCTTTGAAGTGGATATTCCTTTTATTTGTAGAAATGGGTGTAGTGTTTCCTGCTTATCACAGATTCATTTGACTGCTTTTCAGTGTTTTTGTTGTGCTGCTTCTACACCATTGATCTTTCCGTATTTTCAATACGGTTGCTCAGGTTAGGGTTTTCTTTTTGTAATTGTCATATCCAGCTGCTATTCTCTTACAGTATATTTTGCAGATATCTTAATATTACTATTTCCTCTTTTCGTAGAGTTGCATCTCTGCTTGAATTCTAGTTCCAGTTTCCTTCTGAAGAGTATCTGCCTAAGTATGCATCTGTGTTACTTCACTTACATATTACCAAGGTTCTTGTGCTTCTGTGAGCTCTCAGCCAAGTGGATGCTTCCTGCTTCAGATCTTGGGCTAAAGATGTTTTAGAGGTCTCACCCTATTATTGTCCTTATTAATGTGGATCTGTCTTCCCTGATCCCAAAAGCTTATGCCTGTCTTGCTTTAAGGCTTCTGTCTCTTGTGAACTTTTCCAGTAAGGTGATTTTTGAGAAAAGGTTAAAAAGAGGAGGGGAAGAAAATATATGGGGATTATTTTTAGGAACATACCCTCCCCTGAAAGAGCAGCTATCCAACAACACAGAAGTATGTGCATTAACCTCAAATTAATCTGTGCTCATTTACCACGTTATGCATATGTGACAAGAAGAACAATTGTATTTTTGAGCATGTCTGCTATTGTTCACTGTGCAAAGGAAAGCGATAGATGGAGAACTCCAAACTTTTATTCATTTTGATAAAGGAAAGTGTATAACCCACACTCCTAAGAGATGTTTCTGAGGGCTTGTTTGCTGTTTCTGTAGATAATACACAAATTAACCAGTGAGAATGCTTGAAGTGAGCAAGTACATAATATGCTGGTTGCAGTGTAGGAGACCTTGGCCAGAAAGAACTCCAGGATGTGATCCTTTTTTCTGTTCGTCAAAAGCACATCTCTTCCAGAAGGACAACAGTTTGCATATGAAATAAATTGCTGCTTGTGGAAGGGGATAAGATCTGTTCCTCTCTTGTATCTCTGTTCTTGACTTGTGAGGGTACAGAGCAGATTTGAATGTGTACTTCACGTTTAGTTAGAAAACTCAAAACATCAGCTGCTTTATAGATGACATTTTCAGTTAATGTGTTGTGATACATTACACGTAGTGGTACTCGCAAATGAAGCGAGGAAGAATTCATGCTTTTGAAGCAGCTCTTTTTGCAGATGAGGAAAACCCAACTAACCTAAACATAAAAAGTTTTAGAGTTATGATTATTTAGTTAAAAGAGCTTTTCAAATATAGACTGTCATCTAAACATCTAAAATCCACATTTACTGCCAAGAGAAAGTTATTTTCTTTGAATTTGCTGGTTGAAAATGCCATATGAATAGTCTCTCTCATCTTGGTTCTCATGATAGCAAAATGGAGAAATATAGAAGATGCGAAGTAAGCAGTAAATGGTTGAAACAGGAGACTAAATGGAAAGGGTTATCATTTTACAGGTTTTTGTGTGTGTGGTTCTGGGTATTGTGTATGTGTACACCTGTTTGCATTGCGGTTGAGAACTTGGGGCAAGGGAGAGGATTTTTATGTAGTTGCATTAATGAGTGTTTATCCCACTGAAGATACAAGAACATCTATGACCTGAAAAAACAGTGTCGTTGTCACATCTTTGAAGTGCAAAATATACTGTTTACAATTAATATATACATGTAATTTTCTGTGAGGGAGCAACAGATTCCCGGCAACAAATACATTTATTTTCAGTGGGTTTACTTTCTTGCAACCTTTGAGTTTGATCTGGTGGTTTTGTGACAGTGTTTGGTTGTTTATATTCATAAGCTGCTTAAATGGAGATGCATTCAGACAGCCTAATTTATCTTGAAGTCCCTGAACATTGTGTGATTGTGGTGGTTTCTCTAAAGTTGTGACCTGTCTCTTTGCTGTCCTTGCTGGTTAATGCTTGCCAGGAGAGTTGTCTTCCCTCTTCCTGATACTCCTTGCTTAAGACTCCTGCACCTTGGAGAATATATCCCTATAGCAGGAATCCAGATTGCAGTGAATTTTGGCAACAGTTCGATTGGTTTCTGTACCTGTAGGGCAAGGGAAGTGTTTCAGATTCATCCACTTGACTAAAAGGCTTAACAAAGAAAATTGTTTGCCGTGCAAGGTGAGGCATTCTGTGATTTATTACAAAGCTACAAAAAACAAATTGAGAAATCTTAACTTTACGATATGCCTGACCTTAAACTCTGTTGTCTTACACCTACTGCTTTGGATTTCTTAGTGTCATGTTTTGTCTGTGGAGACCGGGAGAACAGCTTACTTTCGCTACAGACCTGTGGATACTCAGAATTGTTCCCTCTTTGTGAAAGAAAGCTTTTTTTGGTGTTTCCCTCCTTCAAGCATCCAGCTTTTGGTTTTACATTAAATATGACTAAATGTGTTAAGTTTTCTTTTTTTTTTTCCCCACTAGTGTTATGCTTTGAGATGCAGAATTAGAACACATGGGATGTTCTGCCTCTCTTGGGAGCTTCTTTGATTGTGTTTTGATATTCTGTGTATATCTGGGCAAAATTGGATCGTAGTAGCAGACGTCTGCAACTCATATGACTAATCTAATGACATAGGCTGAACCAGCTTTGGTGACAATGCTCCTGGACACGAATGTTTTGTAATGAAATATTTGTACCTGTAGCCTGATGTGTGTTTGTGAAGCAAAGAACTTGTGTGTGTCAACAGTTACTAAATACAAAGTATCAGTGTGTTAGGTGAAGTATATGGAGTAAAGAAAACTAGGAGTCTTGAGTCGTTGACCGTAGCTGCTGAGAGGACAGTTCCCCTTTCTCTTCTCTTTATCTGTATCAAAGGTTTGTGTGGTTTGTGGTTTTTGGATTCCCCCCGCTAGCATTCCTGCCTTTCTGCACTGTTCATGATACTTTCTGCATTGGGCAGCTCCCTCCGAAGCACCTTGTGTCTTCACCCTCACCTCAGTGGCTCTTGTGGGGTGAGGTAGAGGCTGGATGAAATTTTGTCTTTTTTTTTTTTTGTGGCACCCCCAAAATGAACAGAGCCTGTGGGAGCCTGTGAGTCCTCCCCCGCCCGGTTCTGTGCAATGCTCTTTGTTCCTTTTCCTTCAGCCAGTCAGAATGTAAGTTCTGTGTTTCCAAATTGAGAGAAATGTCTTGTGTTCCTTCAAACCACTGAAGGGGAAATAAAGAAACTAATATTTCATTTTGATTTAAAGATTGGTAGCTTTGATGCGAGAGGGATCAGTAACACCTTTCTATGGCTTCAGTGTGGATCCCTCTGTCAATGTAAAAGAGCCAGGAATGTATTTTTAGCTTCTATTACTAAGAGGTGCATACTGTTGAAAACTATGCATTGATTTTCTACCCCTTTACTCCTCCTGCAAATTAACCTCAACTATATTATCTCTGTTAATTCCTGGACCTTAATTGCTGAAGAGCTGAATTCTGGTGGGTGTTATAGTCTCTCTTGGCAAACTCTGATGGAAGTCATGGGGAACCTAGCTTTTATTCCTAGAAGTGCAGAGTGCCTGGTTATAATCACTGATTGCCTGAGATTTGTCTGCTTTGGGACAGTTTCAAGCAGCTCTGGTGGCAATGTCTGAACTATTTCAGGACTTGTTAAATGTCCTCCAGGTGAAGTATATTGTAAAATTCAAATAATTAGGAAGATTGAGTGGTTTTGCTGCAACCCTTGTTTGCCAAACTCATCATCAGTCTGAAATGAGGAGAAACTGGAAATTGGGCCATCTAAATTGGATGGTTTGTGCATATGAAAAGAGTAAAGAACCAGATGGAGCAGGCAAATTGCATATTGGAAGCTCTGTGTGTGTCTACCTGTGACTTTCACAGTATTGTTACCCTTATAAGAGTCTCTGAAGTTTAAAACTGAGATGAAAAAAGTATATTTTAATACTGAAGTTTTAAAAACAAGTGCTATGTGACACCAGTACACTTTACACGAGGAGAAAGAAAATTAACAAGAAAAAAGGGGAAAAATAATAATTTGCAGGGTAACATTTTTGATCCATGCTGATTTGTGTCCCTCTTCACCACCCTTGGGTAGAGCTCAGCTCAGCTGCTGGGTCTCCAAGTGTGCCAGTACCCGCTGCCTTGTGAGAGGCTTTTGGCCGGGGTGGCATTTGTATAATGAAGTTACATTGTCTGTCTCTGTGTGTAGCAACATATAAACTGTGAGGGGGAAAAAGAGCCCGCTTCTATTTCAGGCTCTGAAGCAGAATATCAAAACAAAAAATACAAACATATTTCCTAGACTCCAGTAATTTCTCTTCTGATGCTAATACTTCTAATAAAGACAGATTTATTAAAAATTAATTATTTTATTTGGAAAGAGTTTTTAGTGCTAGAGGGCCTTTATTCTTGCAGTCAAATGTATAACAAAATATAATGGCTGGAAGACAAAATTTTTAAAGTTCAAATTGTAAGCAAACTGTAAATATTTTACTGAAGGTAATCAACCATTGAAATAAAGTAGCAAGGGGTGCTATAAATTTCCTGTTGGTTTGAAACTATTCCTAACTAGAGATCTTTTTTAAAACATCTGATGTTTGAGCCACAGCTAGTTGGAGTTACTGTGGGCATTGCTTAGTGAAATAAAATTGTCGGTGTTGTGCACGATGGGAGTGAAATGTTCTGTATAGTATTAAAAACTTGAGAGTCATGGGAGCAGGCCCAGTGTAAAATAAATACACATTGGCTTATTGACTTGGTGGGCTCAGAAAGGTTCTTCTGGCTGTGCAGTCAGGAGTGCTTGTGTTGCTGTACCTGGAAGTATGGCATAAGGAAGCTGATTTAATGGCAAGTACATTATGTTGGAGGTTTAATCCTAGTAGCAGTAGGTTATAGGTTTGATTTTTTCTTATTTCTATTTTTCGTGTGTTAGGGGGTGGGGTATTTTTTTATGAAATGAAAAAAAGATTGAGATGAGAAATGAAATTGTAAGGGTGCTGTGAGGGCCAGCAGCTGGCAGTGATGCTGGAGGGTGCTAGGGCTGCAGGGGTGCACCCTTGCCAGACAGGATCTGTGCCAGTGCCCCAGCCAGTGAACAGGGCAGCCTGGAGGCCAGGTCACCCGGCACTTCCCTGGGGATGGGCCATGTCCTGGGTCCGGTGGAGCCCAGCGCTTAGGCCAGGGCTGGAGGCTGGCATCCTGCAGCCTTGCAGGGCAGAGCTGAGGGCCCTGGGGCAGTGAGGAAGCTGGGATGAGCCTGGTCAGGAACGGTAAGGCCAGTTAGTGCCCTCTAGGCCCTGACAGAAATGTGATGAGGATGCACTTTTAAATGTAGGTGGACAGCATTATGTTCATGTCTTTATAAATGCCAAATACTGATGCTCTCTTTTCCTAGTGACTTGTAAAAGGATTTGCTTGTGATACCTACAGTGTTTCCATACAACCACTGGTTAGCTGATCTCAACAGTCCGTGTTCAGGAGAACTGAACTGCGTTCTTAGCCGTGCTTGCAAACAAGTTTTCCTCATGCTTTAATTTTGGGAGGGCTTTTCTTTCTCTGGGATGGCAGAGTACAGTGTTTGTAGGAAGAGTTTTGAAAGGTTATTTGTGTAGTCTGTGTTGGCTTGCTTCTGTGCTGTTCTTTACATAGGACACTAGGGAAGTGATAAATTGAATACCATACTGAATTGCAAATGGAGTCTTGATTTGGAGGGGAAAAATAGCACACTGTTTGAATGATAATACAGATCACAAGCAGTGGTTTTAAATGTTGATGGATATTTTAAACGTTGATTAGTGAAGCATTTTTAAAAAATGATGTCACATACATGTTTAGGAGTAGGTTATGACCAGCTTGCCAATATAATTTTAGTATTTTTTTATAATTTCTCAGAAGGGGTATCCAATTGAAGACTTTTGTTGACTAAATTACTAAAGACTATTCATCATTCTTTTGAAATGCATTTTTACAAATATCTATCTGAAGTAATGCAGTCATCAGCTACAAGTGGATTGTTCCTCTTACATGTTGGCTTATTTAAATAACTAATTGTAGAATTCATCTGAATGTTCAGTAGAATTAGACTGGTTTGGTATAAGTAAGTCACAACTTGAAAGCTTATGGGAGAAAAAACAATGCAGAATGTTGTTTTCCTTGAAGAATTTATGTTAATATACTTGCAGTTCTGAAAGGTGATGGAAACCCCAAAGTAACACCAGCCTCACTATTAAAATGTTCTAATGAAAAGCCACAAGAATTCTCTTTGAGATCTGCAGGTAACCATTAGTTAGTTACAAGCCATGAAATTCTTAATGGGAACTTCCTTAGGACTTCCGAGGTTACCAATGAATATAAAGAGTTAAAATAAAAGCCTCTTTTTACCATTTTAACAAACTGAATGTAATGATTTTGGCCTGTTGTGTGTCGCACTACAAGTACTCATCTCTGCACGTCTTACTCTGAATTGCAGCAGAAACCTATGGAATAAGCTTTTTGAAGGGGGAGAGTAAGGGAGTCATTTGGCCTAAAGCTAATTCCATGTAAGGAAAGTTTGAGTTTTTCTGCATTTTTCTCTAATGGCTATGAGTCTTTATTCCCTTGTCTCCACTGAAGGAACATTCCATACGTAAAACCCGACAGGCAAGGCAAATACAGTGACCCCACTACAGTCTCTTAGTTTAGACACTTCTTTTGCTTCTTTCTGGCAGTCTGAGGGAGAAGCTGTGTGCAGCCTGTTCTGGTGGATGAAGTTTGAGATAATTATCATTAAGACAACACAGAATAAAATAGTTATTCTCCTGCACAGATCAGCTGAGTAATGTGCTTACAACTACCAGTCTTAGTAATTCGCATGAGGCTTGCTGAGCTTCATGGTCTTAATATTAATTCAAAACTGCAGTTTGCCTCAGAAATGAAGTGTGAAGGCCGTGTATATCACCATGACCAGACCTAGACGTGACTGGGTTAACTGGCTGGAGGTTGTGTTCTTGTGTTCACCGTAGCTGGCAGGCAGAGGACAAATGTGTCCAACTGAAAAGAGACCATGGAGGGCAGATATGTCTCAAATGAAGCTACTCAGTCTTTCTCCTTTGCCCTGACTTTATTCATGTATAAGCTTTACTTGACTGTTTTCCCTTGCATACTCGTGCATGAAGTACCTCCAGAATTAAAAGGAAAAAGGATGGATTTGGCTACCTTGTGACACCTTGTTCTGCAATTTTTCTTGCCGCTGAACAGTTGAGTATATATTGAATTTTAAAGAGCATGGCCAGGAAGGGTGATATGATCCTGGGAAAGGAGCTGGTCACACTGTTACAAATATGATTACTGCCAATCTTTTTGACGAAAATAAGCAAAACCAGATTTGCTGAGTATCCAGTCTTTCTTGCCAGTTCTTTCTGAATCATCAACTTTTGAGAAGAGCAATAAAAATTGTGGAAAGATCTAACTTTCACAGATAATCATCTTCAAGTGTGACAGTTATCATCTCTATCCCTTTATCTGTGAGCCTGGGTAGAGATGTGTCTAAATTGTCAACTTTTACGCTGCTCTTGGTATGAGTCATGGCCAGAATTCAAAGCGAAATTGTTAGAGGCAAGATATTTAGTTTTGCGAATCATTTTTTTGGGGAAGTGATATTACTTTAGACAGCTTCATGGCCTTTGGCCAGTAGATTGCTCCTTGGGAAGATGTAAGAGCAGCCTGTACCATGTAATTGGACCCATCTGTTGCTTCTTGGGTGTCAGATGCTTGAAGGATCATCTCAGTGTGGTTCTTTGACACGCTCTTATACTATTGTGAAAGGAAGATGTCTCACATTTTCACTACCTGCTGATCAGTGAGACCTGTTCTAAGTGTAGATTCTTTCTCATGATGTTTTTTAACAATTCTTTAGGCATTGGACAACATAAAATTCAATAGCTGCTCAAAGGAAATCTGTACATCCAGTCTCTCTGTCTGTCTCCAAGGTTGTCGCTGGCTAAGATTTTATGAACACTTTGGTGGCTGTCCCCTGAGACTGTGTTACTTAACATTAGGTTCCTGCCTTGCAGTGTGAAAACTTTATTTCTTTTTTAACTCTGAATTTTTAGTGTGCTATCCATGAGCTAGATAGGAAGACAAATGAAGCTCGCTGTATCAAAGAGAAGTGTTTTTGCGTACTTGGTTCTGCAGTTGCTGGTGTGGAGTAAATAGGAAAGGAGGAAGACTAAGGGCAAAATTAAGTGTACTTAGAAAGGCACAGTGCTGACTAGATATGAAATAAGCATTGTGTGGGGAAAATAAACAGAATCTGATCTTGGGGAAAAACTGGATTAAAACTAATTTACACATAAGGGCAAGATAGTTCTTCAAGAACTGTTGGCTATTGATACGCTGATTAAGATTGATTGCTGTTGACTAATGGGAGCTGTGAATCCTTATTGCTTATGACTAGTTTGGAGAAATTATTTGTAAATGTCTGGTGGGAAATAACTGTGAATGCAGAAGAGGGACATTTGTTTCAGTTTCAGGTCTGTCACTGGGTGTCTACTTACCTCTGAGACAGATTTGCAAGTAAAGAAATCAATCAGTGTGTTTACCTTCCAGCTGTACGTGTTGCTTAGGGAATGCCTGAGTAGTAGTTCTGGTGTTATTACTTGAGCCTGAAAATCACCTTTTAAATTCCTAGCAATTTGAAACTATAGAAATTAGTGTTTCCAATTCAGATTGAGTAATATTGGTGTGAATTGTTTATTGTTGCTACTGTGAGTTTTTTTCATAAACATGGATTGTAGATTCCAGTAAACCTGCTTTTTTGTTTACCCCCACTTTGTTGAACAAGGTGATTCTACTGTTGCAAGCTTGCAGTATTTCACCAGCATGTGGTATCAGAAAGCAAAGCCAGATTCTTTATCTCCATGTTTTTTGTGAGACAAAGAAAGAGCTACTAAGTTTTTGACCAAACTGTCTGAATGCTTCTCTTGTCTTTGCTCGTTGTGTCCACAGAGATTCGAGGTAGAATCACTGTATCAAGTGGGCCAGGGTGGCGGTGGTTTGGAAAAAGGTCAGTGAGTTACATTTTTCTTAATTGGTTCAGATGATTCAGCCTGGAACATGAATCACACTGGACAGTGATTTGGATGTTTCTAGGGTAGTAAGAGACAAGTAATTTTAGTTTGCCCCAGTGGCTAAGTTGATGTACAGATCAAGTTCAATTAAATTTTTTTTTCACACTCCAACTATTCATTTTCCTTGTTCTGACAGTTTTATTTACTGAGTGCACAAAGGGTCTGCCACCGTGGACCACTTTGGCATCCTGTCAAGAGCCTGAAGGCAGCACCTAGTTGACACAGGCTCTGTATAAAAGTGTGTATGGATGGACCATTTGCTTTTGGATTTACTTAAATAAGAACATGTAGCTGGTGTCCCTGTCCCTCTGAAAGCTGATTAGTAAAAAACACTGTAGATACGAACTTACCTTGAGTTTTCAGAGAGAGGAGCTTTCACACCTTGTGAGCTGTAATGTGTTACAGGGACACCAAGCAACACAAACAGTACATCAGTTGCAAATCTAGGCAAGTTGACTGTGAAATAAAACCCTTTTACTCACCTTGATGATTAAAAATTTCAGCATTTTTTATTTTCTGGTATTCATTTTCGTAGAAACACTTGCTGAATCTTGGACACATGGAATTCCAGGTGTTTGAGATTTTGTTTCTTATTATACTGGTATACATCATTGAACTGTGTGTAAAACTTTATGGAAGGATTTCTTGATGTGTTTTGCACATGTAAAATTTCTCCAAGGACAGAGATGTTTACTTAATGCTGTGCAGCAAACTTTCAATGGACTGCAACTATGTGCTTAAATGACAGACACAAGAAAGTACTTGTGGCACAGAAGCAGCTGATTCTTGTTGGGAACAGGTGGAGATGTAAGTAGATCAACTTCTGCTTCTCTACAATTCTGAGTAAAGACACTGTTCTCCAATGTTTTGACCATTAAACTATCTTCTCCCTCTTGATGTGTTAATGATGACCATCTAGTCACCAAAGTAGAACAATGTGACCAGTTAAAAGAAATCTGTGACGGATGTCTCACTTGAGAAGGGCAGGTAACAAATGTAGCCCAATAGTTAAAGGCCAGTAACAAATCCCTGGAAGGAAGAGGGGCCCAGTAAAGCTGGTTAACATTAAGGATCACCTCCTCCAAGCTCAGGAGTGATGCATCCCAACAAAGAGGAAGTCAGGCAAAAACGCGAGGAGGCCTGCATGAATGAACATGGAGATCCTGGACAAACTCAAGCACAAAAAGGAAGCCCACAATAGGGGGTGGAAGTAAGGACAGGTACCCTGGGAGGAATACAGAGAAATTGTCCGAGCAGCCAGGGATCAGGGTAGGAAAGCTAAAACACTGACAGAATTAAACCAACCAGGGACTTCAAGGGCAACAAGAAAGCTTCTACAGGTATGTCAGTGATAAGACCAGGGAACATGTGGATGCTCTCTAGAAGGAAACAGAAGACCTGGTTAACTGGCAGATGGAGACAGAAGAGGTACTCAATGACTTTTTTTTGCCTCAGTCTTCAATGACATGTTCTCCAGCCACACCACCTAAGTTGTAGAAGGCAAAGGCAGGGACTGGGAGAATATCAGTTTTGACACCGTCTAAGGGACCCGAAGGTGCACAAGGCCATGGGACCTGATGAGGTGCATCCATGGATCCTGAGGGAAACTGGCAGATGAAGTTGCTAAGTACTTATCCATCGTATATGAGAAGTTGTGGCATACCAATGAAATTCCCATTCTCTGGAAAAGGGGAAACATAACGCCCATTTTTAAAAAGGATGAAATGGAAGACCCAGGGCAGGCAGTCTCAGCTCTGTGCCTGGCAAGATCGTGGAGCAGATCCTCCTGGAAACTAGCTAAGGCCCATGGAAAATAAGGAGGTGATTGGTGACAGCCAACATGGCTTCACTAAGGGCAAATTGTGCCTGACAAATTTGGTAGCCTTCTATGATGAGGCTACTGCATTGGTGGATAAGAGAAGAACAACTGATGTCATCTACCTGGACCTGTGCAAAGCATTTGACGCAGTCCCACATGACATCCTTGTCCCTAAATTCGAGAGACATGGATTTGATGGGTGGACCACTTGGTGGATAAGGATGTGGCTGGATGGTCACACTCGAAGAGTTGCAGTCAATGGCATGTGGAAATCAGTGATGAGTGGTGTTTCTCAGGGGTCAGTACTGGGACTGGTGCTGTTCAACATCTTTGTCAGCGACATGGACAGTGGGATTGAGTGCACCTTCAGCAAGTTTGCAGGTGACACCAAGCTGTATGGTGTGGTCAAAGCATTGGAAGGAAGAGATGCCACCCAATGGGACCTTGGCAGGCTTGAGAGGTGGGCCTGCATGAACCTCATGAAGTTCAACAAGGTCAAGTGCAAGGTCCTGCACGTGGGTCAGGGCAATCCCAGGCACAGATACAGGCTGGGTGGAGAATGGATTGAGAACAGCGCTGAGGAGGACTTGGGGGTGCTGGTTGATGAGAAGCTCAGTATGACCCGGCAGTGTGCGCTCATGGCCCAGAAAGCCAACTGTATCCTTGGCTGCATCAAGAGAAGTGTGGCCAGCAGGGTGAGGGAGGTGATTCTGCCCCTTTACTCCGCTCTGGTGAGACCTCACCTGGGGTCCTGCATCCAGCTCTGGAGCCATCAGCACAGCAAAGACAGACCCTGTTGGAGCAGGTCCAGAAGAAGCCACAAAGATGATGAGAGGGCTGGAGCACCTCTTCTATGAGGAAAGGCTGAGAGAGTTGGGGCTGTTCAGCCTGGAGAAGAGAAGGCTCCAGGGAGACCTTACAGCACTCTTCCAGTACTTGAAGGGGGCCTACAAGAAAGCTGAAGAGGGACTTTTTACAAGGGCAGGTAGTGATAGGACAAGGTGTAATGGCTTTAAGCTAAAGGAGTTTAGATAAAAGGAAGAATTTCTTTGCTATGAGGGTGGTAAGGCATTGGAAAAGGTTTCCTAGAGATGCTGCGGATGCCCCTCCCTGGAAGTGTTCAAGGCCAGGATGGATGGGGCTTTGAGCAACCTGGTCTAGTGGAAGGTGTCCCTGCCCATTGTAGGGGAGCTGGAACTAGATGATCTTCAAAGTCCTTTCCAACCAAAGCTATTCTATGATTCATTCTATGATAGTAGCAAGGCCAGAGTATTACACTTTCTAATTTTCACTATTTATACTGTCTATGTCTGTACACAAGTTTTCAGCTATCCTTTGGCCTGTGGCAGGATAGTTTGTCAGGGCTTGTTTCCCCCATGGAACATCTGATGTGGACATTCCTACTGAAAATTTTTTTCCAAGAAGGTTGCAACATTGCAACAGTTCTTTTCCTTTTTTTTTTTCTTTTCTTGTTTAGCAAAAATGCCATGATGCAGGTTTTAACTTCTAATGTTGTTTCATATGATTTTTGGGAAAATTAATTTTATTTAAGTGAGGCAAGGTTTTGGGGTTTTCCCTCAGTTCTCACTAGTACAGATCTTAGTTTGACCTGTTGTTCCTGGGTTGATTAAAATTCAGGGCCTGTTTTAGGGTGACATGGAGAGCTTAGATGAGCCTTATATTGCACCCTTCCAAATGTGAGTGCATGCTTCTGGAGATTAAAATACTATATTAAGAGACTGATTAAAACATAAAATTCAATTGCATATCATAATTTTAGTTTGAAGTTTGGATTAATTGAAAACTAAATTGCCTGTAACACCTTCCACTTTTGATACTTCAGTGCCTTCCCATGTGATCAGATAAAATTGCAAGGCTTAAACTCTTTCAACTGAACACACTTGTACACGAACAATGAAAATTGAATAGTGAGGTTTGGTACTGATCAATTAGAATTACAAGAGACACTGATTATGATAAATATCTTATGTTTTGCACTGCCATGAAGATTACTTTAAAGAGGAAAGAAGAGTTCTGAGTGAAAAATTCAAAGGAAGTCTGAGGACTTAACCGGTAGATTTACACAGAGAAAACTGGTTTGGAAATGCTTCTAGTTTCTTTTAGAGAATTGTAATTCCCAAATTGCTGTAATACTTCATTGTCTTTCTTACTGCCTGGATCAAATGCCCTGTTCAAAGTTGTTCTTGGCTATTATCCGTTGTGAGTTCGGATGTCCTAATTTTAAAATTTCAAGTCATATAGATCAGGCCATCAAGAGAGACTCTCATACAGTTTTTAAGGCACTGAGTGATCTTGAAAATGAGTATTGAGGCACTCTACTGTGTATGCTGATGATGCAAATTTTGCAGTGGACTTGTGTGTGTATATATATATATATATATATATATTAAAAGTAGTGCATATGTGGCCAGAACTACACTGAACATGTTTTGCTGACAGTTGTAGACTTGTGCTTGATTATTATTTATTTTGGGACTCATTCCATCTCATTAAAGACTGGGTAAAATACTAATAGATCTAGAGCTTCATGTCAGGTCACTTTTACAATGATAGGCTTTATGGATCATAGAACCCAGTTTGCAGTGAACCAGTCTGTAGAAAGGAGGACCCTGTCCCATATGGCTCTTTTTTCAGAATCCCTAATTTGAAGATAATTAATTTGTTTACAGAAGTTTGTTCTTCTTGCATCATGATTTTCTTTCTTCTTAAAATATGTAGTTGGCAGGCTGTTCTCCAGATTTACCACATGTGCTTGAAATCATCTGAGGAGCAAAATTAAGACATTTTTCCTTAAATTCTAGACTGTCCTTGAAGCCTGGGGCTTTGCAGTAGACAGCTCCAAGTAGAAATGGATGAGTTTTTCTCCGGTTCTGCTCTAGCTTTCAGCAAATCTTAATTTTCTTTCATTTCAAACAGGAAATAGGGTGTATCCTGCTATGAGGTGGAAGAAAGTAGCAGAACCAGGGAAAATAGTTCTGAAAAGCATTTGAGGATCAATTTTTTTAAGCTACTCAATTATTCCAAATGCTGTGTTTTTTTCGAAAGCAAGTTTGTTCACATAAATGCTGGAATTCTGAAGTTCTGCTGTCTTTCATTTGTCCATAGGGAATAAACTACTTTTATATTGCAAAAATTATTGAGGCAGAAATTTATGGGAAACCTGATTTATGCAGGAGGCTTCAGACTGTTGGGGGCGAGGGGGATTCAAACCATTGGAAACCACTGGCTTGTAGAAACTCTCGCTCTGTTTTTTCTGTATGTTTGTGTGATTACAGTGAAATGATCCCCCCAGCAATACTTGGGAGGCCCATGTGCTTAAAGCTAGTGAACCTCTGCCTTTGGTCAGTTGACTGTTGATGTGCCCAGCAGCAAAAGGGTAATGAAGTAGCTACTAACACCGTAATACATTGCCCTTCTAGAGCTCTGTAATCAAGGAGAAGAATCTTTCTTCTAGTACTTTGCTCATCTGTAAGAATTAAATAATTTTTCTGTTAGTAAATATTATTAGATTACGCTAGAAGATTAATTTAGTAACTACCAGTATCGATCATGCTGTTTTCCTGGCTGTTATCTATTGAATTAAAAACAAGTTTCTAACAAACAGTTATGCTTCTTATTATTGACGTAACAGACGTTTTATTTACCAGTGTTATAAATTACCTTCTGGTGTTACTTTGTGAAGTGTGGTGGCCTGACAGTAATTAAGCAGTAATTGGTACACAAAGGCAGGAAATGTTCCCAGTAGCTAACTATTATGCTAGAAAATAATTTCATTTATGCTGTGGTATTTCGGTAGCTCTGACCAGTTTCCATTTTATTGTGTACCGTATGTCTGTGCAGCAGAACTTTGAATTTGGTTTATGAAATGTGGTTGTTCTGCGTTATTAAATGTGGATTTAAAAGTACCTTTTTTTCTCACCAGTATATATAAATATACTTTTATGGCTCCCAAGAGTATTGCTCTCTCACCTAACCTTCTGCGTGGCTTTTGCATTCATCATCTTTTGTTAAAGCAAATTATTTTTGAAGAGGAGGGATATGGTAAAAAAGCACAGTCACTCAATTTTTGTATATTGTTCCTGAAGGTCAAGTTTTTTTTGAAAACACTTGAGAGTAGCGGTGGTGGCAACAGCTTAACTTCAGCATGGTTTGGAAAGTGTCTTAATTGCCTGCCTGCAGGTTGGCGTATGAATAAGTTATTATCAGCAGCTGCTTCTGCAGATCCATGTACAAATCTGACACAGTATTTTGTTTCTTCTGTTTTTATGCTCTTTGCTTGTTTTTTTTCAGTGTTTGTGCTATGAAATCTGTTTGCATGCAACCCTGACTATGTGCTTCCTGTAAGTGGGGCATCAAGGGATTCCTGCTCTTGCTTGGGAGCATGGGTGTTAAAATGACTTCTCTATAGAGACAAATGATTGGTATCTATTGAGGAATATCCTAATGCATCTTCTGCTGTTATAAAGTGACATACAAGTCATCTTTCTACACAAAAACTTTTCCTATTGTTGCATTCCAGTGATATGTAAGTGCAAGCCTGATACAGAGATTTAGCTCAACAGCTATTTGAAAGTATTAGATATAGACAATAATACACTGAAGTTGTGTTTTCCTCTGCATTTCCGTTGCTATTAATGACCTCTCCCAGTGGGTGGGGAAAAGACTAGTATCTTGTGCCATCTCTGTCTCTGAAAGCTGGGTTACTCTCTATGCAACTCGAATAATGGAGTAAATTGAGAATGATTTATCAGAGAAAGGTTGGAGAGGTGAGTTAATGGAAGAGATGAAAGGGTGCAAGGCAAAAGAAATGAGCTGGTGTTTAAACAGGGCTGGGTCATGGAGCAGAAAAGAATGCGATAACTGACTCCTGACCTGAGTTAAGGTCACATTCGTATGATCACAGGAAAGCTACAACTAGCAAAAAATGCTGGTGCTTCTTCCATAGCTGGGTAGAGATATTTAAGATGTGATGCATTGTTGCTTTCCTGATTACCATTTGACTCCTCACTGTAGCAGCAAAGACTATAGAGCTGATATAACTAAACTATGAATGTTCAACTGATAGCAAACATCTAATGGAAATTGTTTTGTGGTTTGGGTTTTTTCTTTGTTTTTGCATGTTTTTCCCCTTTCTCCTCAGGGGCACAGTGTTTACAGAGGTGAAAGGTGTGAGTCTAGTCCTGGTTCTGACCTACAGCTGTGGTAATCCATAGTTCACATGGTGTCTGGCATGTGCCTTTTTTTTCCCCTGTGCTTAAGCAGTGATGGTGATGTGTTGACAGTTTCCCTTTTTCCTGAATGTTTGGGTTTTTTATAGAGACCTTTCAGTTTCTCCACTGAAACGTAGGAGGTGAAAAAACATTTTGTTCGTTTTCCCTTGGAACAAGTTCCCCATTTTTTTCCACCATTGTTAAAATTTAATGAAATTCAGGCCAAATTCATCAGAGATCTAATTTCAGACATATAAATAATTTCTCTATGAAGAATAATTAAGTAGGATAGGACACTCAGCCTGGAAGAGAAATGGCAGAACAAGGATGCGATGGAGGTACGTAATCATGACTGAAGGGGAGCAAGGGCGGGTAGTTCCCATCTCCTCCAATGCAAGCACTGAGGCATCATTGTATGATGAAAGTAGTTGCTATGGGTTTCTCCTGTAATTTCTTTTTCTACTTTATTTTGTCTTTCTAATGATCTTCCCATTGATCTTTTTCTTTGGAGATAAAACAGCTATGCCTGATTAGCCATAAGTTTGTCTAGACTGATAACCTATTGTCTTCATGAGGGTGAAAAAAGAATTTGGTAAGTACTTTAATTCTTCAAAAGTGGTTTCTTTTTTTGTATGTTAATGTTTACATAGCCAGTATGAAAACTTGTTCTCTTATGAATGTAAGAAAAAGGGTATTACTGCTTATCCTATCATAGGATTTGACAGTGGTGTGTGTTAGTTACTCTAAAAATTGTGATAGTTGTCTACCTCTGTTTCTATACTTTGTTCTGTTTGACAGCCTTATGTTTACTGTTTCCCCTCTAAGAGTATTTGGAGGGAGGAAGGAACACAGAAGAGAAAGGTGCAGAGTGGATTTTATTCTGATTTTATTTTCTGAAAAATTAACATTAGTAAACTTTTATTTACTAATGCTGTTCAACTCTAAGACCATGGATTTAATCTAGGGAACTGCCTTCTATAAGAACAAACATGTCAATGCATAAAGACCTCAAAAAACCCCAGTTTACCCTCCCACATTTTCAATACAGATATGCAGTGAACAGCAGAGTGCTTCTTACTCATACACTCAAAGTATTTACGCTCTGTCAGGGCTTATATAGTTCTTCTACAAAGAAAATACTTCAAAAATAGTGAAGAAATACAGAGGAACCTGTTAAATTTATTTTGAAGGCTAGCAATTTTTGTCAAATGTTAGAAATGTATCTTTCCTTCATTTGGTCTTCTGTAGCAATACTTTGCTTGTATGTTGTCAATACAATGAAGGATTTTGTCTTAAAACAAAAATAATACTTTCCACAAACTACTGAATTAAGCGTTGAGACCTTTTTGTTGTTGCTACTGACACGTAATCAGTTCTGCCAACACAGGTTGCTGTTATCAAAGAGAAAGGTGGAGAATTGAAATGCAATGCAAAATTGGAAAGACTGATTTTTTTTATTTTTTTAATAAAAAGTGCCATAATACTTTTGCAGGTCACAAGTATTCAGTGTGTCAGTTCTGTGTCGCATCTACAAATGTCAGTTCCCCCTGCGGGTAGTTGCTCTGCAGAAAGACATGAAGCCATAGCTGCGCCAGAGCATCCTCATCAGTAAGTATTCCTCTGGCTGTCAGCCTGAGGGATCTTGAGGTTCCCAGATTCTTGAGAAGGTTGCTCTAGGCCTCTTGCTTCCCAGGTGAAATTTCTTTTCATCCAATTCTTTGCCTTGTGAGATTGCCGAACAAAGTGGATTTACAGAGTTCGTTGTATTTATACACTAAGACATATTAATACTAACAGCATGAATAACATGAAGACTGTAAGTGACATAAATTCCTTACTGTAGGTGAAATAGTTTGCTTTTTTCTATGGACCTTACCTGATCCCTCCTGCAAAAATCAGGATTCTCAGGTGGTATTTATGTATATGTCAGCTCCCTTTGTGGAAAGGTTATGTTTTGAAACCTTTATTCAGGGAGGACTGTGTGTTGCCTTTAAAATGAATTGCCTTGTACTTGAGGCCAGAATTGCTTATATCAGTGCATTGGCATATGTCTTTTCTGTGCTTGCACAGAACTTGTTTGTGTTCTAGTGTAACACCTTTTAAGACTTAACCATTTTCTACTGTAAACTAAACCAGGCATTGTATTTCCAGCAATACAAAGCGTCCCATTGGCAAAGTGCTGTAAAAGTGTACTTCTTCACAAAACATAATTTCACCGATTTTTTCAGTAAGTACTCCTGGACTGTTTAAATCTGTAGGGTTTCTTGGTGTTGTGCTGAACAACTTTTTTCAGGTGTTTTTAATTGTGAAATTTAAAAGTAATGTGTGCTGAGGTGCTCTTCATGCTCTTGATTTTTTAATTGTATTTTATATGCATTAGAAGTGTAAAACTATAGGTAGTATCTTTCGAGATCATTTAACTGTGAAATGAATAAAGCAGAAAGAGGCAAGAAAGTAATGGGAATTTCATTTCAAAACAGGAACGGTATGTTTTCTTCCGTGCAGTCTGTGTTTTGTCAAATACTGGATAAGCCTCGCTTTCTTTCCATGTATGATCTTCTGAATGTTTTGCCTCTTCTGTTTGTAATCCTTGAACCATTTCCAGTAGTTCCATACTCATACTAAGAGGATTTGCTATGTTAAATAAGCATGCTTTTTGTGTTTTGTCTTTCAGTGAAAGCAGAGAAAGGATACTTGCTATGATCATGGTTAAAGCACTTCTTTTTCTTGAGCCTTTTAAAAGTGCTGTGTCTGTGAAGCCCCTGTTGACTCAGTGTTGGCTCTGTACCTGCTGACAAGTGAGCTAGCAGAGGTTCATGCAGCCTCTGTTTCCTTGGCATAGTTGGGGAATCTTCCATGTGTTCGCTTGCTGCTTGCCATTTCCTTTCATGTATTGCATTAATGGTACTGACAGACAGCTATGGTCAGAAATCAGGGATGAAATAGGGACGGTATCTCTTGCTGGATGTTTGACGAGTGTAATGCAGTGGTGGATGTCAGATGATAGGTAAAAGAGCATCCATAGACTTTGAAGTACACTGTCTGTCTACATCACCGCACTGGTGGCTTTTATTCAGCTGATATGAAAGGAGAGAATAAATGCATTTGAGTTACTTCAAAAATCCTACTTTTAGAAGGGCCATGGAGACTTAAATGCACATGGTGAAATGGTGTGCTGTGAGGAGGTGCCAGACCTAAGTCTGCACCCAGTCAATCAGACATGGGAAGTATACAACTTCAGCAGTGCAGAAACCTGTCGTGTGATTTGATGTGCCCTTCCAGAAAGGCACTGCCTCTTTCCTTCCTCCTGGTTTTTGGGTATGTGACGCATCTCTGTTAAGAGATACCTTCTGTGTTGCAAAGAACCCTGTGGAAAAAAAAAAAGCCACTTAGGAACGTGCGTCTTGAGAGTTCATCACCAGTGCACACTGTGGGTGGTAAATGGTAAAGCTCAGGAGTTTTCAACCAAGCCTGACCCCTGTTAACCGCTCTTCTGACCTTGGTGAACTTGCAGATAGGCAACATGAAAATCTGCACTGATCTTTGTAAGATCATGTCTTAGGGTATGTTGAAATGAGGATTCAAACGTGTGAAATCAACAAGTTTTGGAAGGCAACAGTTTTGTTTTATTGTAACTTTTTTTTAAGTGTAAGAAGCGGTTGTCTGTTGAAGAAAATCTATAGTAGACAACTGATGCTGAAATGTGTATTTTTTCCTTACCTCTTTTGACATAAGAATTCAGTTTAAATTGTTTTTTTCAGAGATCCCACATTTTTATTGTATGTTTTACCGTTCACCTGTTTGTTATAGTTACGTTTATGTTTGTTAATGGTAAACCGAATTTAGCATAGAATATAAAACTTACGGTCAGATTGGACATTTAGCGAACTTTAAAGATTATATGAAACTTTGACATGTAATAAGAGTGGACTTGATGTCCTGCCACAAAACAAAGTTACTCTCCGTGTTTTGGGATGCTCAGATTTGGAGTTTAGAAACTTTAAACTGGATTATGCTGGGTAAGTGGAAGGGTAAGACGTTTTTTAAACAGCAGTCTTCCAGTTGCACTAGTGATTGAAATGATGAGTATGAAGGTATTTATGTGAAGGTTTTTTGTATCATGAGGAGTGAGTTATTGGGGGAGAGACAGTAATGATCCAGCTCATAAAAACTATGCCCATGAGACTAATTTTATTAAATACTCCAGCTGATCAGTAAATCCTTCAGCTGCCTTTTTCTGTACAGTTATATAGCTTATGTTCTTCTGGGAGGAATTCAACTCCTGTTTCTTGCCTCCTCCCTCCAACTTGACATTTTGCTAAATCCATTTCTTTCATGGCAGAGCCTACAAACAATGGCTTCCAAAGCATTAAAGATCTGATCTATTTAGAGAAGACCTTTTCTGTTTATATCCTAAATATGCTGTCAACCGATTGGTTGGTTGGGGTGTAGTTTGTTATCTCTTGCAAATTCACTCCAGTGACAAGACCAGCTTCCTGAGCTTATCTGAGCTGCTCTTTACCTTAAAAAGGGTTTCCTGTGCTCTGGTTTCTGTTTTTTCTAATGATACAGTAACCTCACATGGGACCTGTCTGGTTAGTACAGTGGCAGGTCTCCATAACTTCCGGTATTTGAATTGGTCACTGATCCTCAAAGAGGAAAATAATCTTTTAATGAAGACCTGTTTCTACAAAATTCAGCTTGAGGAAACAGAAAGGAAAGGGAGAAATGAATATTAATTGATGACAGTTGAAACAGGTGGGACCAGGATTCAGTTTTTTGGTGACAAATGAAGAGGTAAGATGTGATGAGTTCAGCAAATAGCTTTGGGAAACTTTTGTGCTCAATTTGACATGATTGAAAGCCTGGTTTCCCTATAAAGAGTGCAAAGTACGTCCTCCAAAATACAATGCTTTCTCTTTGAGCACGGATTCCCTCCTTCCCCTTTAAAGAGTTTAGAAGTGTAATTATTAATTTGAGTTAAAGGGAAAATATAGAGCAGCCATTAAGAATGAGAGTAGCCCACTCTCGGGTCATTCTGTGTTCCTAATGAATTAGAAAACTACGTACCTCATTAAACTTCCAATTTGCATCAAAGCTGGTAAAATCTCATGAAGAGAGTATTTCTGAAACCCTTTTATTCAAATAATTTTTTTTTTTTGCCAGTATTTTTTATACTGAAAAGTCTGTTCTTCAGCAGACTTTGAGGAATACTTCTGTTTTTAGGGGGGAACCAGGATGAAAAAGACAAATTTTAAAACTAAATCACAAATTATTTTCCTAAATAATTATAATGATACTGGAAGTACAGCATGGTTCCAAAGAGCATCTGTGTTCGCTAGATGAAATTGCCATATCTTTCATTTTTAAAACTGAGTGGTTTGGAGTGGGGATTACTCTAACTACACCTTTACATAATAGTAGAAGACTAGGATGTCTTGTGAATAATAGCATGCTTCATATTTGAATGTAGTGAAAATTGCAACACTAGATTGTCTTTCAGTTGTGGAAAGACCTTTCTCTGTGAGAGTTTGTTTAAGAGACAGATTTATGTTGAAGGGCACAAACCAGAAACAATAGGGTTTATTTCTATAAGATCCTGCAAGAGACCATAGCACAGAAAATCAAGATACAGTTGCATAACTTTTCAGTCCTCTGAGGTTTTCCTGATGGGACATCTGCTGAACCAGATTTTGCAATCTGCCTCCATCAGATATGTTTTCAGATATATGTAGTATTTACGACTACATACTAAGTGATACCTAAAAATACATATATTTGCATTTTTGCCTCTCTGAATTTGTTCTGAGAAGGGTGTACATGATGATTAAAGCATTGGGTAAGTGGTGCATGCATAAAAGATTTGAGGAGAAATTCAACAGAATGTTGAAAACACTCAAAAACTGCCAGACCATGGAAGGGTCTGTATAAAGATGTCTCAATAGATTAATTTCAATAGGATAATATGTCTTAGAGTCATGAGATTGCCAGCTCTGAAGTGATTTATAGCTACCTAAGTTAGCTGTAGATTTATGTTCTAGGATAAGTCTTATTGTTGCTGGGTATTTTGAAGAGTTGCTGCTTTCTGATCTGAGTAGGTTTCCCATATAAGTGGCCTGTGAAGAGATTTAGCCAAAGCTGGGTCTTCATGACCTTTTTTTCAGTGTTAAGTTCAAAGCATTTTTGCTTTCATTCTTATTTTGATTTCTTTCTTTTTTCCTTCTGCCTTTCAAAGGGGGATGGCAAAAAATGAAGTCCTGAAATACAGTGGCATAGTTATTTAAAACCATCAATCCAATTACATTATTGAAACTGTTTCTTTGAAAAAATCTGGTCTCAGCATCTTTAAAACCATCTAATGCCTTCAAGATGCAATTTATGAGAGAGCACTTTAAACTTGAAAAATGGGATAAGACAGCAAAGTTCATGTCATTACTGTCATGTCCTCTACTTACAGGCGACCGTAGGTGGCACAAGTATCCTTGGGGCAGGTTGCAGTGCTTCTGTCATGGATCCTATTTTGTATAATTTCTCAAAGGTCTCTTTTGGTACTACATCCATATAGGTTTAGCCTTGATTTTCATGGCTTGCCTCCGAGACAAAACTCATTATTATTATAATGTTATTGTATCTTGAAGGAGATTTTTCCAATTTTCTCTCTTGGGGAGGAATACCTCACATCACAGTGGTGCAAATTAAGAGCTAGCTCCAGGAAAAAGTTCATGTCACTGCAGTTAATATATCTGTGTGTTCAGAGGAAAACGTACAGCTTCCTCATCAAATGAGTCCCGGTACTAAAGCAAAAATCTCTTCTTATGGGAAGGCAGTCTGGGTCTTTGGGGAACTGATGGTGTGGCTAGTCTGTGTGGCTACCTGCTAGCCAAGAAAAGGCTTTCATGATTACTTTCAAGTCCATCTTTCGATTGTGTGTTGAGAAATGCTGGACTATGTGCTATAAATGCCAATTTAGCACCTGTTGACTTGGAGTTGATCTTGAAATTATATATATATACACACACATATATATATGAGAAAAAAGAGAATCTAAACAGTTCCAACTGTTTAATAGCAAAAGCATTGCTATTAATGTGTTATAAAGCCTGCTTTTGTGGATGTAGTTAGGCTCAGCACTGGAGGAGAATTTGTAGTGGTGATAGTCCTACCCTCCTGGCACGCTCTGATCTTGAGGCAGATAGCAATGCTCCAGCCTTCAGAAGTCTACCATTGAGATACTTGCTGCTCGGCACTGCTGGGGAATGGCCTTTGGAAAAACCACCATACAGTAGCAACAATAGGAAATCTACTCTGGAGATGGAGAGCAGACAAAAATGTCATCTTCTTACCCCAGTACTTGTTTTGGGGAGAAAATGACAGAGTGGTCTCTGTGTAGTTGGAGCCACATACTACATGAAGTCAGAAACGCTGCCCCGGGAGCAAGTATACTTCAGTATGGTAGGACAGTTTGTGTCTACAAGGCAGTACTGTACCTGGGACCTTCTGTCTCTATAATTTCTTGTTATTGTGTGATAATGGAATTGTGCAAGTTTAAGGGCATCAGTAGGTGCACGTCTCTGTAGTAACATGTCATAACCCTGATTTCAGCTTCCTGAAATAATGGATTTCTGTTGTCAGTGTAGACTACAAAAAAACATGAATAATTTGCCAACAGGAAACAGTTCTAAACTGAATTATGCATTTCAGAAACGAAAATAGTTTTATTGCTCACAGGGTTGCCTGCACTTGTTGCAAATTTAGTAAGGAAAGTATGGATTATTTCTTGTGGCTTGCTCTGCTGTATTTCATTTAATGGATTTTAACTCCTTTCTTAGGCTGGGAACCTGTTTCTCCTCCAGCTTTGCAGCATCACAACTTTGAACTCACTACAGTAAGTTTCAAATATGAAAAGGATATTTTTTTCTTTGAATGGAAACAGAAGAGATTGGTCTGATCATGTAATTTCATTAAAAGTTTTGGTAGAATAAAAACTGTGATTTGAGATCACATGGCTTTGAAATATTGTGTGAGGCAGAAAAGAGGTATCAGAGCCTCTTTGGGATGTGTTTTCCCTTGGAGTCATGTTACCAATTACAGCTGGTCTGAATTAGCATACTGTTGAAATAGCTGGATTTAAGCCCGAGTTTCTCCAAAAGCTGGCTGTCTTATAGTCAGGTATGGTACCTTGTCTCTCCACTTTTGTTTGCTGAGGGTCAGAGCAATGCAAGTAAAGCAAAAGAGGTAGATGTGAAGAAAATTCCTGATTCCAAGCAGTTTCTTTAGCTTAGAACAAGAGTAGAAATTAATGAGAAACTCGCACTTCATTCATGTGTTTATACACTTTACTAAACTTATAAAACACAGCTGAGGGGAAAAAAAAAGTTCAAACATATGAATTGGCAACTGAATTAAGCCAATAATCTGTTATGTTTAGCATTTATTCCTCTCACTGTTATTGCAAGATTTTGGAGAAAGTAGAAGGCACCCCTGAACCATGGCCTGAGGTGAGCTATGTAGCACTGCGTGGGTATTCTCTCTTGGCTCCTGCAGGCAGTTTGCAAAAGCCCTGAAGTATAGAATATCCTTACCTTAACCTGTATAGTTAAAAACATTATTGCTTGGAAAGGTAGCTTAACTGGCAGTAGAATCAGTTGCTCTCCCTGTCCTGATGACTTTCTGAACAAGCCCAAGTGTGAAATGTGTGTTCATGTGAAAAAGACTTCTTTGTATTTATTCTCACTTTTATTTCTGTCTGTTATTCCTGTAGTATAGAAATATTACAGCACAAATGAAAAAATTTATACTACAGCAGTCTTGGTAAACAAGATTTCAGCTGATATCTGCAATGTTTGTTTATTGTGATAGGTAAACCTTGGGCATCTTTCTCAGAGGTGAGGGTTGTTTTTTGGGGGCTTGTTGTTCTGTTTGAGAAAGAAGGGTTAGGTCTCACAGTGTCTTGGAGACAGCTGAGCTGTCCTTCCTGAGACCTTTTTACTTCTCTGGTGTCTCTGAAATTACAGCAGCAAAAATAGTGTTTAATGCTCTAGGGGTTTTCTATTGTCCTTTATAATGTCATTATCATTTAGGTCCTATTTTTATCTCTTCTAATCCTCCCAAGCATTTTGTTTACTTTAGCTCAATACCTATTACACTACAGCAGTTATCTACACTTCCTCCTCTGAAGGGAAAATAGCTAAAAAGCTGACAAATTCAGAATACCTATCTGCATACATTAATATCTTATTTGTCCCAATGAGCATTTTTATCCAAATGGAATTTCATTTCCCAAGCCATTGCTCAGGTATTAAATGCATTTAAGCCTCACAGAGCTGCTCACATTCCTCTGTGACTGTTAACGACTATTGCTGAACTCTGAGTTGGCAGACTTTGACACTTGGCACTTCTTTATTCCACGTTACTTCACTGACTCCAGCACTGACACCTACAACTCTTTCACCCAACAGTAGTAAACCGTGTGGGCCAGCTCATCTGCTCTGTTCTCTTATTTTTCTATTGTATTTACAACTAAAGTTGGCTAATTAAAATTTTGTTTCCTACAGTTCAGCATTTCTTCTTGGACAGCTAACCTCATACACTGTGGCTACTTTTCCCTTCTAAAGCATACCAGAGCTATGCATCTCTTTACACACTTTGATACAAGACCATCCTGGGGGAAAAACAAAACAAAACCCCAAAAAACAAACCACCTGAGAGGGGAGCGTGGAAGTGTATCCCTCAATCCCAGGAGTGCAGCCAACCTCATCAAATACGTACCTGTATTGAAAGGTGTATCTGTTCTGATACTAAATGAAGACAGTCCTCCAATTTTATCTTTAGGATTAATGCTTTCTGTAATTATGTTTTTATGTTCTTGCTGCTGGGGCCTTTTTTGTACCTTATCGTCCTGATAGCCTCAGGATCCTGTGCAAGGAGGAGTGAGGCATCAGGAGTGGGCATGTCACTTCATTTGGCACTATTTAGCTGTAATTCCTGTAGAGGTCATCTTTTTGATGCAAATTGTATGGATGCATCTTCCTTTTGCTCCCAAGTAACTGCCTCAGGACCATGTTTAGAACCCTATTCTCATGCCTGTACAAAAAAAATCACAACTCTTGAGTCCATTGCCTTTTTCTTGTTGTCATCTGACTTCATCAGTGAGTAGGGCTCTGTGCTTTGTGTGTTACCAGTTCTGAGCCATCTACTGTTTGGAAATGTTAACAGTCGCACTGGCATCTTTCAGGCTCACTTTTGTCAGACTCCTAGGTAGTAAAATTACTTCAAGTTTTGTGGTGAGAGCAGTTTCTAAGATGGATTTGTGTTACTCTTCCTAGCTGTCCATCATGAACTTGTGTATATATTTTCTTTCATGTGAGTGACTTGGGTACTACTCTGCTTGCATGTCATTGTCTGCTTGTGAGGGTTAACAAGTTTTCATGTTAGAGGCACTGCTGCTGAACCTTGGGTCAAGTTGTATTACTCTGGGCAAAAGGGGTATCTTCACCCCTAGTTTCTAGATCTTGATTTATTGTCTCATGACTGAACTTGTGATAATACCCTGGTATTATCTGTTGACTCATTCACATGCTCTGTGCAGGTCAGTGAGTGTCAAAGTTATGCTGGCTGTTTCTAGACTCTATTCAACTTTACCAGGTCAGCTTAACGACTTCCAAACACCAATTTTTATGGAATTCATGGAACTGTCAGCTCAGTAACAACGAAAAAATCAAGTGGTATGCTGGGAGTGAGTAGGAGAGGGAAAGAATCATAGAATCATAGAAAGTTTTGGGTCAGAAGGGACCCCTACAGGTCATCTAGTCCAACCCCCCGGCAGTGAGCAGGGACACTGCTAACTAAATCAGGTTGCTCAGAGCCCTGTCCAACCTGGTGTTGAATGTTTCCAGGGATGGGGCCTCCACTACCTCTCTGGGCAACCCGTTCCAGTGTTTCACAACCCTCATTGTAAAGAATTT
>Ga0065711_1031472_pt1 | contig 29570 bp, 13 predicted proteins | sample Hoacrofraction12_FD_59098 | JGI IMG/M metagenome (GOLD analysis project Ga0065711, IMG submission 59098) | Hoatzin crop microbial communities from Cojedes, Venezuela - Epithelial fraction 12 v2 (version 2) | ecosystem: Host-associated > Birds > Digestive system > Esophagus > Crop | place... | reverse complement strand
GGGGGGAATCACCACTGGGAGACAAGGGAGAAGAAAGGTAGTGAATGGAAATAAGTACAGCCAGAAATTCACAGACCACGTAAGAACACTTGAATCAAGCTGCGATGTGCAAGGGTGCACTCAGCAAAAGGGCTGAGCTGAGGGTGGTGGGAGTGGAGGGATGGCATGCTCCAGAAGGAGGGCTTTCAATCTTTTGTTCCTCAAACTCAGGCAGAAAAGCAAGAGAAGGCTGGAGTTTATTTACCTTCTTAGCTGTTTTGAGGACAAGACTTCACCACCTAAATCCGTTCTTTCCTGAAAATGTAGTGGAATCTAATCTATTTCTTGAAAGCCGTTCTGAGTGAGCGTGTGAGAGAAGGGAGCTTTTGGGAATTCACACTATTACTTACTTAAATGCAGATTAGTGTCATGAGGCAATTACATATTGATTAGATTGCACAGCAAGGAGAAGCATATGAGCATTTCCTCACATAACCAGTTGCGCTGACTTATCAAGTATGTCTTGATAAGTTAACATAGACAACAACTATAGACAACTACTGTCCTTTGCAACCGCCTGTTATCAAAGCGTATTTTCGTGCAAAAAGATGAAGCGAAAAGTAATTTGATCTTTGCAAGCATCTGTTTTGGACAATTACTGCTGATTAAATTTATTAACAACCACTGGGGAGCATACAACTCACACTTCAGATTTACCTTCTGTGGGAAGGAGTGGTTTGGCAAAGCTGTGTCTGAATTTGGAACAGGAAAATGAAAAAACATAAATCTGGATACCTATTCACAAAGCGTTCTCAACAAATCGTGGAAGCACTGGGATGCTTTTTTAGCAAGGGAGGCAGAGAAAACAGTTTCAACTTGGAATTTTCACAGCCAGCACTTGATTTTTATAACACATGGTTGTACACAGGGAGGAGCTGAATACAGGAAAAGTACTGACCCTGAAGAGGGTAATCATGAACTGTGAATGATCAGTGCAGTCTGATTCATCTACAGCATGTATGTCTATCTATGGAAAGATCTAAGGACATCAGATGCTACACTCACCTAATAATGCCAATTACTTGTTAAGCAGCAGATCTGTCACCATCATTATTATTAGTACTACATTAGAAAAGCAATTTTCCAGATGAGATCAGGGTTTCCTTATCAAGATGAAACATGTATCATTGGCCTGCCCAAGGTAAAAGGGAACACAGTAACATATGTTTTTCAAAGCACAGCCGTATTTTTCTGCAGTCTTGGTACAAACGCATGGTAAATCCTTACCTGCTCAGACAAATCTGAATCAGCTCTAGTTATACATGTATGCTTATAAAGATCAGTCACGTGTGTGTCCCTTGCTGGGAGTCGTGTCCCTGGCTGGGAATCCTCTCCCTAGCCCTGGCTGATGAAGGAAATGTTTCTGGCAAAGCTCTCCAATCATGCCATACACGTTACACAAATAGGAGTCCTGCTTCTTGTAGAAACTATTACTTTGATGCCACATCCAAAGAGGAAGACCTTAGGCCACACAACTCTCAATCTGAGCAGATCAAGGTGAAAGGTGGAGGTGCAAAAAATTATTTGCTTCAGGCCATGGAGTGGCTGTGGGGTGCAGCGAGGACCCCCTCAGGACCTCATGCCCTGGGACACGCAGACTCTCCTTCACAAGCAAGGGCAGTTTCTTCCTCCAGTGCTGCCAGGACGGGCTGGTGTGCCATCCCTATGTGCTGCGATGGAGAGGGAGCGCGGGGCCCGTCGCTGCACTCGAGGCATTGCAGAGCACACCTGGCATTCAACGGGTGCTCGGCACATTCCAGTCACCCTGTGAACTTTAAGGAAATATTCTTTGCTGTGCCATGGTGAAGTGAGGGGGATAACAGCACTAATACAGCTGATCCCTGTTTTTCTAGCCTGCATGTTTTCCTTTACATCTGGCCTTTACTGACAGCGGAACCGTTCACAAGGATGTTTTTGGTTTGTCTTGTAATGTCTCCTCTAATGGCATTTGTAAGAGATTTGTTGTGGCATGCTTGTGGCAAGCTTTGTTCTTTCTTTTTTTCGTTACTTATTAGGGCTGTTTGGTGTTTGACTCTGGGTAATGCCAGTTCTGATTGCTCTCCCGAGTTGCTTGGTGGAAACTTGGAGATGTTACTGGCTGTTCAGCTGCTTGCCAGTCGCATTTGGTTGTGTAATTGCCCTGTGCCTCAGTTTCCAGATTATTGCTGGATTGTGTAGTATCTCTGACATTCAAAATGTTTATGAACAAACAAGAAATTGGATATCCCATACTCCAAACTGGCTTAACTGGTGCTTCAAAAATGTGAATATGGGCACTTTGATTACCTCACCCCATCTTAAAAGAAGCTGACCCATGGAGAGATCACAGGGCTGTGCTGTTTGGACCCCAGCTTCAGGCAGTCCTGCATCTGCCATGTGGAACTGGCACCAGAGTTCACTGCCTCCACTCTGCCCATGGAGTCCGCGGGGGTACCCAGAGCTGCACTGTGCATGCATCTCCCCTGTGCTGTAGCATCTGGGGCCAAAAGGGGTTTTTGAAAGTGTTTTGGGAGTGGATAGGACCAGAGACACTATGTTCCCATCTATTTTAGTTCTTCTATACAAAGTGGCATTTTAAAATAAACCAGTGGAAAATGCTTACAAGATAAACTGATGAACTAAGCGCCCAAACAATCCTTTCCCTGTGCAGTTGCAATTTCCAGTGCATGTAGGGGAGGATGGGAAGGACTCAAAGGCTGGTTTTGTAGGAAGGGCAGGGCATTCCCCAGCTGCCCTGGTAGAGCACACACCTGGAGCCGTGCCCTTCCTGATGACTTTTCCTTTGATTGATGACATCAGCCTAAATGTTCCCCCAAGGTAGGTAATACATTGGTACAGCATACTAAGGAAAGTGAAACTTGCTCCTTGTAGGTGATCTTTGACTGTAAAAGCTGGGAGAACTTAGCTCGAATGTTTTGCCTGCCCTGCAGTAAATGGTGCACAGTCAGTTTCCACAGTGAAGGCATTGCTAACCTGGCAGAGCCAACACTGATGTTAGCAAGCGTGAAGTTATTCTCTGAATGCATGTACTCAGTTAGCATGTCCCCTGATTTATTACCTGCTAGGGTAAGCTAGTCAAATTACAAGGATATCACTACGAAAGCAGCAACATCATCAGCTAGGTTATGTGTCCTTGGTCCTTCAACCAAGTTCAACTTAACAAGGAGCTCGGGCTGAGCTGCATATTCTGGCTCTATAAGTGTGACTGGCTTAACTACCTAATAACCAGGCTGCTGCTTTCTGTGCACTGCATGACCGCTCAAGGCTGCTGCCACAGAAAGGACAGACAGCCGTTCCACGCCCATTTCAGCACTGACTGCCAGCCTAGGTGTCCTTGTGGAGTCCTGCGTTTGTATTTTCCCTTTATTAATCTCATAGTCTATATGATTTTCTGAAGACTATGATTGTGTTCGTTTGCTTGCTTGCTTCTTCTCTAGACAAGTAAAACTCTTCTTGTATTCCCCCAAATCCTCTCCTAAATTCCTTCCTTTCAAACCAGAGGGAGAATGAACTGCCTCAGGTTTCAGAAGTAGTTTGAATGGGGATTTCAGGTTGGCCCGTTAAAGACAAGGAAGAATCCCCAAATCAGGGTTGGAATGAAGCCTCCATTTCTCCAGTGTAACTGAAGTTTAGGTCTAGAGTTTTGTCCTGAGTCCTGGTCTGCCCCTTTCAGGTTGCACAGACCTGGTAGGTGCAGATGTGCTTTTTTACCTTTAGAAGGAAATGGGAGTGCTTGGTTTGTATCGGAGGGAAACGGACACTGTTACGTTGTTCAGATCCCACTGATTTGCAGGGAAGCTGTACATTTGATGCAGGAGAGCCTGTAACTTATCACTCTCACACATGAGCCCAAGTGGCTGAGGTGAAGCCTATGAAGATGTAGATGGCAAAAGATTTGTTAAAGTATCACATGGCAAGTGTGTATTATGTGTCTCGCTGTTCTGCTGGTGAAGGAGCCAAATGATGAAGTCCTGAGGCATCAGTTACTGTATGTGTAACCCTTCTGCCAAGGCATGACTGACAGCAACAGGAGCCACATTCAAATTTTACCCCATCTAGAGACCCTGTGCTCAGTGGGCTGATTTTCCTGGCACAAACAATTGCCTGAAGAGCAGAGTTTTGTAAAGGCAGGGGAAACTGGAGAGTTTCCAAGTGCACCGTGCCTCGTTCCTTTTTTCCTAAAGAATGTCTAAATCAAAAAATTTAAACCAAGGCCTCCTTAAAAATGTATAACAAGGCTCTCATCCTCCTTCCCCCCGGCTATCTATCACTTCTATGCCCTTGTTCTGGAGGTAGTTGGGAGAATTCTTCTTTTCCCTGCACCCTGGAGGAGTTGGATGAACGAAGCAGAGCTGACCCGCTCAGGCTTCCCTACATTACACAAACTGCAAACTGATCTGTATTTCATGACACGGCTTTTTGTTAAAAAAAAAGGCCTGCAAATGCAGTAAGAAAATATATATAAAATAAATGTCTCAAAAGCCTTTGATTTATTTTCCTCCCTTCTGAAATTGAGAGGTTGCTGTTTCTCCGGGCCCACTGCAGTCGGTTGGGTTAAACATTGCCCACCATGGCAAGGCAGCCTCTGCCCTGCCCTGAAGGTAGTTGCAAGCACCCGTACAGACTCTCTGTAGCAGGAGGCAGATGATGGAGCACCAAGCAAAAAGATGCACAGGACAGCGCCAGAAACAAAACTAAAGATGATGCCCTTAAGGAAGAACGCTTTGCTAGGTTTTGGTCTGGGGTGTGCTTGAAGGAGAGGGAGAAGAATGAGAACTGAAAAAAAAGGAAAAGAAGCAGAAACAGCTATGAAACAGAGACAGCAAGAAGCAGAGTAAAAGCCTAAAGGTAGCTTTTGGCAGCAGGTTTCCGCTGACGCGCAGGGAAGCAGGACACTGCATGTTGTCTGTAAGTTCTTCAAAGGCTTTCAGTTTCTTTTTGCACCTGGGGAGACTTGCTTGGTGTCTGTGTGCAGATGGGTAATGTGTTCTCCTGATGTTCAAAACAGTCACAAAGTGACTGAGGTGAGAAGGGAGAGAGACGTAAGGAGGCAGAGGGAGAGCTTAAGGTGAGGCTGTTAGAGCAGAGCTCAGCTGAGCCGCGGTGAATCAGAAGGGAAAGCGAGCTTGGGTGCTGAGGGGAGAAAGGCACAGGGACTGGGAAAAAAACAGGGAGATGTAAGACCTGGGTAGGAGGTGTTGGGGATGGCTTTTGGGGGCTTTTTGGATCCCCCAAATCCATCCCAGCGACGAGCCCAGCTGGCTTTGCCAGCTCCGCCGGTGGGGTGAGGCAGGCTCAGCGTCAGCAGCCAGGCCCAGTGTCAGGCCCTGGCTTCCATTTTGTTTGAGGCACTGATCATTCGGGGCTGTTTTGAAGGCAAGCGGTCCTTTAACTCGCAAGTTTTATTGCTGTCTTTTTTCGTCTTTCAGAGATGAAGAGAAATGTTGTCTGGGAAATGAGCGTACCTAAAATCAGCCTTTAATTGCCCTGTGCGTGACTGTGCTGCATGAGTTCCCTGCATCAGGTGCTTGGTGATAGCTCCTGCCTGTACGAGATAAAGTTTGGTGGCAGTGTTTTGGCTGGGTCAGGGATGTAACCCTGCAGGCATTTAACATCCTGGAAGCTCAGTTAACACTGGAGGGAACGCTGAGCTGCTTTAGCTCACTGCTGTTTTCACTTCTCGTGCATCAAATGTGTGGAAACATGCTGTGCACGCACAAAGAAGAATATTTAATATCAATGATGTAATACTGTGGCGTTGGTTCAGTGGCTCTCTGGCGTTATTCAACACATCTTCCTCAGCAGAATGATGTTAGTGGAACGAGATTTTATTAAAAGCAAGCAACCCAGTGTATCGTTAAGCATTCAGAGCAACGTCTTCATTTCCTTTCAAAAGCTGTGATGCTGAAAACACATCCCATTTCAAAAGCGAATGTTTAACTACAAATGTAATTTGCAAGAAAATAATTCTTTTTTTGGTTTTGTTTTTGTCGTTTTGAAATCTGCTGAAAGCATGCATATTAGCAGAGGAGCCTTTCTTGCAGGGTTTTAATTCTCTTTCTCTTTCAAAGGAACTGCGTAAGAAAGTTGTTTGAGTGATTTCTCCCCAGCTATTCTGCTGAGCGATTCCTAATTACCCTCAGCATTTGAAAGGTGAATGGTACTCTTATATAATCAACATTAATAATTCAGCTTAGTCCAAGAAAGCTTATTGCAGCTAGTTCTTTGATGCCAGAAAATCTCCACTAAAGCATTCATTCTCAGTTTAATTCATAAGCTGCTAACAAAGCCAGTCCAGCCAAAGTATTTTAACTTGGCTCCTACATTTAAAAATGTACCTGAAATTATTTCAGGTGGGGTGTGGTAAATAGGTATTGTAAATTTACTTTTCCACTCTATTTCTGATCCTCAGGATTGTCTTTGGGTTAGTAGAAGATTCCCTAGAAATTATGTGTATGCAAAAACACTTTCTCCTTCCTTTCGTTCTAACTGCCCTTTCTGGTGGAAATGCTGCTATATGAAGTGATCAGCATAAATGGAGGTGAACAGCGATGATGTTGTTCATAACACGAGTGTGAAAGATCCCACAAGATTTCCAGGGTGAATTCCCATCACATCAAGCCACCACAATCTACTGTTACAGAATCAACACAGTTACTGGAAGATAATGATCTTGTTCTTTTATTAATGGTAATAATGGGAAGAATGCACTGTCAGACTGGTCCTATTGAAATTGCAATGTAGAGAAACTCCAAAGAAACAGAAATATTTGACTAGCCTTCTCCATTTCATGACAGTGAAGACTTTCCATAGGAATGAGTTTTATCAGGTCTGATGGTGACATGCAGAAATGCAGATGTCTACCTCAGCACGGTCCATGCAATCTGGTATGAACAGATATCCTCTGAAAGCAGTTATTTATTTGACTCCACTGTGCATTCTAAGAGCAGTTACTAGAAGCGGATGAATGGATTTCTGTCAATCATATGTCAAAGTTTTCGTGTTTTAATTTATTTTCTTCTATGCTAGCTAGTTTCCAAGGGATGAAGATAGGCATTTGTCTTCTGGGAGCAAAAGAGGGCGCTGGTGATGTGGCCGGAAAGTGGAGGTACAAAATGAGGTTGGTGGGATGGCGGCCTTGAAGGTCCAACTGCCCATCTGCAGCTGGGAGCATATGTCACGTGTACCTGTCTTAGAGATTGTCACTGGCTAAAAAAAGAATAGCAGCTCCCTTCTTTCGTTCTATCCTTTATAATTATTACTGAGATTTTCGAAAGCTGGGAGAGTCAAGGGAGGTATTTGACATTTTAGCACCTGCAAAAATAATCACTCCAACATAAACAATGAGAAAACCTTGTTTTAAAGGATGACACAAAAAAGTGCCTTTGCTTGAGATGCCTAATCCTGCAAATGTGTTTGTGGGAGTGCCGTAATTTCTTAAAGGTATCATAAAACTCAGCTGTTGGAAGCATTTTTACCTTATCAGTGGAAAATGAGAGTTCTGGTGAATGTTTCTTCACACTTTCCATTTCAAGACTCAGAATAACATATTCACTCATAGTGTGTGAGAGAAGTCTTTTCTAATAGGTAGAAACATCATCTTTGCATTTCTCAGCTTTTCCGTCTCTCAAACGGGCATAATATTTGCAAAGCCTGTAGGTGCACCAGAAAGATCACTGGATTGTAAAATGCTTTGATACATCAGGATGTGAGATGCTGCAGAAGAAGAAAATACTTTGATTTGTCTTTTTCACTTGTGTAATATGTCCATGAGTGTTCTCACTTCAGTGTCAGCACAATTCTTGGAGTCTGTCAGTGCTTAAAAAGTAGTGTTTTTTTTCAGACTTAATGGTTTACCTACTTTCAAAATCTGTGATTGTGTATCAGGATTGAAACACATTTGACTGATATTGAGGAAATTATACTTTTGTCCAAAGAGGGGAAAATGATCCATGGAAATGCTCATAGCTGGTAATACAGAGGCAGAAGTAGCATACAGTGTCCTAGTGAGGACAGTAGACAGCTGGTGCTTGGGTTTCCAGCTAAAGTAAAGCAGCATGGATTGGCACAGACCAGGTGCTCCTGGAGTCTGTGGGGTGGTAGCCCATCTTCTGCATACCAGTTAACACCCCATATTCGGGTGCTATGTTCTGCACTGCTGCATTTCACTCTGCCAAATTTTGAAGTAGATGGGTTTCCCAGCTGAAGACATTTACTTCTGCTGCTTGGACGTGACTGTGGCTGTTTGTATTGTCCTCAGAAAGGTGGAAAGCAGCTGAGAAGAGGCTGGAGCTAGAGCCTCCACCTCACTGGTGGCTGGCACTGTTCTCCCTGCCCCAGTAAGGAGCTTCTGACATAGCCAGGGTGGGATGGTCTTGTACGGCTTTTTGTAGTTCATCTTGCAAAGGAAGGGCCCGGGGTTATTCTGAGACAAGAGAGTCCTGTCTGCTCCAGACAATGAGACTTGCCTTGCCCAACTACTTTTTTTTTCTCTTTGTTGCAACAGTTGTTATGAAGTTTTTGAGAGTTCGTTAATTAAGTTGTAGAAGTCCAGGTATTAAATATTTCTGTCATTTTTTGGCTTTTAAAAGAGTCTAGAAAACTTCTTTGGAACAAAATGTTTATTATAGGCCATTGAAAGGACTTTATTTCATGTTCATCAATTCAGCAACGTGCTTTTTTAGCTGCGGGCTTGTCGTATGATGACAGGTAGTCAATCAATCATGTACCATTTGTGGTTATTCTGCACATAAAGACATATTTCTTTGTTTTAGTGTCCAGACTGGTCTGCATTTTTCTTGTGCTTTTCCAGTGGTGAACTGTAGGTAAGACCAGTTTTTAGTCTCTGAGATATCTGTCTGCTCAGGAAACTGTGAAGAAAACAAACTGCCTCCTTAATTAGAAGGCTGTGGCTGCTCCTGATTTAAATGACTAAATACCCTTTTTCTCTCAAATTAATATGTCATTACTCACATGAGAAGTCTGATTGTTGTCAGGAGGAATTACTAGTTAGCGCTGTGTGGGAGGACCAGCAGAAAAACCTGTGGTTATCACTGGTTGCCTTTGCGAAGGAGTAGTCTTCACGGAGGTTTGGTGGTCATGAGGGCTGCCACGTGGAAAGGACACAGTACAATTTGGAGCCCTGTTGATGGACCCCCGAATCCACTGCCCATTTGAAGGGATAGCATTGTAAGCCCTTTCTTAAAGATGAAGTGTTAGTTATTCCTTTCATGAATGATTTATAAACGTTATGGCTATTGGGAAAAGAACTGTGCGGTATGGATTTCAGGAGGAAAGAGGGAGGAATGGTAAGATTACCTGGAGAAAAGTTGTAAATTAGGAAAATTTCCATTACTCCAAGAAATCCCTCCGACCCATGAAAGAAGTGAGATTTCTACCTACTCGTTCCCGCCGTGAATTTATTTCTCTGGGCGTGTGACATTTTTGAGGGTTGGAAAATATGAGTGCGGATCGGGAAGCAAGCTGTGGAGTTTCCTGCAACAGTCAAAACCAAAGGTAATTGTTAGCTCTGCATGAACACGAGCTAATCTGGAGCCCATGCTTCATACCGGTTCTTACTGGCCAAGAGCAGCTGTGAATAGACAGAAAATGATACAGTGCCGCAGCCAGTGCCCTAGCTATACGGGTAGTGAATCATCAGCTCAGAGCTTCTCCTCTTCTTCAGTGTAGCTGCATTCTTAGCACTGCTCTTTGCAATCTTGTGACTTTCTCTTTGTGCCGAAAAACAGTTAATTATTTTGTTAAATGCAAGTGGAGATGCGCTGAGTCCTCTCTACTCAAGAGTCATATGATGTTGAGCGAAATGCCAACAATTTTGCTGCTGGAGAACGAGGCTGTGAAATACAGCATTATAATCTGAAGAAATAGCCCCACTGGTTTTCTATTTGTGTCCATATACACATGACCTCTTTTGACTTTGAAGTGTAGTTGAAAAGAGAAATCCATTTGCTATTATTTGAATTTCAGTCATGCCTACAGAGAGAAAGCAGAGTCCCTTTGGGATGAACCTGTAAGCAGTCACCACCGAAAAAATAAAATAGAGGTAATGGTGAAGTTGAATGGGAACAGGTGGATAGATGGAGTTTCTCGAGAACATAGGAAAGAGGTAAGATAAGCAAAGTCTCAAATTATGCCTGGTAGAATAGCTGCTAGGCCATCATGCCTCCTTAACACAAGAGTCACCTTTTCTGCAGCCAAGTCATAGGCTCTCTTAGTCTGTGAAGGCAAGCTTCTACTCCAAATCGGATGGCAATGACCTGAGCAGGGGTCTCACACATACAAGGGAAACATCCTATGCAGCAGTCTTGGGACACACTGGTCCTTGATTCCCTTAGCCAAGTAGCATCCAGTTTAGCCATGCTCCAGCCATTTGGTGTGTTCATACCACTCTGGTGAGCATGACACAGGAATATCTCGTATATCCAGGATGGGGCAGGAGGCGACACAAGGTGGAAAGTTGACTTAGACCTTGATTCAGGATCCCCGATTTCTTTCTTTTTAACACTGGTATGGTATTTACACCTGTGGGTGGGTGGAAATGGCAGTTCCTTGTGTTAAGCAGCAGCTTAAGCCTGCTAGTTTTGATAAGTCATTGATGTCCACAGTGATAAATTATAGGCTGAGGTAATCCCAGCACTGGCAACCACTGGCTATCTATCTGGATAAGGGAAATGTTGTATTTTATCTATAGTTCTGTTAGTTTACACAGGAACTCTATTGTTGAGAGAGTAACCATTGCTCCATGTGAACAAAAAACTAGACAAATGTTGTCTCCAGTAGTAGCACAGGCAGGGTCAGGAGACCAGAAGATACAAGAGTTAGGATGAAAGGACATCTGTGTATGCTCACACAGATATGTGCTCACACACCGTTTCCCCCAACATTTGGGCAACTCTGTTGATTCGAGCTGACCACAAGTGAATGGGACAAAGTTTTTGGCGCTCCCTGTGTGTGTTTTGCTTAGCTCCACTGGAAAAGCTTCTAAGAGCTATTTGCTGCTAATCATTCTCAAGCAATGAATGAATGGAAAAGTATCTTAGTAGAATGATTTACTGTTCATCATGCATAATAAATAGAGTTATTCACTGGCAGTCACACATCTCTGGCTAATCCTTTTGAAGGTCACTCGTACCAGTCACCAGTCTCTCATCACAGCTACTGCAGTAGGGAGCAATGTGTCAAGGATAGGGAGTTGTTTAAAAAAGTGGGATCATGTCCGTCCACCGGTCTGGGTTTGTTCTTCACCCTGATTCCTACACCTCACATCACTGGTGACTAGTAAAGGGAAGACAAGAAACAGATGAAAATCTAATAACACTATTTGAATTACTAAATCATCTCAGTCCAAAAGAAAAGAGCTGTCAGTGTTAATTGGTCTCTAGGGAAGTCAGAGCAGAACAGTTTGTTCTGGGATGTCCTTTCATGCCCAGATATTACACTAACCAGGCTGCAGGGCATCTGCAACAGCTTCCTCTTGGTGCAAAACCATCTGACTGGAGGACTACTTGATTACAACATATTATTAGCATTTTTATTATGTGCTATTTCAAGTTCTTAAAAAAATCCCCCAATTTGAGTTTTATCTTGTAATTTCCTTTCTCGGTTCTAGTCAGACAACACCAGAGGAGAATAGCAATGTGACCTCACTGACGAGAAGGTCCAAAGAAATTAGGCTATCACAATGACCTGGAAGGTATACTTGGGCACTGTTCACTCCCTGGGACTAAAAAAGACTTTAACTGTGTTACCACCCACCTCTCGCAGGTACAGTAGAGTCTGCTGGTGACTCTGTTTCCTGCCTGAGTGGGTCTGAGCACCACGGGAAGTGCTAAATGTCTACAGATCATTTACAATGTAGTAAAAATATACTTTGTGTTTCAACCTAAGGGCACCCAGGCTCTGTCACCACCCCAAGGGCATACTGCATGCCAAGGAGTAGCTGAGGTCTTCAAGCACAGGGATGAGAGCTGTGGATAGCAACACCAGCAAGTAACACGTCCCAGCTTGACAAAATTTTTCCCTGCCAAGGGGTCTGTGAGTCATCTGATGTAGACAAGTGGAGAGCTGCTGGAAAAGGCAAAATTTCTTTCCTATTTCCCATAGAGGTGAGGTGATCCTACCACCTGAGAGATAGAAGATGAATAGAGAGAAACTGAGAAACTTGCTGTTCCAATCTTTCCTTCTATCTCCCTTCATTTCTTTAGGTAATCCCTCATTTTTGGTTCATTGCTCCTAGGCCTTGTCTGGCTTATTTGGTGTGCCTGCAAAGGCCACAGTCTTGAGTGACTGTCTTGCTGTCATGACTCGGGCTCATTCTTCTGCTGCCTTCTGCCAGCTGGGCCAGATAGCAATCTCATTGTTTTGAAAGATGCTGATCTTAATTAAAGATACTGAATATTCCTGTTTGACAGCAGGCCACTTTTTTTTTAGGTACATATTTACAGCACGCACAGTGCCTCAGTCTTTATACAGCTTCATTGATACCGCTCCTGTTGTCTGCAGGGCCAGAAGCTGAAGCTCAGACTGTTCACAAGGGTGAATTTAAAGCCCTGGGACTCCACGCGTCCCTGTAGTGATCTGCTTGTTTTCACTCTGGATTCAGAGCAAATCCAGGTGAGCGCAGACTGCTGTTATCCATTTCAGAAGCCTTGATATACTTCCATTCTTTACTTCAGAAAGTAAATGCAGGGGTGTTGGCTGATGTATCTTAGGGAGGAGGACTGAGTCTACCTTGAGAGAAAAAAAAATGTACATTCAGGGAACATCATTCTTGCAGAGACCATGCTTTATCCACAAAATGACTCTTCTGTGGGCTAAAGTCAGTCCCCAAGGTATCTCCTCTCCTGGAAAAGTTTCCCCAGATATCTCCTGTGGAGATTTCAGGCAAGCACCACACCATGGTGGTTACTGACTTGCCCACCTCCAGTCCTGTCTCTGGGAGCGTGTTTGTTTGCTGTACTGGTGCATCCAAAATACAGGCAAATTTCAAAGGGCCGACATTGCTGCTCTGCAGCAAAGCTGGCTTGAGGATTAATTTTTGGCAGGCTGTTAATAAATAAAAGGACATTGAAAATACAGGTCACAGAGTAAAGCAGTATCCACTCCTGCTCTTCTCTGCTGGGCTCAGTCGAGTGATGCTAATCCAGCCTCTTTCTCCTTTCTCTGCAGCCTTCGATTTCAAACCCAGTTTTGCGTGCATTCAAGTTGTAGGGACGTGGGAGTTCGGTCTGCTCATTTGGCAGTGCTGAAACCTGAGCCTCCCTTCAGAACCAGAACCGAAACCTCCTTCTCTGTTTCCTCCCACAGATTCCTGTTTTCAGCTGTGGGGAACAAACCCATGTGCACATTTTAATTTTTGCTCACAAAGACGACACGTTCCCTGCCCTGAAAGTCCCAATGATACTACAAACAACCAAGGAGCTCAATGCCACGAGTCCTGCTGCACACGCAGACCTTGACTGAGACGTCAGCCAGGCTGATCACTGCGGCTGTGCTTCAGAGGCTCAGCTGGTTGTTATCAGGGTGCAGCAGGCAAACGGCACCCTGAACTTGGCTGCTGCTCAGCTCCAGCTCTAAAATCCTCTTTCTCACCTACCTCCAAGTTAATACAAGTTCCGTGCTAGTTAGGAGTGCAGGTGGGTGTAACCCATAAGTGAAGGAGATGAGAAGTTTGGAAGTAGGCTAGACTATTTCTTCTTATGCTCGATTGCCCTCTGGAAGTGCCCTCATTGTCTTTCACATCACTCTTGTTCAGCTTTCCCATGGCACCTGGCTCATCCTTCTGCTTCAGTGGCATTGTCCTTCTTTCCTCTCCCCTTGCTGCACCATGCCTTTGCTACTTCATTTGCCATTATAAATTGGTCTAGCTGTGCCACTGGTGGGTTTCCCTTGTCGGGTCATACCAGCTTTCCTCATACATCCTTGATTATCCAAGGTACGCTGCTGGGGCTTGCTTTGCTTTCAGACCTTTGGCCAATCGGTGTCTTTGTGATGCTCTGACTGAAGGGAAAAGGGCACTGTAGATGTAGAAAAGGGGCTGCTTTGACCATCTTTGCCTTCTGTGCCACATCTGCTTAGCCTCATCTTGCCGGACTGGCCCAGACATCTCTCCTTCTTCTGGCCATCGCCTTTCCCTCTTAAAATCCCATATCACATGGTGTTTTATTATGTGGTACTGTAAGAGAGGAGACAAGGCAAAGGAAAGAGCAAATTTTGTCAGCATTATACCAGACTTTGGTAGGAAGCGGTGATGGCAGGAGCCCAGGTGGAAGGAAAACGTAGGACAAAGGGAGAAAGTAATTGTAACCTGCCACAGCAGTGACAGATAGCAAAATCAAGTAGGGTCAGGCTTACAATGCAGCCAATTACTTTGCCAGTAAAGATACGAGAGCAACTACTATAATCTTTTGCCCCAGGGTTTATTTCTCCTTATTTATAACACCATTACTGAGAGAGGCACGACATTCTAGAGCAACTGCTTGCTTCCTTTCAGGAGTGAGGAATGGCAAGTTGCTCTGAGGAGGAGGAAGGATTCTGAAGTGGGATATGAAAAAAGTGGCATTTTTTAGCCTGAGTGGAGGAAAAGTATGATTGAAAGAATCTGAAGTGGACACAATAACTAATACAAGATAATTATGTTGAAAGAGGCACTGTTTCTCTGTGATTTCCATAATGATGGAAGCGAAATCCATGACCAGCCCTGGAATCTCTTACTTAGAAATTTTCTAAATTATCGATTACTGACAATATTCTTTTTTTTTCTCATTTTAGCAAGGTATCTCCCACAAAATGGTTGGAGTTAGTTTTATTTCCGTCTTTCTTTTCATGGCAGAACGGTCTAGATTTTCCATACATAAAATTTTCAGTGGGAAATTTATTATTTACTTAAGCTCATTAAAGAAATTCCTCTGCAAATTTCAAGGTGGCAACTGAGAGCCACTGATTTCCATTTTGAACAGGGGGGAGTCAAGAATATTCCAGATATTCCTCAGCCTCCAGGCAGGATAAAACGCCAGATTAATATTGTATTTGGCATGTTAATGGAGAAGCTGGAGAGCGAAGACAAGCCTTGCGCTCATTTCTAACACTGTTTCAGCATTTGTAAAACACTTCATGCAAATTTGAATTCCTCAAGGATGTCGTAGCCAGTGTTGTTCTTACTAAAGGCTGGATCTGTTGACCACATGAGTCCATGGGACAGCTGGACCACCCATGACTCTGTGTCATTTTCAACCATTTTATTATTTACCAGAGGGTAAATTTTACCGTACTAGCATGTAGAAAATTCATTCTTCTCCAGACAATTTTGCAACTGTTGCTTTGCAGAAATTATACTAGCTCTCAAGTAATCTGTTCAGATTTGAAGTGATGCTGTAAGAGAAGAAATTTTATCAGCTCAACCGTGCAGTGGTTGATAAACTTCTCTAAGTCAGTACAAAACCATTTGTAAATTAGTATGGATTATCTAAGAAAACTAAGAGCAATACTGAATTACAAGAAAACAAGTTCTACCAGACGTCCCCTGTGCTGTAGAGAGGATGCCTGTCTACCCCATATTTTAAAGTGCATGTCCAGTTTGGGACTTTTCTTAGGTATCCAGGCTGAAACTTCACTTTTGGAAATTATGAACCTCAGAAGCTCTCATGGACTTCTGGTGGACTTAAGGACCAGACAGAGCATGTTGGGAAATGAGGTACTCTTTTCTCAGCACTTTCCAAAGTTATGACATCTGGTTTTAACGCTCAAGCTTGTAAGCGCTTTTCATGAAACAGTGCAAGAGACCACCCAGAATAGTCACCAGCCCAGTGGTTAGGAAACTCATCTGGTTCTTCTGGTGTGACTCCTTTTCTCTATTTCTGGTTTTGAGAAGAAATTCAGCCTGAAGCTGGAAGAATTTCATCAAATCCTATTGTGACAAACAGCATTGCATACCAAACATCGACATGAGGAAGGGGCATGTCAAGTTGTACTGATGGCACTGAGATGAAGAAGTTGCTTTTTCTGCAGGTACTGCAAAAATCTTACCAACAGTAGTTGAAGCATGGTGACTCTGCTGCAAGGGATGGTATGTGAACATTCTTTCAGACATATTGTAGACCCATAAATGGACTTCCAGATGCTAGTGACCTGTTTTTTGGAAACAGTTGATTCTGGAAATCAAGCCACCTGCAAGATGACCAAATTTGTACAATGAATCAGCAGTGCAGAGAAAGAAAATTAATCTCTATGGTCCGAGATGAGGCTGAGCTTCCTCTCTGCATGTATGTTGCTCTTTGGTGGAAGAACGGGAAGAGGAATTAACGTTAACGTTACAGTCCAGTGTAGCTTCATGATCTATAGTCCCCTATAGTGGGAGAAACCAAGTGGCACAGACCTTTACCACGATCTATAAGGAGCAGTCGTGCATTGTGATGGAGAGGAGCTGAACTCGTCTCTGCATTGTTCTTCCCTCTCTCTAGCTTCCCTACCTGTAAATCACATTTTACACCTACGCAACACATCTGGGAATAATTAAACTCTCCTTTGGAGAGGAAGAGTTTCCCGTGATAAACCAATTCTCTCTTGGTACTTAAGCACTGTGGAAAATTGACAACAAATTGACTCTGACAGGATTAGGGGTCTCCAGTGAGGGCTTGCAAGGAATCTCGAGAGACACCTGCTGTGCCTCCGCTACTTGCCTGCCTCTCACACCGCAGCGGCTTGTCTGGGCTGCCCAGCCGCATGAAAGCAGCTTGCAAAACAGAATAGTCATTGTGCAAGGCTGGAAGGACTCACTGTGCACAAGCCAGTGTCCAAGCAGGGTATGGCTAGCTGTGCCAGTGCAGGGTGAGATGCTGGCCAGTGTTGCCTGACAGGAATAGGGCTTTTGTAGTCTGAAATAATGCCATCAAGTTGTGCTTCCTACACCTGTAGTGGTGACAGACCTTCTTTTTTACTTTCTGGGTCATAGTGTTGGGAACCTGGATGTAACTATACATGAAGACCAATGAGACTGTGTGCAGGGAGAGCATCTAATTTGATCATGGTACTAGCCTCCAGGCCCTACTCTATGTACTTGTGTTCAGACTTCTCTAACCAGCAGTGGTGGATTTTGGATTTTGGTTTTTAAGCCTTTTTTCCCCTTCTGTCCTCAAACACTGAGCTCTTTTGGAGCAGAACACCACTGTGTTGGACACCTCTTTCATGCAGTGAGACAGGCTGCAACAAAATTTATTAGACTACGTTATATAGTGGGTCCTGCCTTTAGTAGTTCTGAGTTCATATAACCAAGCAAGAGCTGGAAGGCTGTGGCACTATCTACAGCTTAATGGCAGCCACCTGAACCCACTAATCGCTAGCCACATGGGGTCAGCAGGGAAATAAAGGCTCGCCACCAATCCCTTTTACACCTGTGACAAGTCAAGGTGTTCTAGGTCAGCAGTGCTGGAAAACACTGGGTTGCTCAGTCCTGACTGTTTGCAGCGTTTCAGCTTTGTGGCTTGTGACCAAGGGCAGCAAGCAGTCTGATCCAACTAAGACATACCACTGGTACCAAGTAAGGTTTTGCTTGTTATGGGCTTGTTAGGATCCTGAAGTTTGCAAACCTGCTGGTGCATCTAGGCTGTTTTGTCCTGGGCAAGAAAACCCAGTGAAATGCCCCTGTCCTCTGCAGTGGTTGCTTCAAACCAAGCTCTGCTCATTTTGACCAGGTTTTACCTCTGTGTCTGCAGCTGAACAGCTGTGGGAGGGCATTAACATTTCTTTCCTGTAGTCCATTTAGGCCAAGTGATCAAATCTGAGACCAGCAGCATGACGTGGAAGCAGTTATTGTGTCTGATGGCTTTGAGATGTAAGGCCCTGTTACAAACCATTTTCTGCTTGCGTTACAGTTCTTAAAGCTTTAGAGACTTCAGGCTTTGTTGCTATTATGTTTAACTGCACACGTGGCTAATGTCTTACAAAGCCGAGGGACAAAGTTACCTCTGTGGAGACTTCACCTGCAGAGCCTGTGTTTTAGATGTTTAATGTAAACTGCTGGGGCATGTGCAGCCAAATCTGGACCTTTGTTTTCTTTCAACAGTGTGCCAAAATAATGTATTTGAGTGTGCTGTGTGTGAACTGTGGTCATTTACTTCTGGCAAACAGATTTTGTTTTGCTTTCCTTGCTCTGTATTGCTTTTGTCTTGTGTTATTAGCAAACCAAAGTCACCTTGGGTGGGGACAACCCAGTATGTGTAGGATTGGAGTTGGCAAATCTGCCAAGTCTTGCTGGGACTGCTTATCACTCGGTTTAAAAATTTGTTAGAGACAGATGCTAATAATAATTTTTAAAAGCTGCCCTTACTAACCAAAGGCTTTTGCTGCCACTTGTAAGAGCTGGAGAGGCTCTGAAGGTAGCAGAGACTGCTCTGATGGTCCCAAGCTTGTGGTTTGTCCATGATCCAACCCTGATTTTAATAATAATGATAATAAAAATGAAAAAAACCAACCCTGCAAGCCATCAGAGGAGTGAATTACATCTGGTGTTTGGGCCTTGTGGAATTTTCTCTGGTGTGTAACTGGGTGTGGGTACCAAATGTAGTGTTTCCTTGACTGGAACAGTGTCCTATCACTGATGGATTTTCCTAGTGTCTGGTAAGGGTTGAGCTCACTCTGTCTTTGTTTCAGTGAAGGCTAAGTATCATTTTCGCTTTCCCTCCTCCCAACATACCTTTTTCCTTGGAAGCTGCAAGGGCTTAGTATTTCTGGGAGCACATAGCTTGGCCATAAATATTTAATGGGTTCAAGACTGACTGTGGGAAACATGAAATGGGTTTAAGACTGACCCAATAAAAATATACAGGAGTTGAAAATGTGGGAAATAGCAAAACCAAGAATGATATTGAGGTGCTATTGATTGCCAGTGGGAGGTGATACCTGACGGTCATTTGTACCTTTGAGAACGCATGCACTGCATAAGTCCCAGCAGAAATATGTTGGCCTCTAGTAACGAGCTGGATCTGCTGGTGTTGGCCCCTGTGAAGTATGTGTGAAAACAAGGAAGGCTCTGTGGAGAAACCTGCTTTAATTTAACTTGAATACGTGTTAGGATGCCTCGAAGCTCTTGTTGGGTCTTGGATCCCATTAGTCCCTGTTGAGGGGTGATCTAAGGCAGCCTTAATGATGGAAGGATCTTGCTCTTGGCAGGGAGGATCACTTCATGTTACTGTGGGTGGGTTTTTGTTTTTAAGTGAATGCAATGGTGCTTGTAATGTTCTGTCTCTCCAGGCACCTACTAGGAATTGTCTGTGAGTGGGTTTCTGGGACCAAACCTTTCAACAGGGAGGGGGAAAGCTGCTAATATCATCCCTGTGCATGAAAAGGGGAGGACTGGAGAGCTGAGATGAGTAGGAGACATCATAGGTATGCAAAGCGTTGATGGATCTGTGTGCGGTTTAACAAAAAAACACCAAACGAACTTGCCAAAATTCAGACAAGGGCCACAAACCCAGGTCTGAGGTTAGAGAGGATACCTTCTCGTGGTAAGATCCAGGAGCTCGGCCTTGGCAAGAGGATCGGAGGTGGAGGGGAAATCTGAGGACAGTGATGGGTGGTAACTGGGGAGAAAGTGGTGAGGATATAGAACAGGGGTCAGTACCTGGAAGCCAAATTCAGCAGACTTAAAGTGGACACTGGGCACAAAGAAGTAAGAAAGCAATTGTCTCCTGGGACGAACTGCCATGAAAATCATGGACATTTTATCTTGTTTTCAAATTGTGAGTACCTGCCTAGCTGAAGGTTGAAGTTTAGCCTAATCTGTTTTTGGAGATCAAAATAAGCATGTCTGTCGGTGGAATCTGAGAATTTTTGTTGTAGGTCTGAGGTAAATGCCATGAGCTCATAGTACAGCTGGATTATTACAGGCAATTATTCCATAATAACATGCCGCCTCCATTCAGCCGTTTGCACAGGGTGGCTGCGCTTACTCCAAAGGCTGGTTCATGCTGCAGGATGTTTATGGGCCACGTAACAGGATGTCTTCGACAGGAGAAAACGCCACCGTGTTTTTAAATCCCACTGCCCTTTGTTTTGTTGGGATAATACCATTTGTACTGACACCAAATAAAGTTTTAGTGAGTTAATAGACTCTGCCAAAAATCTGTTATGAATTACAAGCTTGTGGCCTTATGGTCAAATTTTGAATTAGAACAACACAGATTTTTGAGAGTGTTTTGTATCTTAAAGTCCTTGTGTCTGGAGGAGGAAGATGTGGACCAGGACAGCCCAAGCATTCAGATCAATTCATCATGTAGTTCTTGTTTCTCTTAAAGGATAAATTGGAAAATTGAAAACCTTTTAACATTTGCAAGGTGTTTCTGGTTTTGTTTTTCTTGCTTTGAAATTAAATGTTCCCTATAATTTAAAAGAATCAACTTGTCTCCAGTAAAACTTTCATTTTGGGGTTTGAAAACCCTGAATTTAACTGGAGGGTAGGCTTTCTGTTTTAGTAACTTTATCTGAGAAAAGTATTGGACTGTTGGTTGGGGGGGTGTATCTGTGTCTTGAGAATGGAGAAATCAGATTTTTGAACTGCTTTATTTCCAGTTGTCATTTTAATTCCTGGCAAATTCTATAGATCTTTCTCAAGGCTTTTTTTTTTTTTTTTTTAAATGAAAGTACTACTGTGGATAGGGCCTGACAAGAAGGAAATTTGTCTTGGCATAGACTATTTCTGGCTCTGTAATGCTGAAAATTTACCTTGCAGGACTTTCCATTTTCACAAACCTGGTATGTAATATGGTCAAAGTACTGATATGTTTTGCTCTCAGAGTGGGTTTACTTGAATCCTAATTTCTTTTTCCCCTCATTTAATCAGAAAAGAGATGATAAAGAGCAACTCTGAGTACATGAAAATCTGTCACGCTGCACAGTCTGGAAAAAGCATAAACAATAAGGCATTTAAGGTCTGGTAGCCCTGGCTTTTTAAGGGTGGTTTGGCAGGAAAGCTTATTTTGATAGAGAATGCAGGGTTTGTGGTACTGAATTCAAATTACTTCAGTGCCACCTGTGATGATTCAGTCTTAGCAGGCTGCTCTTTAAGAGTAGTAAGCTTGGGTGGTGCCCTTTTGGTTATGTCCCCCAGTTATAGCAGCGGCAGGGTTGATCAAGGTCGTATGAAGCCCATGGGTGGATTTGAACAGTGTGCATCTCGTGGCATTTTGGAAAGCTGGCTGCCCTTCATGCAGGACTCTGAGAAAATACAGATTCTGTAGGTGAGGAATAGGCCTGGAGAAAAGGGTCTCTGTGCATCAAGCTCTGGCTTCAGATAAAATATCCTCCTCCTTTTGTTGAAGTTCACTTGTTTGGTGTGGGCTTCATCAGTAAGGAAGCTGCTCACCATAAGCCTCACATAATCCCAATTTTGGGTGGTGGTAGGCAGTGAGATAAATGATGGTGCTAATGGAGACCATGGTTAGAAATAGCCATGCTGTTCACTGGCATGGCTCGGCGGGGGACAGTTAGCCCTCAGTCAAGAGGAATCAAATTAGTTTGTAAAATACTGAAGCAAATAAACCAAGTTTACAGAGCCTTTCCCCAAAACGACCTTTCCTGTGCTATACAGTGTTGTTGCCCCCCTGGACCTCCCTCCCATCTACCTGCTGAGGAACCCCTTTCCGTCGGGGCCTGGCATCAGCGCTGTTGCGTGATTGACCTGGGTGCCTTTCAGCAGTCCATCGCTCCTTCACAGGCCATCAGCTGCCCAGAAATCCCCAGCCTCGGATTGTCCTTCCTGGTAGAGTGAAGAACAGCTGTAAGTGCAGCCTGACCTTAAACCACAACCAGAACCTTCATCACAGCCTAAAACCAGCTATAAGGGGAAAGGGCTTGGGTGATGGATCCGTCCTCCGTTACCAAGTTAATCCTAGGGCTCTCTGTCCTTTGCGTTTCAATTAGTGCCTCGGTGTGTGTTGTGTAACGAGACGCTAATGCACTACTAGAAATTACAAGAGGGTGGTAGCTCTGCTGGGTGGAAAATCATGTCATTAAAAAAGGCTGACAGCAGCCAGTGACAAACCACAGCAGGCGGCGTATTTAGCAACCTGGGCTCCCCGCTGTGTGAAGAGGTTAAGAGGAAGGAGAGAGATCATTCATAAAAGAGCAAGAAGGTCCCACTTGCTGGTAAGTCATTTCTGTCACGCTGCTTCACACAGAGAGTGCTAGGGAGCAAACCCAAACCGCAGTGGAAACAATAAATAAGCATGTGTGACTGTGCAGACCAGGTAATAATTACTCTCTCTTCCTCTCCCTGCTTTGCTGTATTTCTGAGGAACATGCACATCTAGTAAAACTTCATGCAATTAACAACTTTATTTTTACTAGCTGACTGTGTTAAGCGCCACTGATATACATTGACTGACTAGGTGTTTTCTATTACTCCATTTGAGGAGGGATTGAAGTTTTTTACAGCAAGGTCGTAGTTATCAACTGTATTTGAGATCGCAGCATAAACCTGAGAGGAAACATCTTTAGTCCCATTGTTGTACTTGCTTTTTCTCTTCCCTACAAGGTTTGTCTCCTGAGTCATAACCTCTGTCTCCCATTCTGAAAGCTCTCCATCTGTGGTTACACTCATTCATACCCTGTGCTTTCAGTAAAATGGGTGCCCTGGGTATCCAGTTGCTTGAAGGTGACAAAAGCTCCAGGCTTACTGAAGCAGCTCTGACGGTGGCTATAGCATTTGAGGCTCAAACCCGTAATTGTCATGGCTAGAGCCCAGCTCTGGAGCACTTTGTGCGTGAGGGTGGTTAGAAATGTCTCTTTCAGGATATGCATTATGATTTTTGTATTGAACCACCTGTTGAATGGTGGTTCAGGTATGATTCAGTCATGTACTGTGTGAGTTCCATGTATGGGTCCCTCCGTGGCTTGGGGTGAACAGGGCAGGATGTTACTGGGCAAAACCCCCTTACAATGCCCACCAGAAGGTGCTTGAAAATACCTCAAAGAGCAAGTTAGGAAGTGGCACGGTGCTTAGCAAAAAGTTGCAAGTGTAGTAGGATGCTTCTGTTCAGGTGAGCAAAAGGTCATTGTGGTTGGAAAGGAAGAGGCCAGTGTTGAGCACGTGCAGTTCTGCCCTCTGAACACATGGTGGTCGGTTGAAGTCCCTCCTCAACACCTGTGGAAAACTTCAGGGAGGCAGCAGCCAACCCTGATAGTGGTGTCCCTCCACAGTATGGACGTATTTGCTTGTATTTGTGGTTCGGGCTTCATTCGTGTTATCCTAATTCTCAGTTTTCACGCCACAGTTAGCATGTTGATTTTTCCTCCAGTGCCTTTGTGGGTTTTTTCCCTTCTCTTACACTCCCCTTGGTCCTGCTCTGAGTTTGCCTAGCTTGAAGCAGAGATTTGTCCTTGGATATTGCTTGACCTGCTTTGCCAAGGTGTTTATCTTCTGCAATGCAGATACCAAACTTCTCAGTTTAATGTTTCCCCAGGCAGTTTGTTGGCTGAGACAACACGTGGGCATGTTCCTTGGAGGATTGTGTTCGCCTTCCCTGAGCTCTCTAGAAATCTGGGGAGAAAGTTGGGAGGTGCAGAAAATCGGACCAGGAGATGTGTGGAGAGGGGAGAAACAAGCAAGTTATGCACTAGCAACAGGCACTGCGGCTGCCTGCTGCTTCGTGAGACTTGACGTGAATTCAAGTGGATATTTATTACTAATGAAAAGAAAGCCAAAAATTACTTTATTTTTTCTGCTCTCAGGCTGAAAAATTCCACGGTGACTTAAAGAAATTGAATCATTTGCATCCAGTGGTGACTTTTCATGAGGTTTGACTGTGAAAGCATCTTGTAGCCAGCAGTCAGCTCCTTTCAGGAGCATTTAGCTGTATACTACAGATATAAACTCCTAGATATAACCCCCTGCTCCACGATATCATTTCTTCTCATGGAGAAAGGTCGCAGTGAAATGATAGTAAATGATATGGCATGTCTGCAAATTGTTGGTTTGGGGGGCAGTTGTTTCCATTCAAGTTGCTGCTCCATCACTCGGCACTCATGTTGCATAATTCCTGTTTCATTTACTGCTGGTTATGACAGGGGAGTTCAGAACAGCAGCCTAGGCTGGTGCCAAGAGTACCTAATCAAATCTAGTCATGCAGATCCCTGTCCGTGGGCTGGGCAAACCGCAGAGAGTTTCAGGGATGCAGCAAAACTGGACTCACTGTCCACCTCCCGCTTCAATAGCAGCTACAAGAAACAGATCCCTAGATGTGCTGCCTCTGCTGGTACACCACCCCTCCACTCCCATCCCCTCTCTTCTTACAGGACATTAATAGTGTCCTAGAAAACATCTATGCTGTGAGGCTGGTTTTCCCAATAATTTCCCCCTGCCAGTAGTGTGTGTGTGGCCAGTGAAGGGCTCCTGGGGCCTGACGTCTGGGCAGCCTGCTGTCTGTGAGTCTTTCTTAAAGAGTCCTGTTGACCAGAGAAAGGAAGGGGGTGCTCTTTCCTTTGAGTCTTGCAGGCCTTTTGTGGCACGGGCAAATTAAATACACAGTTCTGGCTTTATCTCATAGCTTTAAAATGAGTGCTTTCATTGCCCTAAAGGGATAAGGAAGGGTGGCTCTGTGTGTTACTGCTTAAGAGACCCCCCTAACTCATGGCAATGGTAGAGATTAATTTCCACTCCGGGTGGTATAAATGCATCAGCTCACCTAAAGGGCTGTTGAAGTGGCTCCAACAGCAGCCGGGCTGCTGAGGCTTTCGTGCCTGCCGGTGCGATAGAGGGGATGCCCGCACCCTGACGGAGGAGGATGAGCGCTCTTGCCGTTGGTAGGTGACTGTTTTGCTCACAGGCTCTTCTGGTTTAACCCTGGCCAGCAGCTCAGCACCACACAGCCGCTCACTCACTCCTCCACAGTGGGATGCAGGGGGAGAATCGGAAGGGTAAAAGGGAGAAAATGCGTGGGTTCATGCAAAGACAGTTTTGTAATTAAAAAAATAACTTGTAAGACAAAAACCCAACAAATATGAAAGAGAGAGGAAAATAAAGCCCAAGAAAAACAAGTGATGCAAAAGAAAGCAACTGCTGACCACTAACCAACCGATGGCCAGACAGTCCCCGAGCAAGGGCAGCCCTCTCCAACCTCCTCCCCCAGTTTTATTGCTGAGCATGGCACCGTACGGCGTGGGATGTCCCTTTGGTCAGTCGGGGTCAGGTGTCCCCACTGTGTCACCTCCCAGCATCCTGTGCACCCCCAGCCTGCTCGCTGGCTCTGCCCAGGGGCACTCCAAGGAGCCACCTCCAGCTCACCGCCCGCCTCTCCTCTCTGCAGATGGGGCACCACCACCGGCTCCTGCGTGGCCACCTTCGGGTGACTGGTGGTGCCACGTGCCATGGCTGGGCAGGAAAGGTTCCCGACCCTGCCCATGCCATCGCGGGAATGGCCTCTGCCCCGCGTGCAGAGCCTGGGCAGGGAGCGGGCAGCACGCCGGCAAGGAGGGCTGGGGGCATTGCCACGTCGTGCATGCCCTGCTCACCTTTTGGTCCCCAGCAGGGAAGGGCAAAAGCAGCTGCTCTGGCAGGAGAGAGGGAGCCAGGGCTTGGGCAGCGCCTCTGTCCTGCCCCACGGGGCTTCGTCCTGCCCCTGCGTCCTTCCCCACGGGGCAGGGCTGTGCAGGCGCCTGCCTCTGCCCACGGGCGGGGGGCAGCGGGGCCTGACGCTGGTTCTGCTCTCTGTCTGCAGCTCCCGGGCGCTGAAGGAGCTGTGGCTGGGCACGCTGCTGGGGTAAGCCGGGGGGATGCTGCAGGCACAGCCGGACGGGGGCAGGGAGCTCCCCAGCTGGGGAGAGGTGCCCCCACGCCTGCGGGCACAGCTGCCTGACAAGAGGGAAGAGGTGGCTTGGGGCTCACCCAGCTCTCTCCCCGTCCCTGGCCGGGGCACAGCACCCCAGAAGGACAGAAGAGAGCCCAAGTGACCCACCTCCCGTCGCTCCAACTCCTGCAGAAGGAGCTGAGCCACCGCCATGCCATGAGTGTCCGACTTGGGTTCTTTGGTTGGCCACCAGTACTCTTTGAGAAGAAGTAAATACATCTCTTAGCTGGTAATCACTCAATTGCTCTGAGGGGTATTTTGGAAAGAGGATCTCTCTGTGTGTCTGAGCCACTCAAGTGTAGCAATGACAAGCAGCCAGAAGAAGGCTGTACAAAGCCACAATGTTTCTCACTGTGCACTTTGCTCACCAGGGGAGAGTTTCTTGGGGGTCAGTGACTTTTGCAAATCCCCTTCAAGTTATGGCTGTAGCTTATTGTCTTTAAGACTTGGTTCTCCGCAGAATTTTGCTGTGTATCAGTCCCCACACAAGGGAACTGGTCTGCAGCAAATGCTGGGTTCCACTGAGCAGAGCAGCACGTGCGACAGACTGGAGAGGAAAAGGGATGCGCCTGACTCTCGGCTGTGTTTGTGATGCACATTTTGCCTAACCACAACTGCTTTGTTCGCCAGGCCACCGTTGCATTTTCATCCCAGTGTGTTCACAGCCTCTTCTGCTGACGTATGCTGCTGAATGCTGTTGTCTGCCTTCGCTGCTTTGCACATGCCTGCCTCCCTCCAAATGCTGGCAAGAAGAATTTGGTGGTGAGAAGGACACTACGGCAGAGCTAGTTGCTGCAGAGGTGTGTGTGACAGGGCCATGTGTGTTGGCTGCTCTAAGTGTTTTCCTGAGGAAGGTACCAAATAAAGGATCAACCCTGGTTGTCTGTACCGCTCCCTGGGAAAAGCATTTCTTAGGTCTCTTTTGATAAGCTGGGCAAGTGGCAGTGATTTGGGAAAGGGTGTCTCTGTTACAAAAGTATGATGCCCTAGCAGTGGGTCATTATATGCACCAGCCCCTTATGCTCCAAACTGTTTCCCTGGGTGCAGAAATGTTGTCCCTCTCCCCCAGCCATCCATCATCATCTCCACAGATCTCTTCAGGCCCCTGCAACAAGGGCTTCTCAAGCAAACTCCTCTTTTGGCATTTCACATCCTTCCAGCATTGCAGCTCCACAGCACCTCTGCAAACACCCACCGCGAGCACCTGGGAGTCACAAATGCTGCTGTGTGAGGCTGGGCAGGAAGAAAGTGATGCCCTCCAGTGAGGAAAAATAATAAAGGGGGTGAAAGAAATGACTTGTGGAGGTGGGTGAGTATGTCAGGGCTGGGTAGTTGAACCAAATCCACTCATCACATAGGGATTCTCTTATTTTCAAAACAGTATTCTGTCTTACACTGGTTTGTTTTACATGAGTGGAGGATGCTTTGACTTCATTTTGGCTTCTGTAGAAGTAGCAGAGCATCTGTGACCTTGGGTCGCATGCATGCAACTGTACCACAGCAGTGCTGTTGCTTGTGTTTGAGGATCACAGCTTCAGGGTGCCAGGCACTGCAGGATAAACATCCCTTCTCCTCCAAGCAAAACGCTACAGGAAAAAGCAGCTGTCATAGCTGGCAGCTGCTGGAGAGCTATCTGCAGACTACATGTGAAGGAGAAGCAACCAACCTGTCGGCTTCATTTTGTAGCACAGCTTACCAGATGTTGGAGCTGTGATATGCACATATGATATCTCACCTCCAACAGAAACCCCACCTGGTGCCTGGAGCAAGGCGTAAAAGGTGTAATTGCCAGGCTTGCTATTCATAGAAAGTATGGTGTGTACAGTAATCCCACAGATGAAGATGACGATGCTCGGAAATATTTCTACACACAAAATGCTTGTGACCTTGTGACTGCAGACACAGCTTTATGCTTTAAGGCATATTTTATGTTGAAGATATGTACTTCTAGAGAAAGAACTTGGCATGCATTTTAAAGCCGTAAACATAAGAGGTCTCAGACAAAGTACGTGAGCCTGTGCTGTCTGCCTCAGTGTTCGTATCTCCTTCATCTGTTTCATGTTGCCAAATCCATTTGTTGTCTTTTGCTGTCAGTGGAGATAAACCAGTCCTAATTTAGTCCACAACATTTTTTCTCCGTCTTGTGCTATGGAGCCAAATGCTGTGCTGGGATAAATCAGCACCCACCTTAGTCATTGGCTGGGGCAGCTGTGGAAGAAGCCGGCTGCTGCTGTGCCGGGGAATAATGGCCGTCCTGCACCCATGCCATGTTTGTCCTGTGAAATTAGAAAGTGAGGCATGAAACTAGCAGCTGCTACAGTTGTTGCTCATTCTGCTGACAACAACGTTGTATGACGTTAGTGTAGGTGTTTCCTGCAGCCCAGTGTGAGAACCTGCGGGCTGTTTTCCATTCTGGTTTAACATTTAGGGTTGGGATTACACAGAAGTGCAGAAGCAGCACAGTGAGGTGTGACGTTATGTCTGGGCTCCTACATGGTTTTAAAGATAACCAAGGTGCTTTTAAGAAAAGCAACAAAACATTTAAAAAAAGCACCAAAACAACAACACTCAACTGTGCAGATGCCTTCTTTGTGTCTCTACATAGGAGCAAGGCAAAGGTTTGGTGAATTAATTGCCACATCAAATTGGAAAAAATAATTTTTCAATATGAAATTTCCTCAGTATGGAAAAATATTTCAGTTTGGACATTTTTTCTTCAGCTGAGTGTGTAATGTGAAAGAAGACCCCTAAGAGGTGGACCATAATTTCCATCCCAGTAGGGAGATGGGGAGGCTGGAGTGTGGAGGAGAGGAAGCCGGCTTTTTCCACGGTCACACAGCAGCCAAGGCTACAACCCAGTCCTACCACTTCAACAGAACTCTTTTAAAAGCTAGAATAAAGAGGAGATGGGGAAGGTGTTAAAGGTGCCAGGTAGAGTCATCCACGTCCTCCTTTCAGATGCAGTTCATAGATCATGTAGGAAGAAATGTTTCTCATCCTCTCTCCGTATTTTGCCTGTGGCTATAATGGGCTGGCTGAGGCCTGGGGAGGAGGCAATTGCTCTCACTGCCACCTACAAATGTGTCTAGTTGCATGAGTGATGGGTTCCATGGCTGCCATGGTTTCTGCTCAAAACACGCCTGGTCTGTCAGCTACTCTTCCAGTGCAGTTCAAATGAAAATTGTGCAGTCAGGAATGGGCATTGACTGTGGCAAGTCTTCTATCTGACAGGTTTCAGCAGTGGGTGTGTGAACTGGGATGAGGTTCCCCACAGCGGGATTGCCCCTGGTGTGGAAATACACATATAGTGACTGTAAGCTTGCCCTGAGCTGGCTGTTGCTGGCATCCCAGGGACAGGTACTTAAATATGGCTGGCTGGCATTTTTGTGTGACCAGTTATTTATAAAAGAACACAAAAAAAACAGGGGGGGAGGAGGGGAAAGGGGGAACCAAGGGGAAAAACCCAACCCAAACAAGCTTGGGGGAGTGGAAAGCAATTTCAGGTCAGGCAGATGACTTTGCTAGTCAAGTGGCCAGCTGTTTGAGTGAAGTTTTTCTTGGGAAAGTTCAAGCATTTTATTTCAGACTTTTAAACAAAACTCTTCTGTTTCTTAATAGCTTTTGTTCAGGGGTTTAACTAAGTGCAATTACAAGTGTAAAAAAAAAAAAAAAAAA
>Ga0065711_1031471_pt1 | contig 29574 bp, 16 predicted proteins | sample Hoacrofraction12_FD_59098 | JGI IMG/M metagenome (GOLD analysis project Ga0065711, IMG submission 59098) | Hoatzin crop microbial communities from Cojedes, Venezuela - Epithelial fraction 12 v2 (version 2) | ecosystem: Host-associated > Birds > Digestive system > Esophagus > Crop | place... | reverse complement strand
TGGTGTTTAAGTAGGTGACACTTGCAGATAGGCCTTTTGCATCCTTCAGGAAAAGCAGATAACTTTGCAGAGTAATATTAAGCAGCACCCGGTGAAATCATGTAGCCAATGAAATTATGGACGTGAGGGAGATGGCTATGCATTAAAATGCATCTCCTGTGGCTAGGCACTCAACATGTTAAAGCACTGAAGAAGCTTCTGCAAGCTCAGGCTGCAATAGATCACACAAAGAGGCAGTGGTTTTAGTCTCAGAAATGGCTGAATTTTCCTAGAGTCACGAAGCCTCAGGTGTGGGAGGTAGGTGCAAACCATATAGAAAAAAATGTTTAGAAAACCATCAACCACAATCAAAAGACTTTGTCATCTAAAACAATAGAGTCTAAGATGGGACCTCAGCACCCGCTTGCTCAGTCTGTGGAAGTCCTCAAGTACTGTTGTCCAAGCGACTCAGGCTACAATCTGAATCTTAGCTGAGTTCAATTTAGGCATCCAGATGTAGGTATCTGCATGGGGGGTAGATTTTTAAGCTACTTTTTCAGTCAGTGGAAAGAGATAATACAATCCCAATGGCATTTGGGGTACAACTGAGACGAATCGCCAATTCATGATGGAGATTTTTGGCAGAGAATGATCCAGTGGGACTGATTGTCCTGGCAAGCTCTCCATTGTATAAAGACAGTTTCACCACCCAGCACAGAAGTGGGTGCTTATACACAGGCATCTAACTGTGGTTATTTTAAACAAAATCTGAAACCTACTTGAGTTTTTTTATGGTGGGTTTATTTATAATTATTCTTTTTCATTTCATAAATAAGAGGAGTATTTCATGTAGACTTCTCCAGACTTAAGAGGCCTATTAGACAAGATTTTGGGAATTATTCTCTTAAAATTACTTAGTCACTTAAACAGGCTGATTCTTGCCTATAGGAAAATGCATCAACCATGAGGCTATCAAAGTCAGAAACACCATGTATTATTCCCAACAAGCAGAACCAACTCACAGAGGTTATCCTATGAAACACTAGGGCAGAATAACCATATATCAAAATAGGATGTCAAAATATGTTATCAAATCTTATCAGATGCTCATCAGATTATTACTCATGCCAAATCTCAGTGTGATTGCTATAAGCATGTCCCCTATTTTAGTCACTAAGTTTTCAGTTGGTAGTGAAGCTGCCTATGAACTTGCGTATACTGTAGGCATTCTGGCAGAGTACTACGGCATGAAGACACAGAAGGCTAAAGAGCAGAGCTATAAATACAGCGCGACCCTGCTTCCAAGGAACACTAACACCTACATAGCTCATTATCTGTAATTTGACAGAGCACTGAAAGACCAAAGTTTTCTGTAATTATCTATCTTCACACTGGGCAGGGACAGGGAGACAGTAGAACTCAAAGTGAACTAAAAGGAGAAGAAAGTCTCATGATCAAATAAACAAATACAAAATAAATAGATAATAAATGGCTTAGGGAGATTAATTGTCTTATGGTGGAGCTGCAGGAGACAATTGGTTATTTGCAGCATGCTTTCTTTGCAGTCAATGTATAAAAAACAAAGCATTTTGGTCACACTTTATGCAAGTCCATGCATGGTCAGAGCTCTGATTTTTTGCCTGTACTTTAATCAGATTAATTGAAGTTTTTTTTATACTGTTCCTGTATTTCAACTCCCCTTTGCTTGCTTGTTCATTTATTTCCTTGTAGGTACAAACTTCTTCAGAACATCCCTTTGAAAGAGATCCTAGGACAGAACTTTGAAACTTGGGCAGTCTGAATCCCTTTGAGCTGTGTATTTCCATATGGCCCCCAAAGTATTGTAAATGCTGCAGAAGGTGAGAGACAGAGGTAGAAAGATGATATTTTTTTCTGTATCATTAACTTCTCCTTCCTGAATTGGAACAGATCACCTCTGTCATTTGAATAATGTTTCTAACAGCAGAGACAATTTTTTCCCTGTGTCATAAGTACTTCAAGAAGCAAAATTGCAATTCTAGTCCCGATGCTATTGTGCTGCTTTGAAGAGCTGTGGTATAGATAGGGCTACTGTAACAGAATTACAATTCTGTTGGTATAACAGTGTCTGAACCACAAGCCTGCATAAGTATCTATCATCTCTCTCAACAACAATGCAAAGATAGACCTTGCAAAAATTCTTAACACCTATAAAACAGATTTTTCGGGGTTTGTAAGTTTTTTGTAGAATAGCTGGCTGAGATTTATAAAAGGAAAATTCCAGGTTTTTTTCTGGTACTTTGGAAATTGTTTTTTTGAAGAGAACATACATTTTTTTATCTTTAAAAGATTCAGGGAATGGTAACAGATGTACAGAATTGGCTGAAGTCACATTGTCACAAAAATACTTGAATAAATAACCCAAAAGTTTGTAAGCATCTAGAGGATAATAAGAGAAGAGCAACCGCCAATTTACATTTATCAAAACCATGTCAAGTCTAACTAATCTAATTCGTACTATGACAAGGTAACTGGCTTTGTGCATAAGGGAGAAACAGTAAATGTCATATACTTCGACTTCAGCAAAGCTTTGACACTATCATACATGAAGGATTTATAAAAAAGTTTGAGAAACATTACCTAGGCAAAACTTTAGAGTGTGGGATTACATAGCTACTGTCAAAATATCAAAATTACTTAGCTACACCCATTCAATATAGCTGGCTATTTTGGATTCTCTCTAATGTCTGATACTATTTATTATTTCATACATGTTTTTGATGAAAGAATAGAACACATATTTATTACAGCCACAGACTGCATCAAGGCAGGCATCTGCAAACATGATGAAGAAGAGAGATAGAATTCAAAGCAATTGGAGACAAGTGGAGTAGAAGTAAAGTGCCATTCCAGAAGGATAAATGTAAAGCAAAACTCTTGGAAATACAGAATCGCACTAATACTGAAGTGGATTTCTGGCCTGGCTGCAGTGTTGTAGAATGGGGTCTGAGTAATATCAGGTTAGCGTGGAACAAGATTCACAGCTGAACTTGAGCCAAAATCCTTGTTCTTGTGCATAGAAGGCACAATAGTTTGGAAGGATAGGGACCATTCATAAAGGAACCTTGAAAGAGAATGAGACTGATTTGGTCAAGTGTAGAAAACATGACCTAGAAGAAAAGTTTAAAGAAAATAAGATCATTAAATCTAGAGAAAAGGAAAATTGAAAGGAAATGTGGAAATGGCCTTCGATGGTAAAAGGTAGCTAGAGGAAAGAAATAAGCTCTTTTCTGTGTCTACTGTTGGTAGGCCAAGGAGTAACAGAGCAAAGAAGATTAGAATCCAACATCAGGAAATGTTTTCATCACTAGAGATATTTAAGAAAAACTGGACTAACATTTGTCACAAGTGACATAGCTGACCCTGTCTTTATGAAAGGAGATGGACTACATGACCTCTTTGTGTCCCTTCTAGCCATGTTATCTTTGATTTCTTCAAGAAAAAAGACATTTTTCTGCAAAAGATACACCAGTCATTAAATGAAGCACAAACACACTGAAAGTAATATCTGTAAGGTTCAGAAAATACACAGGAGCGACCACTATAAAGTAAAAAACTCCATGAGATAGGAGTCAGGTCACCCATCTGAGAATTGTGAATGGAAGCAGAGAATCTCAAATCAAACATTTTTGAAGTGAAAATTGGTGCTTTTTATGAAAAAAATATTAGAAAAGTATAACATGCAAACCCTACCAGCTTGATTTGACGAATTACTTTGAGTCACTGAAGTATCACATTTACTGACCTCTTTCTGTAAGACCCTGACATCTGAGAATGGGGCAAGGAGGTGTTAGTGTTCTTCTCTCTATAATTTTGAGAGATGCAATAGAAACTCAAGCGGAAAAGGTTCACAGAACACATGGAGCTAATTTGCTTTCATTTTTATTGCCCTGTCTGCTGGAAATCATCTTTGGAAGAATGTGATATACCATCACAGGTCTGGCTCTATAGCTTTCCAAAACATGTTGGCTTCTCATCAACTAGAATAAATTATTCCAACACTACTGCGCTTGGTAGTTGTGATGACCCACACGCCCAGGGGTAAAGAATGCATTAAAGCAAATACGTCTTGACCTAAAATTCAGATAGATTAAAAAATGGAAGACATTGCAAACTTTCTCATGTCTCTTCCTCCAACTCAATATAAGCCCAAATTCCAAAGAACAGGCACCCCCACCCTCCCCCCACCCCCCCAAAAAAAAACAAACCCCAAAACAACAATCAAAAAAATCCAGAACAAGTTATATTCTCACAAAAGCAGTGGTTGCAAGACAGTATCACACAGGCAGACCACTCCCATTTTGTACCACACCTGAGTGATAGTGTAGATTGAGATGTACAGCTTCCTCTTTTCCAAATGACCCTATGATCTGCTCAAACAGCAAGCATTTGCAGGTTACATACCGCAGTCCAATTTCACACTATGCTTCTCACACAGTCAATGGAAATTAGAGGCACCTCTGGAGCTTGAGTCGTCTAGCCTGCCTCAGACATCCATCTTAAAGTGGGGTGAATCATTCTCTGCAAATGTTCATTTAGTTTTCTATTCTATAGATAGAACATATAGTGACTAGCTCAGACTTAGATGCTTAAGGTGTGTAAACTGTATCCCTCCCAGAGCTTGAGACACTTAAGGCAAAAAGAAGCTGGATCTGCACTGATTAACGTGTACAGCTCATTTGAGACCATAAAGCTCAGATCATCCAAAGCAGTTTGAAGGAATCACCTTACAGGATATTAGAGACTTAGTACACCTCCACTTTAAACATCCAAGTCGCTTTAACTTATGAGTAAACCTAGAAAAGTCAAACAATAGCAGAAACAAAATTCCAATAAAAGAAATATTTAAGTTTTTCTTTATCAACCCCATTAAATATTTAAATGCACTGATAGTTATTCAGAATCCAAACAGTCCTTCAAAGAACTGGAATTTTATTGCTCTGCTTTTTTAACCAATGTGTCAGTTCAATAGAGAAGATTCCCCGAGATGCTCATTGCAGCTTTGTCTTGGGGATTAAATAAAATTTGATGAGGTATTCTTATGGCAATCAGCCTTTCAAAGATGAATTTTAAGGATGCACTAGAACCATAACAGTAAGGGGCTAAACAGGTATTTTGAAGTCTTTGCAAAATGCAAGGATTCCACATACAATATATACTTACGGTCAGACTCACCTCTTAGTTATGCCTGAGTAAATTTTTTTGTTTCATTGCAGTGATTAATTAAATTCAATATTCCATGGTGTAAGTTCGAATCATATTCAACACTTCCTTAAGCCTCTTTTCCTTTCACTTGCTTTAATAACACAGTTAGCATATAAGTAACAGAATAATTTATCCCACAGACATTCACTGGTCTAGGGAAAGGTGTTAGTAAAGTTGCTGAGGTCTTTGGAGTACTGCAAAATGGGATCACAAAGTTTATTAAACATGACAGATTTCTGCCTTTTCGCTTCCTTATAATGTTTTTCATTATAAATTGAATGTTTCATAGAAGAAGAGCAGTAATGATGGGGATGGTGTCTGGATTTGAGGTGGAACTTCTCCTGAAGTCCAACCTCAATGTGTTAATTTCTTGTTAAATTTCATATGAAACAATCGTTTGGAAGAAAAAAGTGGTTTTAATGCATTGTTGCATTCGTCTCCTCAGTTTAGCATACAAACATCTTAGTCAACAAACTGGTTGGGCAGAGATTTCCATAAATGTGAAGAAGGGAAAGGAGAGGTGGAAAAGGGTAACACAGGGCGCGAGTAACCTCCTAAAGCAGATGAGGTGCCAGTGGCAACTGTAGATCATACAGCAGAACTGCCATGGAGTATTTTGTGTCTTGTTCTCTTATTTTCTTTATGATTTAGTAACAGCAAATGTGGCCTTAACTTTCAGCTAACTGTCCTTGAAAAAGAATGTGCTGAGGACAGGAAAGATGCTGGACTCTCTTCAAATGGTGATTAAAGGATAGCTTGGTTGTCACTGTAAATCCAAGTATATAAGAAGGGCTGCATTAGCTCAGGCCAAATGCCTGGCCATCATGGTACCTAATCTGTCAGAGCATGCAAAAGCAGATGGATAGGAAAAGTAAAATAAAACAAAAGCCTTTTTTTTCCTCAGAATGGTCTTCCAGCCTCCTTTAAGATGATGCTTAGCTGCTCCCTGAGCTGAAGAGACTGTCTTTCATCTAAGAGTCCTGGACCAATTTGCTTTCAAATAATTAACATCTCCAATCACTTTTAAATGCATGCAAATTTTAAACATCCACAATGTCCGTAGTAAATAGGTGCAAAACTTAGCCACAGTAGTAGAACAGTTACCATTTAATAGGCCTATGTCAGAGTTGCCGATAATAATCACATAGCCATGTGTCTTAGTGTGGAATGCAGAGTACAGAAAATCAGTTTCACATCCACCAGGTTTTGAACAGATACTAGAACAAAGTTATTTTGCACCCTGGGAAAGTGTGCTAAATCAAGGTGTGCTCGGATTTCAACTGCAGCACCACACACTTTGCTCTAAAACTCAGAAACCCCAGTGAAAAATTCTGGTAAGACCCAGTGTTTTGTACTAGGTACAGTTTCAAAGTACAGTACTTTGAAGGTCAGCCTAAGCTTCACTGACAGTTACTAGTGCTAACAGCTTGAAAAATTAGCTGGGGTCTCTCTGGAGGCAATGAACTGTGTGCAGGATAGACATATCCTCAGGAGGAGGAAACCAAGGTTAGACTTGGGCCACCACTCTTACATTGTAAACTCTGGTCTACTGACAGTCAGAACTGAAAGCATTCATTTGTTTCAGTTAAATCACCAAGAAGATATAAGAAATGGGAATAACACACATCTATTACTGACCCAAATCCCATTCATTTTGGCAACATAAAAGCAAAAGGCTTAAAATGTATTAATCTGTGATTCTTTGGCACTTCAAGAGTGTCTGAAACATCCATTCATGGGAGCATGAAGTTGTCGATAGCTGATCTATGTCTTGTCAATTCTGAATCAGAAATAATGAGATAAATCAGTTACATCTAGGTTGGTGCATATCGCTTTTTTTCTCCTCTCCTTTGAAACCAATTACCAAAGTAACTCTGAAACAGCTAATGTGATATAGAGTCTTTCCAATCAGCAGATTTTCCGGGAGCATCAATCAGTCAACTGTCTGCAGCTCTGAGATGGACCTTAACTCTCTCTAAATGAATAAAAAGAAGCCATCTGGAAGACACTTTCCTTCTGAGCAAGAAGTAAAGAAGGGTTGACTGTTAGCTAATGTCACTGCAGAGCACTGCTGAAATGCCAAGAGTGATGGAGGTCATTTTATGTATTTACCTGTGTACTTGCAGCCCCTAATCTAAATTTCACTACGATCTTTGTCTTCTGTGAATTTTTCCTTTGCTGGATTGGAAGTCCCACCTCGAGGACTGGCAGAAGCATGGTGCAGAGAACTCAGCTTAGATGGGGGGAGGCCACTTCATGGCAAATCCCAGCTCTGTCCAATCCTGAGCTGCAGGGAAACCACCACAGGATCCTCCCAAAGCAGCTCAGGGCAGATCACTGAGCCCTGGTAAAGCCAAAAGCAAAGAAGCCCTGAACAAAAGGAAGAAAAAAAGGAGGAGAAATGGAACTGACAGGCCATGAATAACAATAATGCAGAAGACAGAGGCTAATTTCTAGAAGCTAGAGTGACAGACGTAAAATACACATCTAGGCAGACAGACAGATATGTTGTCACCTGCTAGTCCATCATGAAATCATAGAATCATAGAATCATAGGTTGGAAAAAACCTCTAAGATCATGAACTCCAATTGTCAACCCAACACCACCATGTCTACTAAACCATACCCTGAAGTGCCACAGCTACAAGTTTTTTGAACACCTCCACAGATGGTGACTCAGTCACCTCCCTGCGCAGCCTATTCCAAAGTCTGACCACTCATTCATTAAAGAAGCTTTTCCTAATATCTAATCTAAAGCTCCCCTGACGCAACTTGAGGCCACTGTCTCTCGTCCTATCACTAATTATTTGGGAGAACAGACCAACACCTGCCTCACTACAACCTCCTATCATGTAGTTGTAGAGAGCAATAAGGTCCCCCTCAGCCTCCTCTTCTCCAGACTAAACAGCCCCAGCTCCCTCAGCCGCTTCTCGTAAGACTTGTTCTCTAGACCCCTCTCCAGCCTTGCTGCTCTTCTCTGGACACACTCCAGCAGCTCAATGTCCTTCTTGTAGTGAGGGGCCCAAAACTGAACACAGTACTCGAGATGCAGCCTCACTAGTGCTGAGTACAGGGACATGATCACCGCCCTACTCCTGCTGCCCACACTATTCCTGATACAAGTCAGGATGCCTTTGGCCTTCTTGGCCTCCTGGGCACACTGCTAGCTCATGTTCATCCTGCTGTCAAACGACACCCCAACATCCTTTTCTGCCATGCAGCTTTCTAGCCACTCCTCCCCAAGCCTGTAGCACTGCATGGAGTTGTTGTGACCCAAGTGCAGGACCCAAGGCATTTGGCCTTGTTGAAACTCATACAGTCGGTCTCGGCCCATCGAGTGGTAAACTCCATTTACCACTCTCTGCACTCGGCCATTTATCCAGTTCTTTATCCAGTGAAGAGTACACCCATCCAAACCATCGGCAGCTAGTTTCTCCAGGGGATGATGTGGGGAACAGTGTCAAAGGCCTTACTAAAGTACAGGTAGACAACATCCACAGCCTTTCTGTCGTCCACTAGGCGGGGCCCCTGGTCATAGAAGGAGATCAGGTTGGTCAAGCAGGACCTGCCTTTCATGAACCCATGCTGACTGGGCCTGATCCCCTGGTTGTCCTTCACATGCCCAGTGAGCGCACTCAAATAATCTAACAACTCCATAACCTTCCCCAGCACAGAGGTCAGGCTGACAGGCCTGTAGTTCCCAGGATCCTCCTTCCGGCCCTGCTTGTAGACTGGTGCTACATTGTCTATCCTCCAGTCACCTGGGACCTCCCCTGTTAGCCAGGACTGCTGATAGATGATGGACAGTGGCTTGGCCAGCTCCTCTGCCAGGTACCTCAGCGCTCTCAGGTGGATGCCATCAAGCCCCATAGACCTGTAAGCATCCAGGTGGCATAGCAGGCTGTTAACTGCTTCCTGCTGAATTATGGGAGGTTTATTCTGCTCTCCTTCCCTATCTTCCAGCACTGGGGGCTGACTATCCTGGCAATAACCAGTCTGACTATTAAAGATTGAGTCAAAGAAGGCATTAAGTACCTCAGCCTTTTCTTCATCCTTGTTGTCAATATTTCCCCTCACACCCAATAAGGGATGGAGACTCTCCTTGGCCCTCTTTTTGTTGTTGATGTATTCGTAAAAACATTTTTTGTTGTCCCTTACAACAGTGGCCAGCCTGAGTTCTGGCTTGGCTTTTGCCTTTCCAATTTTCTCTCTGCACGACCTAACGAGACCCCCGTACTCCTCTTGAGTCACCTGCCCTTTCTTCCATAGGTGGTAGACCCTCCTTTTTTTTCTGTGTCCCAGCAAGAGCTCCCTGTTCAGTCAGGCCAGTCATCTTCCCTGCCAGTTTGTCTTGCAGTACATGGGAAAAGCCTGTTCCTGTGCTTTTAAAAATTTCTCCTTGAAGAATGCTCAGCCTGCCTGGACCCCTTCGCCCTGCAACACTCTCTCCCAGGTGACCCTCTCAACCAGCATCCTGAACAGGCCAAAGTCTGCCCTCCAAAAGTCCATGGTCATGGTTTTGCTGGCCCCCCTCTTAACTTCACCTCAAACCAAAAACCCTATCATTTCGTGGTCGCTAAGCCCAAGACAGTCTCTGACCACCACATCTCCCACCAGTCCTTCTCTATGAGTAAACAGCAGGTCTAGCAAGGCACCTCCCCTAGTAGGCTCACTTAACAGCTGTGTCAGGAAGTTATCTTCCACACACTGCAGAAACCTCCTAGACTGTTTCCTCTCTGCTGTGTTATATTTCCAGCAGATGTCTGGTAAGTTCAAGATCCCCATGAGAACAAAGACTAGCAATTGTGAGACTTCTGCCAGCCTCTTGTAGAAAACTTCATCTGCCTCTTCATCCTGGCTGGGTGGTCTATAACAGACTCTCAGCAGGATGCCTTCCTTGCTGGCTTTCCCCCTCATCTCTACCCATGAGCATTCGACCTTGTCATCACAATCATCAAGCTCTATACAATCAAGCAGTCCTTAACATACAGAGCCACACCACCGTCTCTCTTTCCTCACCTACCCCTTCTGAAGACCTTATAGCCATTCACCGCAGCACTCCAGTCATGAGAGTCATCCCACCACGTTTCTGTGATGGTGACCAAGTCATAGCTGTCCTGCTGTACAGTGGCTTCCAGTTCCTCCTGTTTATTTCCCACGCTATGTAGTGCATGAATGCGAAAGAAACTTTCTTCCAGTTTCTCGTGTCTCTTGCCTCTGGGGTGCAAGTGCAGCTGGCAAACTCTCAGAACCCTCTACTGAGGAACAGGGACAACTGAGCAAAAGGTTTTGCAGGGTTTTCCAAGGAAACTGAAAATATACCAAACTATCACCAACTATGCATTCCTACAATGTTTAGTTTTATTGCCCTTCTATAAATGTGTATGTTTTCATAGGCACATTTTTTCAGACATTTCCCAGAGAAAATGTGTTCGTCTATCAAAACATGCCAGGAATGAGTTCACTCTCACACAGCTCTAGCAAGAAACTAATTTTGCTCTAAGTGAGTATGTTCATCTAAAAATTAATCATCACTGCATGCGAAAAAGTAGAAAATAGGTGAGACTTTCGCTGTAAATGCTCCTGAAGGTAACATAAAATGGACAAATGTTCCTATTAGGCTTATCACACTTCGAAGATTTCAGAGAGTCAGCAAAGATTGATTTCCTCTTGGCACTTGGCCTGGACATTTAGATGGACATTTAAAAGGACTCACAATTGAGACAGTTTTAAGACTCCTCAAAAAAAAGTATATGATTGGAGGTGGATCTGTTTGATCTGTTTCTAAACCAAGAAGTTGACTGAGCATTTTTATTGGACTATCCTCTACATTCATAGCAGCTTCTCATATGAAATTCATGTAAGTGACATTGTAGCTAGCTGTTCCATTTTTTATATTTTTCTCTTATTTATGTGTACTGCAGTAGGCATACTTTGAAATCATATTTTACATTTTAGCTATTTTTCACTTTCTGTTACTAAATAACATAGAATTCACACATCATAGGAAGGAAATAACAAGATGAAATTGCCTCCTTAAAAGCAAGAACAATTAACGGTTTTCCCTAAGAAAAAAGTCATCCCTGTCTAGAGAGCAGGATGCAGGCAGGATGCTATAATGTTCCATTTAAACACATCCAACTACCCAAAATTATGCACAGGATTTATAAAACCTCCCAAGTGTACATCAGGTTCATTTCTGAGGCTAGAAAGGTCTAGAATTTTTGCTGCAGCTTAGCCTAGTCTATGGAGGGTCAAACTGTCTCTTTGCTTTTAAACCTAGAGAACCCCAAGGACTTTTGCTGATCCTCTGTTCCAACACAAACCACAGTCTTAAGAACATAGACTTTTAAAAAGTACTTTTGTCACATTCTTTTTCTCAGAGGACATGTATCTTCAACACAGGAAGCTGGAAAGTGTTATCGTTCATTGTTTTTAAGATCACTGTTTAGCTAAATTTCGTGAATCTCTGATGAAATAGATTTGTTAACCATGAATCTTGAGTTGTTAACAGTTTTTCTTCAGAAGTAGAGGTGTTGCTTTTTCCTAAAGGATTTTGCTGACTGCTGTTAAAATGTACCTCAGAAGTAAAGACTGACATAGTTTCCAGCAGATAGGTACGTAATCAGAAACACTAACCCAACCAAAGTCTTCTACAGTGTTTTAAAGAGAATGACCACATCTGATTTATACCCACAGTTTCTTGGTTACCACTGCAAGCAAACTTTTTTTGCCGTGATTTTCTGTGATTTTCCTCCTTGATGTTTAACCAAGAATCTTTCCCTCAAGGCTGTAAATGAAACAACATTTCTCCTTGCACTGTACTATAACTAAAGTCAGCAAACTGTCAGCAGTGGCAGATTGTGCCTGGTCTGTATAAATGAATTTGATTAAGGGTTTTGTTGCCATCACTGGTTTTATTCCCCTCCATGTAAACATTTTACATCTTCTCATTGTTAAATATTGTTTTGCTTTGTTTGTTTGGTAGAGCTGCCATGTAAGATGAACATTCGAATATAGAATTAATGAACATTGATGTCATTGTGTTCAAAGGAACATAAGGTTGGGAGGGTGAAAAAAGACATTCTAATTATTGGAGTGTTTGGTAGGAGTTTATTTTACAAACACTATCATTATGTTGACAACAGTATAGCAATATGTTCCACAAGGCTTTTGTTACTTCCAGGAATGGAAGGATGGAGCATGGATGTAGTTTTTGTTATTCACAAGCAGATCACAAGCAGACCTAGCTGCCTGCAAATAACAGGAAAACAGAGTTTCTGCTTCCTGGTATCTCACCACTGTTTGGATAATCTAAATTGAGTGGAAACAATCCAAATCAGGAGCACGGCTACTGTGAGGTTCACAGCTTTGAAGGACGCTAGCAGAGCAGAAGGACATTGAGGGCTTTATGCAGTCAGTCTCATGTACGTGCTCACTTCCACACCAGATGCAGCCATCACAGTGTGAAGAATCTGAAACAGAGCACAGGGGAAAGGGACGCCTCTTGGATCAGCACGCAGAGGCCTGATGCCTCTGTTCCCTGAATTTGATGCAGCAGGAACCGGTGCTGGACGTCTCCTAGCTGGTGAAGAGAGGAAGAAGTTTTTGAAACCATCGGTAGACACACCCTTAAGACTTCTAAACTCAGGAAGATAACATTTTCTTCTAAGACTTTGAAAGATTTGTCTTCCTTGAAAGCGCAAACACTTCCTCAGAAAAGAGGTTTTTTACCAGCAGTTTACTTACAAGATGTGTGTCTCAGTACCACAGAGAGGATTCCACCCAAGCTAGAAACATTTCTTTCAACAAAACTTTTTATAATGAAGAAAAAAAAGGCCATCTGGGATTTCTTGGAAGAAATATTTTTTCCTTTTTAAGGTGAAAACTTCAAAACACATTGAAAAAATTGACAAGGCTGTGCCTAACTTACAATTCAAATTTTTTTTTTGCATGTGTGTCAGGAATTAAAAGATCTCTGACAAATATGTGTGAAAGAGAAACAAAACAGTCTATCTTTAAATTTTCTGTCAAAAGTACTCCACAGCTGTTTTCAAATCAATAACTCTCCAGTAACGTCTGTGCCTAGGTCATCAGAGTCTGCTTTCTACTCTTCTGAATTATGGCCAGGTCTTGCAAAACATATTCTGCTAAACACTCCACTGAAGCTACAGGAATTATTTGCACAAAGTAATCCTCATCTCTTTTTGTGCTTAATAAAAAGGAGATATACTATAGTGTTGTAGAAATAAACCTTACCAAATTAACTCCTATAGTGTTGTGGCTAAATAAATGAAATGCTTACCTCAGTGGCAGCTCTATTACACCCAGGTTGGGGTCATACTTTCTCATTAATGAGGCGCACATAACAGGGCCCAGAACAGGATAAATGGTGAGGGAGTCTTCAGTCAGCTGAAGTTTGTTCTCATATCAGTACACTGCAGGCATCTCTAGTTAGCTTTCCATTAGTGTTAATCAAGCACATTATCTTTGCATCAGCTGGGAGTTAAACCTTAGCCTGCATTTTTGCACCATTCAGAGTCTCTGATATAATTTCTTACACTGAGTATCAATTCACAGATAGGTCTAAACTGATTTGTAGTTCTAGTGCTTAGACCACTATAATTGATAAATGATTAATCAATAGCTGTGCTGCAATTAATCAATGTCACATTTATGAACCACATGCTAATTAATTTGTTCTCTGCCTTGATGTTTTAAAAATATGAGAGTTCATATCTTGATTATTATTTGTATTTTTAACTATCATGGTGTAAACCTGGGCAAACATTCTACAACCAGGTAAGACAATCAAGGATGTACAAAGGAAATCCCCACAGGGATGACAGGTAGGACCGGTTTGATGCTCCAAGATGTCATCTTTGAATCAGCCACTATTCACACTAGGAATAAGGCAGACCCAGATCTTTCTGAAGGGAAAGAGACAGACCTGTGATGAAGGGCCAGCTCTGGGCCAGGCAGAGAGAGGGTCATGGGATCCGGCCCACTGATGCCAACTCTCCAGCCTTCTGCACTTCTCAGTGGCAAAGCCACCTTGACAGCAACAACCTGGGCCGGAGTTTTCTTCCCTTCCTCTCATGACAGTGACATCTACCCAATTTCTTCCACTGAACTCCATGAAAAATCATTGTTTCACTAAAATAATAATCCCTCCCTTGGAGCTCTCATTACTGAGATACCATAGACGGCTGCTTTTACGTGCTGCTCCTCAGAGGGCGATGAGTGCAATCAGTTGAACACACAGGGCGTGCTGGGATGAATCAGTTAACAGCACACAGCCAAACACCTAAATGAAGTTTCAGGTATTGATCTGTGAGCACATACAGCAGATTTGCCTGCTCCCTTTTTACTCCAGAAGCCAGAGGAGTTAAGTGTTTGCAGTCAAAACCACCAATAGTTGAAATCCCCTATAAGGACAGTAGCAAAAGACAGCAGCGAGGGATGGAGACTAGAAGATTTTCTTTATTGTTTCGCACCTGGCATTGCTCGTGCTGTGGAAATGCTCCCCCTTAGTGTGGCCCTGACTTCTAAGTGGAATAAGTGGTATTGGAGGGGAGCAGAACTGAGCATCCTCCTACTTCTGCGGTAAGTTGTCTTGCCCCCTCCCTTCATTTATTTTAAAAGGAGCATAAATTAATAGGTAACATTTATTCAGAGTGGAAAATAAAGCTCAGTTATAAACCTTGTTTGGACTCCAAAATCCTCCAAAGAAAAGTCTGAAAGAGCTTTTTTTTTTTTTCTTTGTAAATGTTGCATATCACAAACACAAATACACACACTCACGGCAGTTTTTTAAACCATTTGCACTTTCTCTAAATTTAGTACTCACCACACTTCAGTACTGCCCCTGAGACAATTCAGTGCCCTGGCACTTGATTTATAACAATGCATGAATACAGTTTAACAGTTTTGTTAAACATATAGAAGGGAAATGTATAGAAGGAAAATCATGATAAAAAAAAGAGAATGTTTTGAGGAGGGAGAAAAGAAAAAAACACAGGTGGGACAGGGAGCACAAATTAATCTGGATTTATCTCCAGAGAAGAAGAATTGATCTCATTTGTATCCTAATCACTATGCACTGTATCTGGCTGGGATAAATATTTTTAAAATATAGATGTCACCTTTTTCTGTATGACTGAAATGCTCAGTGTTTGCCACATCAGCACTCAGCTAATGTCTCCAGCCCATCTACAATGGCCCTACATCCACAGGCCAGCCCTGACCGCATGTTCCAGTTCCACAGCACTGGGCTGTGCCAGACAGTGGTTTGAGTTTGGATCAGTACACATGTGTGAAAACACCCTCCTGACAAGGTTAATCATTGCTATATTGCTTTCCAGTCTGAAGATTATCCACTCAAGCACTGACCGGACATGGCAGATACAGTGACACAATACAGCTTTGGAACAGGCTGCCCAGGGAAGTGGCTGAGTCAGGTTACTTCGGGGTATCTAAAAGATATGTAGATGTGGTGCTTAGGGACATGGTTTAGTAGTGGACTTGGCACTGTTAGGTTTACAGTTGCACTCGATGATCTTAAAGGTTTTTTCAACCTAAATGATTCTATGTTTATATATATGTATATATATATGATATACACACAATTGTCTTTGATTGAAGGATTGTGTTTCAAGCACAGAGAACTGGCAATATAACACTTCATCTCTTCGTATTTGCGAACAGATGGGGCAAACAACATGGACTCAAAAGAGTATTTCAAGCTAAAGGGCACTAATTGCAAAAAGGCAAACAGGACTCTTAGGTCAGAGATTTGACATTGTCAGAAGAGGTATTTTAAATGAGAGGAAGCCTAACAAATTATAAAATGGAGCTTGAACATTTAGATCGTAATACATGTAATAGAAGAATCTGAATTACATGGCCCAGGAGGCTCTTTTTCCAAGTCTATGCTCCTAACAAGCTCCTTGCTCTGTTTGTGTCCTTTCTTCTTCCATGCTTCCTCCTTAGTCTTCTACTTCGTTCCTGTAATTCAGGCTTGCAATTTTTTTTACCTTGCTTGTTGCCGAGACAATAAAAACAGTGTGGAAAAAATGTTACTCCATTTATATAGTGAAGCTAGAGCAGGAAAAGATTAAGTCCCTCTGATTTCTAAGATTTACATGGGCAATGTACAGTAAAAGCCTAAAATAGAACCCGGATTTCCTGAAGCCAGATTCAGGTCTTTAACTACAATGCTTTGCATCCAAATAATGATTTTTATTTATCTTTAATGAGCTGCTGTATTAACGTGAACAAATATTACAGTTAACTTCCAGCCAAGCACGCAGAAATAAAGCATTTAGATCACACAGGCCTAAGGACTGTGTCTCATAAAACAGTAACTCTACAATGAGTTTGAGGACATATAATACTCTGGAACATCAACTGCCAGCACGACTCTTTAGCTGAGAGACTACAGATCATCCTGGGATGTAAATCCAGGGGAACTAATGGTCTCGTTAAAGTTAGGACACTGGGATACTGTGTCCAGCCCTCTATATAACATGTACAGAACACTTTACCAAAGAGGGGGAAATTCAGGAAGAGCTGCAAGCTTAAACAGAAGTTGGGAAAAAAAAATGCCTTTTGGTGAAACCAAAGAAATTCTGCTTCTCAGTTTTACTCAAGAAAAGGATAAGGTTTGATTTGATCAATCTGAAAGAATCTACAAAAGAGAAGATTATTGACAGTCAGGTCTTTAATCTAGGAAAGGGAAAACATAATGAGTTTCAAAGGTTCACGGTAGAAGATAAATTCAAACTACAAATTGCTTCACTTTTTTAACACTCAAAGTTATAAACCACTGGAACATTTTATCTTAGAGCATGATGGATTCACTTTTGCTTGAAGTCTTAAATCAAGACTAAATGCTTTTATAAATAGATATCTAGCTTAACCAGATGTTATATACTTCACAAAGTAATAACTAGGTGAAATTGCTTTACTGCGCTATGCGGGAAGTCACATACTATCCTCACAGTGGTCAGTATTAGCTTTATGTATTAGTATTAAAATTGATCTTTGATATGGACCAAGACCTGCAGTCGTATACCCTGCTTAGCTTTATTGGTAGATGCAGTTTGGGATATTAGACAGGAGCAGGCAAGTTTGGAAATCATATAACCAGGCACAGCACACACATCCAAACAGGAGTCCATGAGATGAACGAGGAAAGACTGTAGATCCATTGGGAGAGACTGTAGCAGGAATCCAGTTGCCAGAAAGTTTATCCATCCTGAAATGTGGTCCCTTCCCATATGTAAGGGGCATCTGAGAAACAGGGTAGGATAGCACAACATAGCAGCTTACGTAGACAGAGCAACCCTTCCTCCTCCTTCTTCTGGTTTACTCAAAGGTGAGAGGCAGGGGCTCACCAAGCACTAGGAGTTATCAACCTGCCTGTCTCCAATCTGCTCAGGTCCCACCACATACACAGGCTGTAGTATCAGAGCTTAGTTTTGTAAAATCAGTCTTTTGATTCTAAGACTCCAGACTTCAATCCTGTATTGTGATTTGGGAGACAGAAGAATGAAAGAAACCCAGAGCAACTGTTAGACACAATTTTTTTTGTTACCTAACTATAAACTTGAGAATTAAGATTACAAGACATGTTTTACACAGAGACTTGTTTGTTTAACTAAAGTTGTAGAAAGGCTGTTTTCTTATGTTCAGATAACAGCACCAAGGGCCCCTGCATTTCACTGAGAGGGTGATGAGTATTTTTTTATTTCTTTCTGGGAAAGATATAAATAGTGTGCACATTCAGGGTATTCTTTCTGAGTTTACATTCTCTGTCTGGATAATGCTAGAAACGTAGGGTGTACTTAACCTGTGCAATGAGGTCTGAAGTGGGATTTCATTTCACAGAGACTTATGAATGTTTTCCATGCTGTTCTGAATTTCACTCCCAAAGGTCTTGCAGGCAAAAACTGGCCAGAATTCTTTTGCTAATGTGTTTTTCATAAACTAGAGTAAATTTGTTGAAATGAGTATGTGTGTGGGACATGGGGATGTGGGTACCTGTGTGGAGGGGGCAGGTACATATAATTCCCCAACCCAGATTGCCAGAGTCAGGCTTCTTGGTTCTAGCAGGGACTCTCTCAGCAGTGACTACTGCAGTCTTACAGTGTTCCAATTTCTCCCCTTACTCCCTTCCTGACATGCCCCGAAGGATGATATTCCAGTGGAGAGCCTAATGCATTTCAAAATATTTCATAAGAAAGTAATGTTTTACATGCTTGCCAGCTCAATATGTAAAGATAAGGGTGTGAAGAAACAGATTTCACCAAGGCAGTTTCCATCACTGCACTATCACTTTTTTCCAAAGTATATTTGGACCGAATTCCCACTTGGTCTGTGTCTGTTGAAAGCAGCATTTCTAATATTTGGAAATCTATACCAGCGGTTTGCTTAAATATGGACCAAGAGGGTTACTTTTACCTCTCCTCATCACTCAGTACCTTTCAACCTGTGCTGGTCTGTGGTGGCTAAGCTGGGTCAGCACAATGCTTTTCTGTCCTGGTAACTCATCACAGAATGACAGAATGGTAAGGGTTGGAAGGGACCTTTGCGGATCATCTAGTTCAACACCCCTGCCGAAGCAGGGTCACCTACAGCAGGCTGCACAGGACCGCATCCAGGCAGGTCTTGAATATCTCCAGAGAAGGAGAATCCACACCCTCTGTGGGCAGCCTGTTCCAATGCTCTGACACCCTCAAAGTGAAGTAGTTCTTCCTCATGTTCAGATGGAACTTCCTCTGCTTCAGTTTGTGCCCTTTGCCCCTTGTCCTGTCGCTGGGCACCACTGAAAAGAGTCTGACCTCGTCCTCGTGACACCCACCCTTCAGGTATTTATAAGCATTTATAAGGTGCCCCCTCAGCCTTCTCTTCTTCAGGCTAAACAAGCCCAGCTCTCTCAGCCTTTCCTCATAGGAGAGATGCTCCAGTCCCCTCATCCTCCTTGTAGCCCTCCTCCAGACTCCCTCCAGCAGTTCCTCATCTTTCTTGAATTGGGGAGCCCAGAACTGGACAGAGTACTCCAGATGGGGCCTCACTAGGGCAGAGTAGAGTGGGAGGAGAACCTCCCTCAACCTGCTGGCCACACTCTTCTTAATGCATGCCAGGAAACTGTTGGACTTCTTGGCAACCAGGGCACACTGCTGGCTCATGGTTAACCTGCCATCCACCAGGACACCCAGGTCCCTCTCCACAGAGCTGCTCTCCAACAGCTCCATCCCAAGACTGTACTGATGCATTGGGTTGTTCCTCTTCAGCTGCAGGACCCTACATTTGCCCCTCTTGAACCCCATCAGGTTCCTCTTTGCCCAACTCTCCAGCCTTTCCAGGTCTCGTTGAATGGCAGCACAGCCTTCTGGTGTATCTACCACACCTCCCAGCTTGGTGTCGTCAGCAAACTTGCTGAGGGTACATTCTAACTCTTCATCTAGATCATTGATGAAGAAGTTGAACAAGACTGGGCCCAGTACTGACCCCTGGGGGACACCACTAGTTGCAGGCCTCCAGCTAGACTCAATGCTGCTCATGACAACCCTCTGAGCTCTGCCATTCAGCCAGTTCTCAATACACCTCACTTTCCACTCATCCAGCCTACACTCACTGAGCTTCCCTAGGAGGATGTTATGGGAGACCATGTCAAAAGCCTTGCTGAAGTCAAGGTAGACAACATCCACTGCTCTCCCGTCATCTACCCAGCCAGTCACGCCACAGTAGAAACCAAGTCAAATTGGTCAAGCATGATTTCCCCTTTGTGAATCCAAGTTGACAACTCTTGATAACCTCCATTTCCTCCACTGGATCACTGATGACCTCCAGAATTAGCTGCTCCATCAGCTTTCCAGCGATGGAGGTGAGGCTGTCCAGCCTGTAGTTCCCTGGGTCCTCCTTCTTGTCCTTTTTGAAGACTGGAGTGACAATGGCTTTTCTCCAGTCCTTGGGCACCTCTCCTGTCCTCCAGGACCTTTCAGAGATGATGGAGAGTGGTTCAGCAATGACATCTGCCAGCTCCTTCAGCACTCATGGGTGCATTCCATCGGGGCCCATGGATTGGTGGGTGTCCAGATTGCTTAAATGAGCTCTCAAGCAGTCCTCTTCAACCAAGGGAAGGTCATCCTTTCTGTGGGCTTTCTCTCTTACCTCCAGGGCCTGGGATTCCTGTGAACTGGCCTTAGCTATGAAGGCTGAAGCAAAGAAGGCATTCAGTAACACTGCCTTCAGCGTATCCTCCATCACCAGGGAACCCACCTCATTCAGCAGTGGCCCCACATTATCCCTAGTCTTCTGGCTGCTGCTGATGTACTTGAAGAAGCTTTTCTTGTTGTCCTTGACATCCCTTGCCCAATTGAATTCCAGGTGGAGCTTAGCCTTCCTTGTTGCATCCCTGCATGCTTTGACCACATTCCTATATTCCTCCCAAGTGGCCTGTCCCTCTCTCCACATTCCATAGACTCTTCTCTTCCATCTGAGCTCCACTAGAAGCTCCTTACTCATCCATATGGGTCTCCTGCCTCCTTTGCTAAATTTCTTTCTCAGGGGACTGCACTGATCCTGAGCATGGAGGAAATGATGCATAAACAGCAACCAGCTCTCTTGGACCCCCTGTCTTCTAGAGTCCTGACCCGCAGGTTTCCTCCAAGTAGGTCCTTGAAGAGGCCAAAGTTAGCTCTCCTGAAGTCCAAGGCTGTGATCCTACTTATCACCCTGCTTCCTCCACGCAGGATCCTGAACTTCACCATTTCATGTTCACTGCAGCCAAGGCTACCCCCAACCCTCATATCCTCAACCAGTCCCTCTTTCTTTGTCAGTACAAGGTCCAGCAGCACCCCTTTCCTTGTTGGTTCCTCCACCGCTTGCATCAGAATGTTATCATCAATGCTCCGCAGGAAACTCCTGGACTGCATGTGCCTGGCTCTGTGGTCTTCCCAGCATATGTCAGTGCGGTTGAAGTCCCCCATGAGAACCAGGGCCTGTGACTGTGAGACTACTTTCAGCTGAATGTAGAAGGCCTCATCAACTTCCTCTTCCTGGTCAGATGGCCTGTAGTACACACTCAGAACAGTGTCGCCCATATGAACCTGTCCCTTAATTCTAACCCATAAGCTCTGGACTCCTTCTTCATCCTGCCCCACGTGGAGCTCAACACATTCCAATTACTCCATCACATATAGAGAAACTCCACTACCTCGCCTTGTTGGCCTGTGTTTCCTAAAGGGTATGTAGCCATCTGTGACAGCATTCCAGGCATGTGAGCTGTCCCACCATGTCTCTGTGATTGCAATGAGAGCATGGACCTGCAACCACACACAGATCTCTCATTCTTCCTGTTTATTGCTCATGCTGCATGCATTGGTGTACAGGCATTTCAGAGCGGAACTTGAGCATGCTGGTTTCCCTGGAGGGGTGCAAGAGGATCTGCTGTGTTCATGCCCGCCCTTAGGGTTGCTGGCCTTTTGCTTCTCTGCTTGGGACACAGCAGAGGAACATTTGTCATTGCTGTGACTGGCTACACTTCATCCCCAGCCATGGCTTGAGCATTGTGATTTTGCTCCCCACCCCTCTGAGTCCTTCAGTTTAAAGTCCTCCACACCAGGTTGGCTAGGCTACTGCCAAAGATCCCCTTGCCTTTTCTAGACAGGTGGATCCCATCCCTCTCCAACAGGTTATAATCACTAAAGAAAGTCCCATTGTCATAAAAACCAAACCCCTCATGGTGGCACTAGCCATGAAGTTAGTAGTTGATACTCATAATGAATTTGTTTCTAATGATCCTCTTCCTCCAGCTGGTAAAATGGAGGAAAAGATAACTTGGACACCAAAAAGACAATTTGGGCACCATCCAGCAGCTGTTTGGGTACCGTGAAGTTTTTCTGCAGAGACCCATTTTCTCACTTTCACATCGTATTAGGTAGTCCTGGTTATAATGCATTTTCTCAGCTCCTTTGTCATACAGGCTCTCTCTCTACTGCTTGAAATGATGACTTGGCAAGTCCTAGGAATGTTTTAACTTCTCTAAAACATTCTTCGTAATGAAACCTCGCTCAATCCTTGATAATTTTTTGGCCCTTTCTCTGGCCTCTTTTCAAAGTTGTTAACACCTTTAGAAATGTCCAGAGGAAAACACTTAATTTAATGTACCAAAGCATCCCTCTCTGTCTCTGTAACACATATTCACTCCATTTTACTACTTCATATAACTTCTTGTTCTCTGAGCTTCTGTCCTCATGCAAAGCACAGACTAGTCTTGGCTTCTTCTAAAAAGAAGAGATTATTTATAAAGATAAGAAGTTTTATTAGAGTAGCAGTTATAAATAGAAAAACGGACAAGTTCTTAGATGCAAACCTTCTTTATCTCCCAGATCGTAACACTGAAGAGAATATCTGTGACAGCTCACTGACTACAGAAGTGCAAAACATTTGACCACAATTTGTTACAAAATGACTACAAAAACACAGAAAAAAGGGCAATTATGCCTTCTTCTTGGAGTTGTCCCTAGCTTGAGTTTTTACACCTCACTTCTTATTATTCTTTCTTTTAAATAAGCAGACTCAGTCTTTCTAATGACTCTTCTTTATGAGGGTGTTTTTTCAATCTTGTTTTTCTCTATGCTTCTGATCATTTCGGCGTAAGGAGACAAAATCCCAGCCTTAAGACAAATTCTGTTTCCTCAGCATGGCTCACAAATTTTGCACATAAACATTTCTGCAGCAAGGATTTCTTTCACCTAAAAAAATAATCCTAAAATAATCTCAAAATTTAATGAGATGTGCAGTGAGTTTTATGTGACTTCATACAATTTGTCGATTAATTTTTTTATTTATCAAGGAATATAATTTTAAAGGCTATTAGAATTCACAATATCTCTCTTCATGAAGGAAAACCTTCATTTTCCACAGATGCTTTCTTTTTATTATCTTTATAGCAGTTTAATTGGCAAAATAACAGTACCAGACAGAGAATGAGTGAAATGCCCTCCTCTGGCTTTTATTTTTTCACTGATTTTTTTCCTTTTTTTCTTCTTCCCTTACTGACCTTTCGAATCCACTTGCTACTGTGTTTTCCATCAAATCTCTGGTAAAGATCATAAATTTGGAAGAAGGATAAAAAGTTATATAGCACATCCTGTAAAATGGTCTATAGTCTCTGGAATTATTCTTAAACTTACAAATCTATTTCAATTTATCACATTGGATTCAGTAGTATCTAATCATTGCCTTAAGTATCTTGATGTCCCTCTCTACCATATTCATTGTCCCCTGGATTTGGTAGAATAGGAAAGTTATTCTGTTGCTCTTCCATACCTAGACAAATCTTAAATGTTAATGTTACGCAGCATTTTGAACAAATGACCTGGACTGAATGGCACAGTGGAGCAAATCTTTAAAAGCCTGCAAACACTGCTCTGCCACTCACTGGCTGTTAAGCATCAGTAGTTTTGGCAGTGCCTTTTAAAAAAGAGCTACATATGTGCATCTGGGTTCTGCTAGGGTTATTTTCTGGCTTTTGGTGAGAGCAACAGCCTATTAGTTGTGAAACTAGGTGATAGGCTGAGCTAGGACACACTCCACCACTATAGGGGAAAGCACGCCAGTGTCACAAAAAAAAAAAAAACAGAACAGAGGAAAGGAGGAAGAGTGAGCAAGCATACAGATATTAGAGCATTGAACAGGTACTGAGCAGGAAAGGCAACACCTGCCAAAATTGCAAGATTCTGATGTTTGGTTTCTTGGCCAAGAATCTATGTTTATTCATAAGACATAATTCAAGCGACGTAACACAAGGGTTTTTTTGGCTCATATTTACAAAGAAACAAAACCAAAACATCACACACAGCTATATAAGGCAATCAATAGAAAGCATGCTGTGAAACAGGGGATACGAGAAGCAGCTGTGGATTTGTGGCTCTACCTGAAGGAACAGACTGTGCAGAAATTCACTGTTTCACCCAAATAAATAGCTGATGACTCTCTTCCACCCTAAATTCAAGACAGGAAGGAGCAAAATTAGTTTTATCACTGATTTTAATCAACACCTTCACCAAGGTGTTTAGCTGGTAAAGGTGTTGATGCTTCTGGCTTGAGTTATCTGTGCTTTGCTTTCGACAAAAGGTAGCTCAGTATCCAATTTCTGCAGAAGATCGGTAGGGACTGAGTGGTTAACTCTCTTGAAAACCTCCCACTGCTACTTCCTCCTCAATGCCATTTAACCAGAGAAAATCTATGCACTCATAAATAAATGCATGCAAAACATCTTTCAGATTTGTATTCTCTGAATCCCCATCAAAAAAAACCCCACACCTCAGACTTTAAAAAATAACACATGGCATGAATTTGAGTTCAATTTAGCACAGCCGAAGGGTTGCACTTGTTCGAAATGATCAGCTTTTTGAGTAGGAATGGTCAAGGTCACTGCAAACTCAGCTATTTTCCATTTTACGATGCAGATTAAGTGTTTTGCATCTCAGCTTCCATAGTAAATAAAAAATACTGTAGTTAAATATATGACTCTCATCTTTAGAGCCGAAGGTCATATATGACTTCGGAATGAATTCAGAGGAGGCAGAAGGCTGTTTTACACAGAACTGGGACAAAATTAGGGACTAATCCTTAATATTTCCTTGTTTGTGCCTACTGTACTTATTTCCCAGTTTTCCTAAGCTTTGATAATTCCTTCTGATACTGAATACTTAGAAAAACACTTTGTTTTGCACATCTGATTTTTTCAGGTTTCAGTGTCAGAAAATTAAAGAACCTACAGTATAAAATACTATGCAGTTAAACAAGCTGTGTTATTCTCTATGAGCATTTTCCTCAAAAAAAAAGAAAGAAGAAAAAAGGCTCAAATAAATGCTTAGATTTCACTTTACAGTAGCAATAAGGAATTCTGTGTTATATTAAATGGTCTGTGCTGTTGCTGCCAAGAAAAGCAAGCCAGATTTTGAATGAAATTTTTGCATTACTGGGAAAATTTAATGTGGAAAAAGGCAATGTAACTTATTTTATTAATAATGATAGTTGGCATTCATATTTTTTATGTAAAATCTCAAAACATTTTGCAAACACTGAGACTTCAGTTGTGCCATTAAAGAACAATGATAATTATTAGTCTTTGTAAAATTGCATCTTGGTGGGAAGTACCAGATGGAGCATACCTCAGAAAGGACTATCTTTCCTGAAAGACGTGGTTGTAGAAGGGAAATTTTCAAATTACCAGTGCCTGAAAGAATAATGGAATGTCACAGACTCCTTCAGTAACCAGCAGAAAAGTCCTTCAGACAAGTGAAAAATAAACCGTGTAAAATCTAACGCTTGAAAACAATGGAGTCTGTCAGTTTACTATGTTTCATATAAGATGTAATACATTTAACACAATAATTCATTCAGCACACTGTAAGCCAGTGGCCTCAGCATTGAGCTGTGTCATGAACAGTGTGAACTTGGTTCTCTGGCCCATACCAGACAACAGGAACTTAACCATTGGGTCATTTGTATTTAAGGCCACTATCTAAAGCACAAGTTTCCTGGGCGGTTTCCCAGCATATATTTACTGTCTCCAGGCAAAAATGTACAAAATTTGGGGATGATACATGTTTGAATTAGTTGTCCACATCCTTTCATACTGATTCCCTTATTGCTAAAGTCAACACGGACCTCTGGAACCAGTTTAGAAAATCTTGTGAATAAAAAGATGAGGAGGATGACAACGGATGCATGATAATACACATTTGAAAAGAAGAACAAAGAGATGTGCTGGCAGAAGTTCAATAGCTCTTAATTCATTATTTCATTTGGGACCTGTAGAGGTACAGAGTTATTCAGTGAAGAAAAGGAGTCATGCAGTCCCTGAAGACCCTTGAGCTTGGCTAGCAGGGAGTCCTGGGAATGCACAGGTTTTCCCTGTTGAGACTTCAGTTGTCAGCAACAGGGAGGAAGGGAAGCAAGGGGGAGGAGCCACCTTGACACAAGAACCAAAGTATATACAGTCTCCAGACTGTAAAGTGATCACTATTTAGTTTGTGTCACTTCCCATTCTCATTATGTTCTTTGTCAAGAGAATGGATTTATGTGCTGCCATTTTCTGCACTCATTACAGTGTTTGTCAAGTTAATGAATAGTCTGAGGGTTCAAATTTCCAGTACTGAGGAGTGAATTATGGCAGACGAATTAAAATAACTCTTCCTCTTGCCCGGGTTCTGCATCCCAAACCAAGAGACACTTGCTGTATTTCTCATACAAGATATCTAGAGTACACTAGACGATTTGCACTGAAAAGTCCTGACTAGGTCAGACAGTGGAAGCTCACACTTCTGTAATATACTAGGATTAAACTTTCAGCACTTCATTTTCACAGCAAAGCCAGGACAGCAAATGGCATGAAATGAATTGGCAACACTTTATCATAAGTGACAAATGGTTATTAATTTCTTTGATATTCCTTACAAAAGCATTAATCATGACAAGCTCTCTTGGACTTGGTCTGACTGTTAATACGTGATTCCAGCGGAATTCTGGTGTAATTTAGCGTTAATTGATGTCCACTTACTGCAAAGTATTACCATATTAATCTGTTTTCTGTGACTGAAGGAAGAAAGGAAGTAAAATAATGTTAAACTTCTTTAACAAGATCCCAATGTTTTAATCCTGCAGGCTGCAATGACCTAGATTGCATCATAAGCCAAAAGTAAAAAAAAACATGTTTCATACTCTTCGTAGTGTCAGAGGTCAAGACCAAGCTAATAAAGAGAATACCAGGATAAAAGCAGAGACAAGACACACTTTTCCTTTCTGGAGGAATGACTCATGCAAAGCTTGGATGTGCAAGAAAAATTCTCACACATAATGCTCCCACCTACTTTTAGATTTTTCTGTGTAATGCATAGAAGCAATCCACTGGCACAGTTGGCGAGGAGTTAAAAAACTCCCTAAAAAGGCCATGTTCTCTCAACAGCAGCAGCATGACTGTCAATGATGGTAACAGCTGCAGTTCATGTGCAGGGCAATGCCAGAACACCAGTAAAAAGAAACTCAAAGCTATAGGCAGCAGCAATGTAAAGTACAAGACAAAAAAGAAGTTATTTGTTGTGTTTCTTTTTCAGTAAAATGAGGAAAATAGAAATCAATATGAAGATTTTGAAAAACCTGAAAGTTCTTTAGAGATTTATTGTGGGCAGAGTCACAGGTTTTTTCTGTATTTCTTGTGAAGAGCACCCCAAAACTATCCTGCCTATCTCGTTTTGGAGGGCACCTGTGAAACTCTGTTTATCCAATCATATGTCTGAAATAGCTTTCGCAACTGAAGGCAAGCAGGATGAAACACACCTTTCTTCTGACAAGAAGTTATTTCACTGTTGGCATCTAGTGGAAAATGACCCAGTAGCCTGGGACTTGTCATTTTCTGTCTGCCTGTTTCACACCATGGTGCACTTTCTTCTTTGTCTTTACAGCTAGGTAGTGCTGGTTATGTTTCAGGTAGACACATATGACATGAGAAACCCCAGAAGAATAGACGCTTATTGGGCTGACCTTAGAATCACAGAACGCTTTGGGTTGGAAAGGATCTTTAGAGGTCGTCTAGCCCAAACCCCCTGCAGTGAGTAGGGACATCTCCAACTAGACCAGGTTGCTCAGAGCGCCATCCAACCTGGCCTTGAATGTTTCCAGGGATGTGGCCTTCACTACCTCTCTCAGCAATCTGTTCCTGTGTTTCACCACCCTCACGGTAAAAACTTTCTTCCTTATAGCTAGTCTAAATCTACCCTCCCTTACTTGAAAGCCATCACTCCTTGTCCTATCTCAACAAGCCCTGCTGAAAATGTTTTCCCCATCTTTTCCTATAGGATGCCTTCAGGTACTGAAAGGCTGCTCCCACAGACTTCTCTTCTCCAGGCTGAACAGCCCCAAATCTCGCAGCCTTTGCTCACAGGAGAGGTGCTCCAGCCCTCGGATCATCTTCGTGGCCCTCCTCTGGACCTGCTCTAATAGGTCCATGTCCGTCTTGTGCTGAGGGCTCCAGAGCTGGATGCAGTACTCCAGGTGGGCTCTCACCAGAGAGGAGTACAGGGGCAGAATCTCCTCCCTCAGCCTGCTGGCCACACTTCTCTTGATGTAGCCCAGGATATAGTTGTCCTTCCGGGCTGCAAGGACATGTTGTTGGCTTATGTCCAACTTTTCCTACACTAGTACCCCCAAGTGATTCTCGGCAGGGCTACTCTCAATCCCTTCATCCCCCATCCTGTACTGCTAGCAGGGGTTGCCCTGACTTATGTGCAGGACCTTGCACTTCACCTTGTTGAACCTCATGAGGTTCACACATGCCTATTTCTCAAGCTTGTCCCGGTCCCTCTGGATGGCATCCTGTCATTCTGGTGTGTCAATTGCACCCCTCATCTTGGTGTCATCTGCAAACTTGCTGAGACTGCACTTGATCTCGCTGTCTAAGTCATTGACAAAAATGTTAAAACAACACTGGTCCCAGTATGGACCCCTGAGGGACACCAGTTGTCACTGGTGTCCATTTGGACATCAAGATGTAGTCCACTACCCTCTGGCTGCGACCTTCCAACCTATTCCTTAGCCATTAAACAGTCCACTCATCAAATCCATATTTCTCCAATTTAGAGAGAAGGAGTTTGTGAGGGACTGCGTCGAAGGCTTTACAGAAGTCGAGACAGATTACATCTATAGCTCTTCCCTTGTCCATTGATCTAGTCGCGCCATCATAGGAAGCCACTAGGTTGGTCAGGCAAGAGCTGCCCTTGGTGAAGCCATGCTGGCTGTTTTGAATCACCTCCCTGTCCTCCATGTGTCTTACCCATAGCTTCTAGGAGAATCTGCTTTATGATCTTCCCAGGCACAGAGGTGAGGCTGACAGGTGGGTAGTTCCCAGGGTCCTGCTTTCTACCCTTTTTAAAAATAGGTACAATGTTTCTCTCTCCTCCAGTCACCAGGGTCTTCACCTGACTGTCATGATGTCTTTGTTCCGGCTGCAGCTGGCAACAAAAGCGCCACACGGCCGCCCCTCCCCCCGCCGCAGTGCGGAGGAGAATGAAAAGAAAGAGGCAGAAACTGGTGGGTCGGGATAAGGGCAGTTTAACAGAACAGCAGACAGAGGGAACAGGAACAACAACGATACAGATAAGGAGAAAACACTACAAAAACAGACCCGCTCTCTCAGACCGCACCGGCGCCGCACGCTCCTGAGCCGGGAGAGAGTTCCCGCCGCGCCGCCCCCCCCACCGGAACCCAGCGTGACGTCACATGGTATGGAATACCCGGCTCTGTTTGGCCAGGTGGGGTCAGCCCCCACCCCCTGGC
>Ga0065711_1031470_pt1 | contig 29575 bp, 16 predicted proteins | sample Hoacrofraction12_FD_59098 | JGI IMG/M metagenome (GOLD analysis project Ga0065711, IMG submission 59098) | Hoatzin crop microbial communities from Cojedes, Venezuela - Epithelial fraction 12 v2 (version 2) | ecosystem: Host-associated > Birds > Digestive system > Esophagus > Crop | place... | reverse complement strand
CACCTACAGCAGGCTGCACAGGACCTTGTCCAGGCAGGTCTTGAATATCTCCAGAGAAGGAGACTCCACAACCTCCCTGGGCAGCCTGTTCCAGTGCTCCATCACCCTCAGAGTGAAGAAGTTCTTCCTCCTTTTCAGACGGAACTTCCTGTGCTTCAGTTTGTGCCCATTGCCCCTTGTCCTGTCGCTGGGCACTACTGAAAAGAGTTTGGCCCCATCCTCCTGACACCCACTATGCTTTCTTTGCTATCATAAACTGGGTGAAAACTTTCCACTTCATCTTAGTTACCCTTTCAGGCGGGTGGTGAAGAGGGCTTGGCCCCCTGAGTGGCCTTCAGTAGTTTATAAGGACTGTGTAATTTGCAATTATCAGGTGAGAGCTTGTTTTGTCCACTATTGTAGTTTAAATCCTGGCACATTACTGTTACAGAAGCTCTGTTTTTTGGGTTTTTGGTTTGTTTGAGGTTTTTTTGTTTGTTTGTTTGTTTGTTTTAACCGGAGTAGATGCATAGCAAGGTGATTATTGTTGTAAACTAAACGATAATTGTTGTTTTAAGGCTGCAGATACTGGCTAGAGTAGCCTGATGGGTGCAGCCACTCAACTCAATGCTTCAAATTCCTCCTTTCAGAACAATGCAGTTCCAGGATGCTTCACTCACCATACTCAGTGTGTTTGCCTGTGCTGGAGAGTGGGCAGGTTAGAAAAAACAGTCATGTCAGTCTGGTCAGCACAACAGCTTTTGGTTAGCTTGAGGAAGCACCTTTCCTGTGATGAAGGCTGGAGTGTAAAAGGCACTATTGTCCATCTCGCATCAAAATTATGAAAGCAAAGCCTGAAGACAGGATAAAAGCACCCCCTGAATAACTGAAATATTTCTGCAGAGAGATGATAGAAGTTGGAATTATGTGAAGAAGCAAAAATGATTAGGTGATTGTGAAGCTTACAGAAAGAGATAAAGATACCTGTTTTCAGCTTTGCATTGGCTTCTTGATCTGATTAAAGGTTATTTCGGTAGTGCTACAACTGTTTGTGGAGTCACCTTTCAGTGACTGGCATGCACACAAGTTTATTTAGTATGCATTGTTTATAAGCAATATTTGCATTCTGTAATTTTACTAGAAATTACTCTGGTGTTACTTTACTGCGTTTTATTACTGATTAAAAAAAAATTGTCTATCTGTGTGTAATCCACTAGATGGTGTCATTAACATGAGTTAAATGGAAGAGAGCTGCGGTTTATATACTGCTCGTTGAATCTGCAGGTGCACAAAGACAGCTTTGGAGGAGACTGTGCTTTAAAGCCAGGCATAGCCCTTTTCGTGGGTTTCATGCTTTTCATGTGGAACAAAGTTGAAATATTGGTAGCATTAATCTAGCACCTTTAGTATATTGTGAGATCAGAGTGGGGAAGTCTGCAAGTGAGAATAGCTGCTAATGCTTTTCACAAGGGCATGGTGGCTCTAGATAGGCTAAACTATCTCAAGAGAGCCATTGCAACCTTAACTGTTCTTCTGTTTTGTTTGATGGGCTCTTGTTCGATAATTATAAGGCCAGAGAGACTCCTTAGTGCAGCAAAGCAGGTGGTAGCTGTGGCTTCCCACATAGATTACAATAAAGCAAATCCCAATGGGAAGGAGGGGGGGGAGGGATGCTGAGCTTGGTAGTGGGTTTACTTTTAGTTCTTGCTGTGCCAGAGATTTGATATACTTTTGTTTCAAGACTTTTGTTTCAAGGGACAGATAATTGCTTTGCCCAAACTAGTTTTAAAAGGAATGTTGAAGAATTCCCTTGGTGTCTGCAGAATGCCTTTCAGAACCTGGTTATGACAGCTCCTTGAAAATTCTCCCTTTAAAATGCTCTTCATAAGATCTTAGCACTAGCCCACTTGTCCATGTTTTTCGTGCAAGTGACTGCTGATGGGCATTCTCTGAAGACTGCGTATTAGAGGTGGGCCACTCTTGAGGAATCACTAGGGTGACTGAGAGTAGTCATGTCCTAGGTTAGAGACAAGATTTGAGCCTGCTTTTATGTCCAGGCCTTCTGCTGTCTGTCAGGGGACTGTGTGGGGATGATTGCTGACTGAAGAGGTGTATTTTCAGAAATTGTTTCTTCGTAGGTCTTTTGCAGCCTGTGTAACTTGGAACTGTGAGAACCAAGATGAGGTGGGGATATCACTTTTGTAAAGTAGGTTAGCTTATTGAAGTTGAAGTGCAAAATCCACTGATTCAGAATGTGCCTTCCAGATCTGAGGGTAAGACTTGTTACTGCTCCCGCTCTTCTCAAGAGGCAGACTTTCGTGATGCAAGTCAGCGGGGAGCCATTCATGTAGCTGCATCCTGGTATATAAGTCTCTATGATACACCCATGCGTTTGGCTGGTGTAACTGTGTGTGTTTACCATAAAGTCTGATACCTTTCAGAGTGTAGGCACACTAACCCGTGTCATCTGCTTACAACCCTGCAACAGTAAGGTATAGGTTATAACAATTTCCTCTGCCTGGCTTAAAAAGCCTTTCTCAAGCAAAAATGTGATGCTTGAAAGTATTTTGGTTATGTCAGCCATGGAAGATGCTTACAATTAAAATAAAAAATGATTTTTAAAGAAAGCTGTGGAGTGTGGTGGCAAACACTTGCTGGCATAGATAGCCATAAAGTATTATTTGATTTAATTTCTGATTTGCACTTTAAGCTGCAGGAGGCGCTAGTGCGGGAGTATAACTCCTGTGTGCCTTTCGTTGCTGTGCCTCGGTGCAGTGGCAGTAGCATGCTTCCTGTTTGCAAGGTAATTGCTGTATTCTGGCCAGAGTGTGTGTCAGGGCCAGGTACTTCAGGACACTGAGTTTATTGGCTCACAGAGTTACTGCTGTGTAAATAGGAAACTCCCTATAGGTATTACTCCAAAATATATTTTTAATTAGTAAGTTAATAATAGGGAGGAGGGGGAAAAAAGGGAAACTTAAGATCTTGGAAGCCAACAAATATTTCTCCTGTCTCCCAAAAGATATGGGTTTTTCTGCTTCTTCCCCCTCGTTGTTCCTGTTTGTGTTCATTGGCTGTTTTCTTTCCCTTGGGCTTCTTTCTCCTACCTCTTCTCCCCTTAGGTAATGTGATTCTCATGCTGATAGTGTTAAGGGAGATATCTATTTGTTCATGCTGGATTTCAAGGAAGGTGAGATTTTTTTCTGAATAAATAAATAAGACTTGAGAAATGCTTTAGGAAGTACTGCTTGTGAAACAGACTGACCCTGGAGAGCTTAATAGTTACTTCAGTGACAAGTGGACAAGGGTAGAGATATGGATGTCACCTATCTGGAGTTCTGTAAGGCCTTTGACACAGTCCCCCACAACATCCTTCTCTCTACATTGGAGAGATATGGATTTGATGGGTGGACTGTTCGGTGGATAAGGAATCATTTGGATGGTCGCATCCAGAGGATAGTGGTCAACAGTGCAATGTCCAGATGGAGATCGGTGATGAGTGGTGTCCCTCAGGGGTCCGTATTGGGACCAGTGCTGTTTAATATCTTCATCAGTGATGCAGTGGGATTGAGTGCACCCTCAGCAAGTTTGCAGATGATACCAAGCTGAGTGGTGCATTTGACATGCCTGAGGGACAGGATACCATGCAGAGGGACCTGGAGAAGTGGGCCTCTGTGAGCCTTATGAGGGTCCTGCAGCTGGGTTGGGGCAATCTCTGCTATCAATACAGGCCGGTGGATGAAAGGATTGAGAGCAGCCCTGCCGAGAAGGACTTGGGGGCACTGGTTGATGAGAAGCTGGACATGAGCTGATAATGTGCACTCGCACTCGCAGCCAACCATATCCTCGGCTCCATCAAGAGACACGTGGCCAGCAGGTCGAGGGAGGTGGTTCTGCCCCTCTACTTTGCTCTGAGGAGACCCCACCTGGAGTCCTTTGTCCAGCTTTGGAGCCCCCAGCACAGGAAAGACATGGACCTTTTAGAGCATGTCCAGAGCAGAGCCTCAAAGATGATTAGAGGTCTGGAACCACCCCTCCAGTGAGGAAAGGCTGAGGGAGTTGGAGTTGCTCAGCCTGGAGAAGAGAAGGTTCCAGGGAGAACTTATTGTGGCCTTTCAGTGCTTAAAAGGGGCTTGTAAGAAAGATGGGGACAGACTTTTTAGCACAGCCTGTTGTGATAGGACAAGGGGTAATGGTTTTAAACAGAAAGAGGGTAGATTTAGATTAGATATAAGGAAGAAACTCTTTACAGTGAGGGTGGTGACACACTGGAACAGGTTGCCCAGAGAGGTGGTAGATGCCCCATGCCTGGAAACCTTCACGGTCAGGTGGGATGGCGCTCAGAGCAACCTGATCTAGGGGTAGATGTCCCTGCTCATTGTAGGGAGGTTGGAATAGACAGCGTTTAAAGGTACCTTCCAACCCAAACCATTCTATGATTCTAAGTTAGGACAAAGCTGATGTGGTTGGATGGTCGCATTGATTCTGGTTTTGTGGAGAGACCTGAAGAATCTGTATTTTGTAATCACTGCTGCAGTTGTCCCTTGTTTGAGCACTTCCGCTTTAAAGAGTAGGCTATTTTTCCATCACTTGCCTTTTCAAATCCCCCAGAATCACAGAATCACAGAATAGTAGGGGTTAGAAGGGACCTCTGTGGGTCATCTAGTCCAACCCTCCTGCCGAAGCAGGGTCACCTACAGCAGGCTGCACAGGACCTTGTCCAGGCAGGTCTCGAATATCTCCAGAGAAGGAGAGTCCACAGCCTCCCTGGGCAGCCTGTTCCAGTGCTCCGTCACCCTCAGAGGGAAGAAGTTCTTCCTCATGTTCAGACGGAAAGTAGGGTTGGATGATACATTTTAGTGCATTTCTGCTGCACGATGCGGTGACCCTCTCTTCTTTCTCTCCTGTCCCTTGCTTTCAGTTGTGCTGCCCCCAGTTCTCATAGTCATCACTGACCTGATTTAAATTGCTGATCTGAAAGAAAACAGTTTCATTTTACTTTCCTGGATAACCTTCCACCACGTGAGTTGAAACGGCTTCTCCAGAGGCAGGATGAACATAGAGAAAAGGTGACTGTCCCCTTTTGGCAGCAGTGGGTAGTGTTTACATGCACTCAGTCCAGCTGCAACCCGGTACAGCTTTGTGGGTTTTCTAGGTCAGTCCACTACTGAATCAGGAGGTGGCAGCATCTTCCTTTTGGTGCATATTTTGATCCCAGACCGATGTGAACTGTTTTATTTTCTTTGCTGCAGGAAAGGGGTTTACAGTAGTTAGGGCTAGAGGAAAGGAAATACAGGGTCTGCTCTAGAGACCGGCATGAAAGTGCTGCTTGGCCTAGCTAGACCTTGCCTGGAGAAGCCAGAATTGTTCTGGGTGATATTTTAAGTGGTAAACTTTTGCTTCTTGTACTATGTCTGTTTTCCTGGGAAACAGGAGAGGGTGTAAGGCTGCAATTAAGGTCATCACTGAGATGTATTTCTCAGATCTGTTTTTGACATTTGCATTGGCTTGGCCTGAGTTCAGCTGGGCATTTACAGAACTATGAGAGCTCATGGCTGAGCCTTACAGAAGCCACGAGGTCCTAACCAGATACTTGAAGTTAAGCATGGCCTTATGCTTGTTGCTGAGTCGTGTTACAGTTAGCTCTTTGTTGCCAGTGAGCCCTTTAATAGGCTTTTCTTTCAGTTTATATGCTATGCTGCACTGAAGAGATAAGGAATGTATTTGGTATTCACTGCTCACTCCCGTGTCTGCCATGATTCATAGTTGCTGAAAAGTACAGCTCTCTTCTCAGTTGTCATCTCACTGGAAGTGTTTGAACAATTACTGTGTGGTACAAACTGTCTAGCCCCACTAGACAGGGTTTTAAGGAACAGGCTTGACAAGACTAGGTGTCTACATGGTACTATGTTAGACCCTATCATTAGCGAGATAGCCCTACCTTGACTTATCCTGAAATAGATGAATAGTACCCTGATGCGAACCAAGGAATTTTTTGGTCACCAAAATAGTATCCAGTGCTTTGTGCACAATATGTATTCACACCCATTGGCAGCAGCATAGTTTAAAGTTGCACATGATGGACAGATATCTTTCAGTAACGTAATGGAGAGAACACACGTGAAGTTTCCCTGTCTTGTGCCAGCGTATTTTTCCTCCATGATCTCCTGTCTGAGGAAGAAGTGCGTGCAGAGGGTTTTCCTTTGTGATAGTACAGACTTTCAAACAAGAATTTCAAGAGAGGCAGCACCATGTGCTGCTTAGGTACCAGACTGTAAAAGTCACCTTTTCCAGCTCTTGCTGTTGGAGCCAAGTACAGTGAGACCTTCAGCATGCTGATAATTCTGAACATCTCCTGCTTAGTTTCTGGCTGCAGAGAGCCATTCAGGTTGGAGGTCTGATTAAAGGCTGAATATAATCCTTGGGATAATGTTGCTGGGAAGTCATTGTTCGAGAAAGAAGGAAGCTTGTGTTTAGTGAGTTTGTAGGGTGCTTTGTGTTAAGAAGTAGTTCTTCAGAAAGCTAACCAAAGCAAAACCCAGTTACCCATCTGTCTTTAGTGAAGTTTCTGGTGTCTAACAAGCTGTGAGCGTGCCTTTCTCTGGATAGGGGCAGCAGCCTCTTCCTATGCTATCCCCCCCTACCCTCACTCTTAAAATTTCAGAGCCTGTTGAGTTTGTTGGCAGATACTGTCTGCATTAATGGTCTTTCTTTAAGAAACCAAGTTCAAAGAAGAAGCTGCTCAGAGGGTTTAGACTATTAGAAGCAATATCTGAGGGGAATTGAAGGGCAGGAAGCAGCTAAGAAAACATGCAACCCATCTCATAATCCTGGAAATGTTTGTTTAGCATGCAGGTCTGGGTAGAGGTTATGTATGTGTCCATCTCTTGACCCCAAAAACATGAACCCCAGCAGAATGGGACCAAATGTTACGCTGTTCATAAAAAAGGGGCAGTATGCAAATAGACATTAGCAATCACATAAGGAGTTACTGTCTCATTCTACACATATAAGCATGTGGATAGTGGTCAAGTTGAGACATATCATAGAATCATAGAATGGTAAGGGTTGGAAGAGACCTTAAAGATCATCTGGTTCCAACTCCTCTGCCATGAGCAGGGACATCTTTCACTAGACCAGGCTGCTCAGAGCTCCATCCAACCTGGCCTTGAATACTTCCAGGGAGGGGACATCCACAGCTTCTCTGGGCAACCTGTGCCAGTGTTTCACCACCCTCCTGGTGAAGAATTTCTTCCTAATATCTAAATTAATCTAAATAAAGTATGTGCATGTTCTACTGTGGCAGGAAATTCCTTTGCTCCCGATACTGTTCCCTCTGTGCCTCTGGAGTCTTTATGGTCAGAGTCTTCATTGTGAATAAATGTCTTGGTTCTAATTACAAAAGCTGCACTGATTTCATAAGTGGCTTACTGTATTTGATTGTGGATGGCTGCAGTGTGCATCACTATCAATAGATGAGCTAGTAATAGGCATTTGTGTTGGCTTTTGCTTCTGTGATGGATATAGTTTTTCCTATGATTTGTTCTCATGAAAGCCAGGTTGCCCTGTACTTAACCTCTCATTCCAGCACCAAAGGAGCTGTTAAGGCTGTGACTATGTGTGTTGTCATCACACTGCAGGTTTTGGCTTGTCTCTTGCTTTTGTACTCTCCTTGTCTTCCAGGTGAATCACTGCTGCTATCTGGTATCCCACCCTACTTTTAAACCACAATGCTTTTCTGTTTCTAAGGTCCCTGGAATACTTGTGCTTTGTAGGACTGGAGTTTAAACTTGCCCATTCAGTGTCCTGTTTCAATTAAGTTTTGTTTTGTTTTTTCTACGTGAGTTTACTTGTTTATCAAATGATTATCTACTACCCTCACTGGATGCTTAGAATCATGAGTCAGATAGCAAAACTATGAGGTTTCATAGATAAACAGTAGAGCTATAATAGAAGCTGGGGCTGAAAGGATATTGGTGGGTCTTCAGATTCCTCTTCCACTACAGGCATGATCAGCTACAGCTTAAGTGCTCATGATTGTTTATTTACAGAAGCTTTAGAATATCTGTAACTGAAGTTTGGAAGAACAAGTTGGACAATTAAACGCTCAGATACTATAAGGGTGCGTATAATATTGCCTTTGAGTTTCAGAAATAGGATTCATACTTTAGTGCTTTGACTCACCATAAATGTTAAAGGAATGAAACTAAATTACCAGAAAGTATCTTGTCTGCAGTAGACAAGTGGGAAGAGGTGGAATGGTGGAAGGAAAACATTAGACTGAATCAGTGATCAGAATCAGTGTTGATAGGACTGCATGTGTTTGAAGCCTGGGTCTCATACAGTAGGTTTCAATAGAGCCCTGAAGAAGTTGAAGCTCAAAGTCGTTATTTATCCTTCTCAGAAAATTGTCCGTGAATTGGATTCAAGAAACGTCTCTTATTTGAGACTGCACTTCTCAGCCCGTGCATATGTCCCTCTAGTATCATTCAAACTAATATTATTTTAAATTATGTCCTGAAGGGCTTCTGCACACTTAGAGCCTTTAAGTTCCCCCGCATATGCCTCCCCCACCTGTCCCCCAAAAACCGCACCGTTGCAAAGCAGAATACAATGTGGGTGACCCCTTCTTGTACAGTGTGTGTTTGTGGTACAGTGCTTTGGCTGCATAATGTATGTGAGCTAACTCTTAACGACTGAGTCCTGCTGCTAGAAACCATGGTGCCAGCTGCGTGGCAGGGCTTCCTGAGGGGCTTGATAAGCCTTGCTGAAAAGCAGTGATTTTCAGGGAGACAGCGTATGTGCCAGAGGTAGGAGGAGGGGCCTTAGGCTACTCCTGTGGCTTCATACGGTTTGTCCCAGAGAGGAGTTATTGTGGGAGCAGGTAGTGAAATGGAATAGAAGAGATTTGAGATGCAGGCAATGGTGGTTCACTCCAGAAAAGCTTAAGAATTTGACTTGGCCTCTCAGATGTTCTCCAGGGGGATCTATTCATCAAATGTCTTCATACAGCTCTGTGTTGGTGCATATGAAATATTGCTTATACTTCTATTCTCAACCTTGGTTCTCTGTCCATTGGTTGTTGGACTAATCTGCTTCTGCAGCTCCTTACAGCTGTACTGTCAACTGTCATTTGTTCTGTCTCCTTTCTGCTCTTCCTCTGCCACCTAGCTTTCTCTGCAAGGCACTGACAGGTTCTGCAAGGCAAGGCAACTGAGTACAGCTCACCTTTTCTGACCCAGGCATAGAAATTCTTGCATGCTGAGAAGTTCTTTTCAGGCACAGCTTGTTGGGCAATTATTCCCATGACTCATAATACGTGGGTCTAATTTAATCTACAGAGTTTTTTTCAGTTTGTCAGCACTGTTGGGTCAGGTCACAAACTCCACTTGTTTGCTTGTTTCTGATGTAGGATTTAATGTTTCATTTTTAGGGCTCTCTTTTTGCAGGTCTTGGACTCCTCAGGCATGGATTGTGGGACCCAAATGAGCATATTTGTGGGTTTTGCTACTTTGAGTTTTTGGCTTTGTTTTTTTCAGAATTACCTTGAGTTTTCCCAAAAACAGTTAACACAAGCCTGAGGATCTTCTGGTTTGCATCTCCTAAAGTGAAAGCAGATGCAGAAGTACCTAGTGTCACTGCACTGACTTTATCAGCTTTATCCTTGTCCTGGTAGTTTAGAAACCATCCAGCTAGCTGACTTCTGATGTAATGGAAGAAGTACATGCTCTTTTTGTTCTCTGCTCTTGAAATCCCTAGCTATAACAATAAATTTTCAGTTCACCTGTAGCTTTTCTTTCTGGTGCCCTAAATTGTCTTAAACTTTCTTTAATTTGACCTGCATGACTCCCAGTTCCTTGGTTTGTCAGGGGTAACTGTCTTGTGTGAGACTGAGAGCTGACCCTGGCCAGCAACTAATCACCCACAAGCTGGCAGCTTGGGCCCATCCAGCAGGAAGAGGGAGAGAATCAGAAGAGCAAATGCAAGAAAAACTCATGAGTCAAGATCAAGACAGTTTAAACAAAGGATGGGGTGTGGGGGGAGGACAACAAGCGATACAAAGGCAATAACCCTCCACCTTCCACAGGCAGTGGGATGCCCAGCCAGTCTCTAACCAATGACTGCTTCGGAAAATACTACCCCTTGTTTTTTTTACTAAGCGTGATGTTATGTGGTGTGGAATATCCCTTTAATCAATTTGGGTCAGCTGTCCTGTCTGTGACCCTCCCACTCTTTTGCTTACCCTTTGTCTGCTTGCTGGCAGGGAAGGGAAGAGTAGAGTGAGAAACAGAGATGGCCTTGTTGCTGTGAAAGCACTGTTCAGCAATAACTAAAATATTAGTGTTATCAACACTGTTTTGGTCATACATCCAAAACACAGCACCATATAGACTGCTGTGAAGAAAATTAACTCCATCCCAACCAGACCAAGTATACTCTTCTGTGATAGTAGTCTCTGCAGCAAGTTAAACTGTTTTAATTGCCTCCTATTTTATTTTATAGCCTACTAACTGCTACTTTTGAAGTTGTCTTGAAATTTGTGTCATGTAACAACATGTTAGTTCTTCCTCAGAGTATTGAAGTAGAAATATTAATTATGTGTATGTGATAGGTTAATTATTTATGGCTTCCTTGGGTATTACTGTTGCTTCAAATGTGGATATATTAGATAAAAAACTGACAGTCCGAAGAACAGCAAAAAATGTTTCTTTGGGAACAAAAGAAGTTTGGGGGTTTTTTTGCTCAAGATCATTCTGACAATGCTAGATTACTTCAATTTTAAAGCTTCTGTACTTTTTCTTAAAAACAAAACAAACAGAGTTTTATTTTTTCAAGCTGTTCTGTAGGGCAAAAGCATTTAAAAAAATGTTTATATCAGAGCTGTTCAGGTCAGCTCAACCCATTCCACCTACTCTGCTTGCAGTGCCTATAATTTTGAGATGTGGCTGCAGGATATTTTGCTCAACTTAAGTAACTATCTCCTAGCCTTAAACATGACAAGGAGGCTGTGACACTGAGGAAGCCAAGAACCTACAGACTTTGTTCCTGATCAGTTTTGTTGACTCATCTTGGAAGGCTGGGTGACAGCTGTCCATTCTTGGAATAGACATTCCTAGTTTTTGGGGACCACTTGGTTCTCGACTGCCCTTTTTTGGTGGGAGAGTGTGTGGGCCCTGTTTTGTGGCTCAGCCATCTTACAGTGTTTATGGGATTATTTATGAGAGGTAGTGGTTTCAGTTCTTGTGTTACCAAGCAGATCACATCACACCCAGGTAGTTTAATTTGGGCAGTGAATTAAAAACTCTTAAATGAATGGAGTTGGATTGTGTACACAAATACAGGCAGTCTCAAAGCAACCTAGACAATATGAAGTTTAGTTTTCCCAAAAGAAAGAGGGGAACAGTACAAGATCACGAAGCCTAATGCTTAGGACATAATCTCTGCTTGACTGAAAAGTGGCAAAAGTGATGCCAGAGCCCTGGGAGCCTGCCACTGGTGGGGCAATGCTATAGAGTTGGGGAGCAGGTGGCCAGACCTCTTGTGATGGAAAGAGCAACTTCCTTGGGGGAGAGATTGTACAGGATTTGCCGCAATCCAGAAACCCACTAGAGTGACCTGAATCAAACGTGCAAAAGGGGAGAAGTCTCTTAGGAGAGACCTGTCTATAAATCCGTTTTATTTCTGTTGCATTTTGCATAGGTACTTCACTTCTCCTACTTAAAAAGTTAATTTGGGTTCTAGTGAAACTTGCCTTTTTTTTGAAAAGTCTATCTTGAAAAGTTGAAAAGTCTCTCGTAAATTTCCACAGAGCTTGTACTCAAGAGATGTCTGGACAGATGCAGCTAGGGAGGCCATCTCACCAGGTGAGACCTGTTGCAGATGGCAGCAGACAGTGAGCGGGCAGGCTGCTCAGCAGCCCCAGCTAGTCTGGGGTGCGTAGATGCTGGCTTCCTGAAAACCTGTTGGCAAGGAATGGTGCACTGTGGTGGCTTTCCCTTCTGCTATTGTAAGGGAGAGTAGGGCTTGGCTTTCTTTCGAATTAAAAGATAGGCACTATTAGTGGATTAACAGACTAGGGCCTTTTGCTTAATTCTTGGATCTGAGGCTTTGGCTGGTAAGCAGTACCTTCACGGCTGTTGCACAGGAGGTTATGTCCTTGGGAGATCCTTGTTTTTATGACCCATTTGCTGATTGCATTGCAACATGCTAAGTGAGGACTTATACAGTGTTACCACAGCTGGAGACAAATTCCCTCCAATTGCAAGTAAGAGTGATGTCAGTCCAGAACTGGCCTGCTACTTAAAGCTGGATAGTCAACTGCTTTATATTTTTCATAAATATTACAAAGCTGTTTGTCACATTCATATCCTGCAGCAAGGTAGTAATTGTATAATGGGTAAAATCCCACTGTAAACTCATTACATTTAATTTCACTAAGTGCCTGTAGTATTTGCATTGTCCGATAATTTTCCAAGTAGTGGAACTTAAACCGGGTCTGTAGATGGTTAAGTCATGTCTCTTGCTAGTATGTGTAGATGAAGCAGAGTGTTTAGTCTTTTAGATAAAAGCACTTTACGATTTCATGTTGTAAATGCCTATATTCAGTTGCTTGTTTTCCAGTTTTGGATGTGATTTGTTTCCATGTCTGCTCTTAATACTAGTAATATGCTTGAGGTAAACCCAGTCTAAACAGTTCAGCCACTTAAATCCAGAGAGTGATTCTGTCACACTGCAGCTCTGTAATCACTCTCTAGAAAGATTAAATGACATGAAAGAGCAGGCAAGCTGTTTTCCCCTTTTCCATGCAGCTAGTGTTACAGCGAGAATTCATATTGATGCTGTCCATTTTTGGGGCATGAGAGTTAAAAATGAGAATAATAGTAATAATCCTTTGGTCATTACTAGCTCTTCTGAATGATGCTAGGAGTAAAATTGTTAGGCTGCATATGTAGTTGACAGTGTTTCCATGCTGACCTTGTTCTGAGACTGACATCCAGGTGGGAATCTCAGCCCTATCCAGGACAAAGCAAGTCTGTGGCTGCATGTATTGCAGCAGGTTGAAGCAGCCCCTTCAGTGGTCTGGGCAAGGGTCAGATGCAGTACAGTCTTGTTTAGATTAGTGCTGTTTCTGACCTAGTGGGGTTAGCATGGATTTCCCCCAACTCCTTTACATTGTGATATGTACCTCTGTGTCATGCTATCTTAAGGAGAAAAATCAGAGGAGGCACTTTCTTTTTTTCTTGAGAAAGGGTGAGGCTTGTTCTGACTACAAGTGCTTAGAAATGTTGGCAGAGATATCAGAAAATAAAAACTGATTATCACACTGCGTGGTCCCCTGCTGTTTTGGAGGCATGTTTGCTTACTTGTCACCTGCTAGGAGGACTGCTGAGGTTTTCAGGCCTCTGGTTTTTCATCGCATTCCCTCTTGAGGTCTAGCTAAGAACCTAACAGAAATTTTGATGCCTGTCCCACTTCTGCTTTTGTCTTTATTGCCATGTGCTGGTGGTCTCCGTTTGATTTGCCAGCTACCTTATATGCATCTTGAGAACAAACTCAAGTTTTCATACAGCAACTCTCCCTCCTAGCTGCCCTCACAAGTCTCAGTCTTCAGAAGGGGAGCTTCTGTTCTCCCCTTCCTCCTGCTCCCCTTTGAAGGAGTTCTCTTTACATGTTTGGGTGAATATTACCTGACCTTAGCAAGTGGTAATGGAAGAATGAATAAAATCAAATTCTGTTGTTCTGACACTTACTTTTGGGAGAACATAGGAGATAATTTCTAAAGAGAGAAAGAGAGGTTCCAGAGTACAAACTTCCCTAGGCTGGCACGAAGAACTTCCTCAACTTTTTGTTTTGAATGCATCTTCTGTCAATACTCCTTTAATAGTCTGATAGTCTGTTGATCCTATGGACCTCCTGCTCTGACATGCTGGAAGAGGTTTAAATAGTCAGTTTGTCTTGATGACACTGTTCTTTGAATCTTACCTGAGCCTTTATTACCTTGTGTTGGTATTTTATGAACCAGAGTTTGTTATTTTTGTCATCTGCATTTGGACATATCTCCAGCTTCTTGAAGGGCATATTCTTAATAGAATCCCTTCCTCTGCTCTGTGTTGTCTGTTTCTTCCCTTGTTTCTTAAGCTGTTTTTGTCACCAGAGAATGAACTTGGTCCAGGCTTCCAGCATGGTGACATCAAACAACCTTCATACTTCTCACAAATGTTTAACCCATTTAATTGTCGAGACCTGATGAGGGAGACTAAGAATAGGTCCAACACGCCCACGCTGCTGTCAGTCACAGGACCAGATGTGTGGCAGACATCCTACAGGTAGCATTCATTTGGTTAAATTGCTTTCTGGAAGAGGTCTGACCAGCTAAACTCAGTAGAGGCTGCCAGAGCTGCTTAATAGGCTAAGGGAATAAATTGAGCAGTTAACCTGCAACGGTGCTACATATTTGCTTCTCCTCTTGTTTGGGTTGAGCCACTGTGGTGTGTTTTAAAATGGTTTGGTTTAGGTACCAATAGCTACCTAGAGAAAGTTCTGCATGCACATGAGTATGTGTTCCATCTGTACAGTTGCTGTCTCATGTCTGGAAGAGTCTTCATAGGAGTGTAGGCATTTGCCTCCTGCACTGTCTTTTTGATGTTTCTTTCCTGTTTCCTGCTTTGTCAGGAAGAATCAAAGGTTGATTTAGCCTTTCAGCCAGTTTTGCAGCATCCTTGCTGTGGAAAACTACTGCAAAAGATGGCCATGGACAACCTTGGTTGCTTCATAAGGGTGTGGAAGGAATGACTCGTAGTAGCCCATGTGCAAGGGGCAGGGGTGACTTGGAGGAAACAAGAAGAGCGTGGTTGGTGTGGCTATAGAGAATTCGAGCAAGGAAACTGCCTTATGTCTATTATGTTGGGAAGGAAAAAATTAATATATTCATTTAGGTGCAGATGAGACTGACAATATGCCTAAACTGCTTTTTTGCTCAGGTGAAAGCATCTCTCCCTTATGGATAAGATGCTTAGACCAAGCAGGAATAACAGTTCTTCCTACTATAAGCTGTGGCTGGGCAACATGAAGTGTGAGCTGTGTCAGTAGCAAATCTGGCCTTTCTTAGTCCTTTGCAGAGCTGTTGTGTGGGTTCAGGGTTTAAATACCCAGCTAGAGTGGCTGAGGACAGGTAAGCACAGGTGGAAGCTGTAAAGAATAAGCAAAGCTTGCCTGTATTCCCATGCTAGACCTCACCATTTCTGGTTTCTGTTGTGCACTGGGGAGAGTGCACAACATTTATGTGGTGGAAACAGGACTGCAAGGGTGAAGAAGGGAGTGCAGGTATTGCACGTACTCTTGCTGGGTTTCCCTGTCCTTGCTCCCCTCCTGCAGAGCTGGGAAATGGTTGGCTAATGCTTGGCACATGCTCAGCAGTGACAGACCTGGGTAAAGTTTGTAAGCTGTCACAAGAAGGGGCTCAGAGTTGAAACTGTCCCTGTTAAATTGTGGGTATTGTGGACATCAATACTGGAGCACAGTAGTGGAGCCCTACATAGATTTATCCCAGGAAGTAGCAAATGCAAATGAGAGGGAAAACCAACAGCTTTAAAAACCTTGCTAGGGTGTAACAAATGGATATGAATTGCCTAGCTATCTGCAGTATACATCTGTAAACTCTAGACAGATCATCTCCGTGTTCCAAGTGTTCAATACCAGTACACAGGGGTCCTGGGAGAAGACTAGCAGTCAGAGCCATTTCCAGTCGGAGACCAGTTCAGGTGTTGGGGTAATATGCTCTACCAAGAGTAAGGCCTGGTGTGTTTTCCCAGCTGGAGCTAAGTGACTTCTTGTTTGACAGTTCTGCATTTTTTGGCTTGGCTTTCTTGGAAGAGAATGAAGAACTGAAAAGAACTAAAATACCCTATGTTATTAAATATGTATACATATATATCATGCCCTAGTAACATGCCATCACAAGAAGCAAACTGATTCTGGTTTTCCTTTCCATATAGAAGTTGATTAAGGTTTTAGGCGGTCAGAATCTAGGTCCTAGAGAAGCACATTTCAACCAAAGTATATTTTGATCTTCCATTTCATCTTGACACCTGCCTTAGACGTATGTTCTGGCAATAGCAGTTAGTCCTCTCCATCATGGAGGTGCAACTGAATGTAGCTGGTAATCAAGCTGTTATTCTAAAACCTGCAATCTACAGAGGAAAGAAGAGTGGTTGTCACCAGAAGTTGGGGTACGAGGAAGGTCAAGGAAGACTGGTCTTGAAGACAGAAAGGTGGAGACCTTTATCTGGAATATAAAACAGTGTAACATATGCAATTCCAGCCATGGGTTATGGTTAGAACAAAGCAGCTGCTTTACTTAACGGTTAGCAATGTCTAATAAAGACCTAGTACCTTAAATTATACAAATGAGTCTTCACTCCTCACACAATTAGGTTTTCCATGTTATTGGCAAACATTACACTTGGAGCAGAGTAACACGAGCTTACATTTCCTCGAACTGATTATATTTAGATTTTTGTCAGGCCTTGGTAGAGTGTGTGGGAGAATTATGCCTGTTTGGTTTTTATCTTGAATCTTGTGGCTAGTGACAGACTGCCTTTTCCGGTTACAACAGCAGCTCCACCTCTTTGCAACATTAATTAGGAGATGTTACGTACAATTTAAGTAAACTAGTCCTGGGGCTATTTGTGAGGATGACCACAAAGATACAGGATGTGGAGGAGAGGGAGCGAAGAAAAGGTTCGTGGTTAATAGGTTTCTTAGCTTCTCTTCTGTTTTTTGTTACGTATTTTCCTTCCAGATAGGGGAAGGGGTTAATAGTGAACTACTGGTAGTGCTGCGAAGGTGCCACACCCCCGTGTTACAGGAAGGATCGAAGGGGACGCTGGAAGAAGGGTGACCTTTGGATTGCTTTTGTTCAATACAGTACCGCTCAGATGAGTCATGTTGACTGCATGCTTTTTTCTATCCCATCACAGCACAAAGTAAGATTATATTAGCTTAACATGTTGTTAAAAATCAGCTGGTTCAGGTTATCCTGCAATTGGCAGCTGACTAGTTAATACAGTTTAGCAGATAATCAGTAGCTAGCTAACGTGGCGATTTGACTGTTAGCAGTCATTTCTCTTTAGCCTCAGCTCCTTACAGGACCACCTCACAACATACGGGCTTGAAGATGGGTAGCTTTGAAAGGCAAGCTTCTGTATTCAAACGTAGGACTCTCAAAGGTGCTAGGCATAGAGCTAGCTGTTTCAAAAATCCTTGGAGCTGTTGGTGTAGATAAATAGAAATGCATACCTAAATGCCTACCAGGAGAAAGCTTTTGGTTTTGGTGGAAATTTAAGCCTGAAAGACTTTAGCAGTGTCCCCCACAGGTTGCTGTCAATGTAAAGATCCTGGATTATTTAAGGTATAAAGAGCACTTTACTACCTGATCATGTCTGGGAATTAGTTTTTCTCCAGCAGTGCTGAACTTTGAGCCAGAATACTTGGAGTGCGTTATACCACTAGTGTAATGAAGATCCCTGTCCCTGCACTGGAAAAAGAAGTGTCCCCTTGGGTTTGATTCAGTTGCCATCGTATTAGGTTCTAACACAATCTGAGACACCTTGGGATATCTGAGCTGTCCTCTTGGGTCTGGCGCGTAGAACTTGGGCAGATCATGACCCTTCCTGAGCAGAAATTGGAGCCTGTGCATGATACAGATGTCAGCACAGGCGTAGAGCTGCCTGCTGTTGGCTGCTTTGTCTTGAAGGAAGAGGCAGAGGAGCCAGTCCAGCAGCAGTCCAGCAGCAGCCAGTCCTGACTGCTAGGCTAAGGGGGCGGGTGGGGGGAGTTGATACTTGTGAGTGTCAGCTATCAGCAGTTTTACCATGAATGTGTCAGTGTTTGGAGTATGCTAATAGAGAGTTTCTCACTCCGTGGCCAGAGATGTTGGAAATTTCAATTTTCCTTTTCAAACGGATTAGCACTCATTCAGGACTTGCTGGTGGTAGAGACAACTTGAGTCAAGATATTTTTTTATTGAAGACTTTTAGTTGAAGACTTTTCTTTCTCCAAAACCCATGTCTTGCTGACTTGTGTGGGAATGTTGTGTATGGCTGAACATCCTGAATACATGTTCCTCATCTCCAGCGTAAGATTTCGGGTTGCCAAGCGCTTCCCAAGGGTTTGGCCTGGGGAGGTTCTTGAGTATTTGAACTAAACCACTGTTTACAGTGGATGAGCTCTAGTCTGTGCAAAGTCAACTGTCAAACCCTTGTAGAGTCACCATCATTGCAAAGTGTTTTTGTGGGCTGTGTCAGTGTGAGTGAGTCTTAATGACGTGAATTAAAAATCACACAAACTTTTAGACTTTTGCATTCTGCTAGTGCTAACACCCGTGTTAGATAAGCTTTGGATCAAGCACAGAGGGCATTTGCATAACTTCAAGTTGTAACTATTGGCTATCTTTACTAAGCATCATTCAGTGTGGGGGGGAAAGAGATTTCCTATTTGTATTAGCAACTAAGTCATACAGTCATGAATGCTCTTGGCTAGAACATGTCTTGCAACACTTGTTCTTACAAAGCATTTCTTCTAGAATGACTGCAAGACCAAATTTTAATGAATATTCTGCACTGACCCTTACAAATCCTTTATGTTCACCTTGAGACTCTAACTCAGTGTATAAAAGCTTTCGAGAGAGGGCTTCACAGATGTTCCTGTTAATCAGCTGACTGTGAGGCTGGGTGATGGCCTGAGCTCACCTTACAGCAAAATTGACTTGTTTTGTGTGCCATCCTACAGGGAAGCCAGCCTTTTGGAGAGGCACCCTACAGATGAAGGGTGAAAAGCCACTCTTTGTGCTTGTTTCTCTCTCCTGAAAAGCACTGTGGTTAGTCTGGTAAAGCTCAAAGCACTTCTGTCTGTGGCCCAGCAATGAAGACTGCTGGATGGGCTGAGACAGGTTTATATGGAATGATTTCTTTCTGCCCTGTGGCTTCAAGCTATGAGCTGTGTGCTGAAAGATAGTTCACATACTTAGAAACCGTACAGTCAGTTTTCGTAAACATGATGTATCCATTTCTGTTCCCTTCCAAATCACAGAATCACAGAATATTAGGGGTTAGAAGGGACCTCTGTGGGTCATCTAGTCCAACCCCCCTGCCGAAGCGGGGTCACCTACAGCAGGCTGCACAGGACCTTGTCCAGGCAGGTTTTGAATATCTCCAGAGAAGGAGACTCCACAACCTCCCTGGGCAACCTGTTCCAGTGCTCCGTCACCCTCAGAGGGAAGAAGTTCTTCTTCATGTTCAGACAGAACTTCCTAAGGTTCAGTTTGTAAATGTAGTTCTTTTCCTCTGCTTCCTGTGCTTCCTCCACTCAAGTCCAGAGAGTTTGGGGGAAAAAAGGACTAGTGAAGATGGAGCTGACTACTGAAGCATGAGCTACCACCCAGGAGGACCACTAAGATAGTCTCCTTCCTCTAACCCTCCTGAAACCAGTCAAGGAGTGTTTTTCCCCCTGCCACTGAAGACGTTTGTCTTTCAGAATGTGAGTAATGCCATGCAAAAGAGCACTTAAAGTGTCATAATCAAAATTATTGCATCAGGTGCAATGTCAAAGTATGGCTGTTTCCAGGAAAAATGCATGGCTTGCCATATAGTTCATGGCTGTTATTCCGCTGAGTGGCTTGGTGTTTACAACTCTGCAGCTGTTTCTAATTCCAGCCAAGTCTCATAGTGGAATAACAGTCCAAGCAGATTTTGGTTGTCTAGCTCTTGTCCTCTGTGTCCTTTTAAATAGCCTTTGAGCTCTCTCTTGTCTAATTCTTACCCTCCTCTTGTAAGAACAGCTTTCCATTGCTTTCATTCTTTTGACAACCCTCTTCGTGTCTACTCTAAGTGTAGTTAATCTGTGGCAGTAGAATGGTATTTGATGCTCCAGAGGGAGTCTGTATTGCTGTGCATGGCATACTACTTCTGTCTCAGAGTAGCTTATCTGCAATACTGACTAGATCTGTGTTTTCCTTTTCGGTGGCTGAATGACAATTTTGGCTCCAAGCCATTTCTGGATTCCCTACAGTGTGGTCAAGTAGTTCCCCTTTTTCAGTGGATGATCTTTCAGAATTTAAGAGTTGTTTAGTTTACAAGCGTTTGATCTTGCACTTCACCCTATTGCATACTGTTGTGATTGTTACTTGATTTACTTCTGAACTAACTCCTGATTTGTTTCCAGATATCTAGGACCCACTTCAATCTCTGTGTACTCTCACATTATTCTATGACAGCTTTCAGAGATTACTTTTTTCCTCCTCTGTCCTTACTTGTAGTAACTATTTTGATGAGGCCATAGTTAGGTGTATCACTCCTTTAAGATCTTTAGGATGCTAGCTTACAAGCAGATGGCTGAGGGCTGTGCCTCCAGAAGGGAGGGTGTGTTCCCGGTCTCTCTCACTGTGCCTACTGTCTTTGCTGACTGTCAGTGGAGGACATGGGTTAATGACCACAGCAGTGATAGGCCCTTCAGCAGGCGCTTGACTATCCACTCAGTCCAGCTCTGCTCCTCTGTCGACCTGGAGCAGAGAAGCAAGGGATGACTCATGCCCACTTGGCTCGGAGCTGTTGTCCCTGCACCCCTTGCAAGTGTCAGAGTACTATTTCACCAAGGTCTCCAGCCTTACCTAGATGGTCTTGGAAATTATCTTGCTGACTTGTCCCTGCACAGGTGCAACACAGGAACTGGCTTATCACTGCCAAACTTCTTCCCTTCTAGTTGCTGTGCACTGGAGTGCACTGGCCTAGATCCCTGAGTGCGTGCTGCCTGGCAGTGTCTGTGCATAGCAGAGATGATTTGGGACAGACAGAGGCTCCTTCCACTTAAGCCTAAGAGCCTCATTTCCCCACAAGTGAGGGAGGTACCCAGAGTGTTTGTAATATGCAGACACAGCCTGAGAAACTCAGCTGTCACCAGCACTGTTTGATTCAGTCTCCCCACCCAAATGCTTTATAAGCCTGGCTCCCTGCACCAGCCTTCTCTTTTTTTAGCAACCCACATCAGGGTCTGGCCTACCCAGTCTCAGCAAGCAGGAAGGGTGGAACATCTCAAGAACCCTGCCTGTCTGCAGGAAGATCACCGATATGCTCAGCACAAAGGTGTTGCTGTGTGGTTATTGCAGCCCTGTTATAGCTAAGCATTCCATATATATGTGTCCTTCTGTTTTGGTGTAAATATGTGAAAGTACTGGCACCAGGGTGAGAGCTGGTCCTCTTATATTTAAAAGAAAGGAAAAAAACCCAAATCTTTAAAATGCTGTGTTCCACCTAGTAAAAATCTTGAAGCACTGTGACCCCGTGTCTGCAGTGAAAGGTTGCTGGTTATAGAAGGATTGTCTCCCACCACTGTGTGCACTATCTGTCTATAGTATTGAGTGTTACAGGGTACCCTAAGCATGATCTGTATCTTGCTCTGTTTCCTGTAGGGGATGAAGCGCCAGACTTGCTAGAGAGGTCATCTGTGCTGCTGCTAATCTTCGCTGCTGGGGTGCTCTGGGTGCAGGAGGGCATTTCACAGAATCACAGAATGGTAGGGGTTGGAAGGGATCTCTGTGGGTCATCTAGTCCAACCCCCCTGCCCAGGCAGGGTCACCTAGGGCAGGTTGCACAGGACCTTGTCCAGGCAGTTTTTGAATATCTCCAGAGAAGGGGAGTCCACAACCTCTGTGGGCAACCTGTTCCAGTGCTCCATCACCCTCAGAGTGAAGAAGTTCTTCCTCATGTTCAGATGGAACTTCCTATGCTTCAGTTTGTGCCTGTTGCCCCTTGTCTTGTCGCTGGGGACTACTGAAAAGAGTTTGGCCCCCATCCTCCTGACACCCACCTTGCAGATATTTATAGGCATTTGTAAGGTCCCCTCTCAGCCTTCTCTTCTTCAGGCTGAACAAGCCCAGCTCCCTCAGCCTTTCCTCATACGAGAGATGCTCCAGTCCCCTCATTATCTTCATAGCCCTCCGCTGGACTCTCTCCAGTAGCTCCTCATCTTTCTTGAACTGGGGAGTCCAGAACTGGACACAGTACTCCAGATGGGGCCTCACTAGGGCAGGTTCGAGGGGGAAGATAACCTCCCTCGACCTGCTGGCCACACTCTTCTTGATGTACCCCAGGATGCCATTGGCCTTCTTGGCAGCCAGGGCACACTGCTGGCTCATGGTCAGCTTGTCATCTGCCAGGACACCCAGGTCCCTCTCCACAGAACTGCTTTCCAACTGGTCTGCCCCAAGCCTGTACTGGTGCATGGGGTTGTTCCTCCCCAGGTGCAGGATCCTGCACTTGCCCTTGTTGAACTTCATCAGGTTCCTCTCTGCCCATCTCTCCAGCCTATGCATTTGGATCAGTCTGCAAGAATAAGCCCTGAGTACTGGAGCTGGGAGGTAAGGCAGTTGTGTACGTCCCAGGGCACTGTTCTTGCTGGTGATGGTCTAGTGCACCTCTGCACAGCATGGACAGGAGTGATGAAATGCAACAGGTCATGGGTGGTGTCCCTCACATGCGGGTAGCTACTTGCATGATGTCTTTGCTCTAGCCCCTGAGTTTGGTATCTCTGTAGTGCAACTGTGACGTGCCCCTCAGTGTGGCAGGAAAATTTCTGGATCCATGAGACTGCAGGGTCTACTGGACTAGTATTGAAGAGCTGTTCCTTTTTGTTGTCTGGCAGTTCAGACACTGATGTTCCTTTATTTGTGGCTGTAGCCTCAAATTTTCCTGACTCCTCTCTAGAGGCTAAAAGTGGTCATGAGAATGACACAAATTTCTTAATGAGTGGGGTGTTTTTCCTCTGCTTAGCTGAGTTTAGATCCTTGTCATTCATGGCAGCCTCAGCCTTCATGGGCAAATGCTCAAATGTCTAATTTGCAGTATTTTTGATTCTCATCTTAGTGTTCCTCACCAGCACCTTCCCTTTCCTGATTTAGAAATGAGAGCTGTGTTCAAGATCATGTCCACTTCCCTTTCCTTGGGTCTCTGTCTTCATACAGACTAATGATAACCTGGAAATATTTTGTCCTGTGTTGGAAATGTTAATTTCATCTTTCACAATAGCAATAAGGTAATTAAACTTCTCTTCATCTTAATACTAGCTTTGTAGAACAATTGTGATAAACAGAAGACACAAATATAAAATTGCTTTACTCTTTGGAGTTGTCTTTCATCCCCTGGAGATGAACTTAAATCCAAAAACAAATTATAAGGAGAGATATTTCTTCTTAATCTCTGTGTTCCTTCTCCTCTTTTCTACTTTGCCTTTAACAAGACTTGTAGCTTAGTCTCCAAGCACATGCATCGTTGCCTGTACCAAAATAACCATCCCTGAAGCAATGGGAAGAAATCTTCGGCTAGTGGGTATTAGCACAGCTCAGTGTCTGGTAACCCAGTGAAGATGATTTGAGCCAGCTGTAGACCTGTGCCTGCATATCAAGTTTTTATTTTTGCACAAACTTCTACGTGGCCAATTCATTACAACAGCAGATGGTTGTTCTTGCTCCTCTTTGTTTCAAGAACTGTCCAAGGAGAGGTTAAATACTATGGCAATAGCATGTACTGTAGGTATGTATATGTCTCAGTATATTTAAGGAAGAAAAAAAGAGCTGTCAATGGCAAACATGATGGGGAGGAGTCAGAAGGGTTGAAGCAATTCCGATGACACATTAGTATAGCAATATCTTGTTCATGGCTTAGTGTTTAAGACAATTCTACAGCGTTCTGCAAGTCAGGGCAGTTCTGGATAATATACATTTCTCAATTAGGGAAGAGATTGGCAAGGCAGCAGGAGGCTCCAACCAGAAAATTACTTTGCAGTAGTTTAATAAGGAGGAGTTTTTTTAGGATTATCTTAACCAAGGGACTGAGTAAATGCAGCTTGACTCAGAGCCCTAGGTGAAACAATACAGTTTGGTCTTACGGGCACAGGAAGCAAAACAAGATGGAAAAAAGAAAAGTGAAGGGTCACAGGCATAAAAAAAAATTTACTTCTATATCCATTGACTTTGGATCTCTCCCCCATCTGCTTGCAATATGCATGAGTTCAATTAAGTTGTTAGTACAGCAATAAAAAAGGACCGCTGAAGAATTAAGTTTGCTTGTGCAGTAAGCTCTGCTTTAAGTAATTTCCATCTTGTACGCAAGCTATTTAGTCTGGTTGCTGCTGAACAGAATCCTGGATATTGCTTGTGCTGATACCGTTCTAGCAGAGCAACCTAATCCTGTTAGTGTTTTGTTACTGACAAATCAAAACAGTGTGCTAAAAAGAGGTAGTTGGCAAATGCCTTTCCAAAGGCTGAAATAGCACTTACCTTTGTTTGCTTGTGGCTTTCTTACTGTATCCTTTACACAAGGAATGAGACTGAAGTCATAGGATGTTGGGATTATTTGTGTGAGACTAAAGGTATCAGAGCATTTGTGGACCAGATGAGGATTTTGAGCTAGGTCTTCAGAGAAGCACAGGCAGGTCTGTACTGGGATAGCTCTGCACCTGACATGCAAAGGCATTGTGCTCCCATGGCCTAACAGCTAGTGCAGGCAGAGGAACCTGGGTGCTGCTCAGCCTGCGAGGCTGCAGGCACACTGTGTTTTTGGCTGCCATTTTGTGTTTAATGGAGTTTGTCTGACTAGAATCATAGAATCATTAAGGTTGGAAAAGACCTCTAAGATCATCAGGTTCATCTGTCAACCCAAGACCACCATGCCTGCTAAACCATATCCTGAAGTGCCACATCTACACGCTTTTTGAACACCCCCAGGGATGGTGACTCTACCACTTCCCTGGGCAGCCTGTTCCAGTGCCTGACCACTCTCTCAGTAAAGAAATTTTTCCTGATATCCAGTCTAAACCTCCCCTGATGCAAGTTGAGGCCATTGCCTCTCATCCTATCACTAGTTACTTGGGAGAAGAGACCAACACCTGCCTCACTACAACCTCCTTTCAGGTAGTTATAGAGGGCAATAAGGTCTCCTCTCAGCCTCCTCTTCTCCAGACTAAAGAGCCCCAGTTCCTTCAGTTGCTCATCATAAGACTTGTTCTCTAGATCCTTCACCAGCTCCATTGCCCTTCTCTGGACATGCTCCAGCACCTCAATGTCCTCCTTGTACTGAGGGGCCCAAAGCTGAACACAGTACTCGAGGTGCGGCCTCACCAGTGCCGAGTACAGGGGCACGATCACCTCCCTGCTCCTGCTGGCCACGCTATTCCTGATATAAGCCAGGATGCCATTGGCCTTCTTGGCCACCTGGGCACACTACTGGCTCATGTTCAGCTGGCTGTCGACCAGCACCCCAAGGTCCTTCTCCGCTGGGCAGCTTTCCAGCCACTCCTCCCCAAGCCTGTAGCGTTGCATGGGGTGGTTGTGACCAAAGTGCAGGACCCGGCATTTGGCCTTGTTGAAACTCATACAATTGGCCGCAGCCCATCGATCCAGCCTGTCCAGATCCCTCTGCAGAGCCTTCCTACCCTCGAGCAGATTGACACTCCCACCCAACATGGTGTCATCTGCAAACTTACTGAGGGAGCACTCAATCCCCTCATCCAGATAATTGATAAAGGTATTAAACAAGACTGGCCCAAAAACTGAGCCCTGGGAAACACCACTCGTGACCAGCCGCCAGCTGGATTTGACTCCCATTCACCACCACTCTCTGGGCTCAGACGTTCAGCCAGTTCTTCCTCCCGTGAAGAGTACCCCCATCCAAACCATGGGCAGCTAGTTTCTCCAGGACAATGCTGTGGGGAACAGTGTCAAAGGACTAGAGTTTATCCTGGGAAATTCCACATCTTTAAAAGTTTCCTGCTTCTAAATATCTGGTTTAAAGGATCATGGTCCAGAACCCTGATTTTGAGTCTTTTGTTAGGAAATTTTGGGTTTATTTGAATATGCAGATTTTCTCTTTGGAAACCCACTTGTACAGAGATGAGCCAGGATCAGCTTTGTGTGCCAGTTTGTGCAGTCTAATAATTGATTTTTATAAAGGCAAACAAATGTGACTGAAATCCAGTGGCAGATACACTGGAGCCACATGCATCTTGTTGGAAAGGATGCTCAAACGTGGGGACAAGCCAAGTTGTGTGTTGGATGTATACCGTGCTTTTTCCTCATACAAAAGTTTGAATATGCCTTTCTTGAATACTTTGCAAGCACTATTTTAAAATGTATTTGTGCTGAATATTTAAAACATTGCTAATATATTGGAAGATACTTGTGTGTAACCTGGAGGAAAAGCATAAGCTATGAAATTTGAACTTGCATTTGTAATGAGTAGCAACAGAGCTGTACTGCAAACTTTTTTGTGACTTAAATTATACAGGCCTAGGCTTTTCCATTCCAACTTCCGCAGCCCATAGGCAGCCTTCCTTTCTTCCCCAAATTCGCCTGCAGATCACAACTGTGAAAGAGTTGTAGTGTCCTGCACTGGGGATCGCACTCTCTGAAACTTGTGGCTACAAAGGTGTAGCCTGAGTTTCCCACAGCTTTGGTATTCAGGAGGGCTGCCATGGTAGCTGCCTGCCTCAAGAGCTGTGTTTGGGGTGGCAGCACCAGATCAGTATTTACTTTTTCTTGAAGGAATAACTATTGTCCCAAAAAAATAGCGAAGCAAATTGTCTGGTAAGGACCTTTGTAAATGCAAATATCCTCTCAGGAGTTTTCTATCCTAACGTTAATTTAGGATTGTTATGAATAAAGTGGTTGTTTCCTTGGCAGGTGCCTTGGTAACTAGACGCCTTTGGAGGAGAAGAGATGAAAAACAACCTTGGCTCATCAATCACTGATGAACTGATGTCATCACAGTGTCCGCATGTGAAAGGAAAAGTAATTTTCTGCCTTGACTTCAGCTAAGTGCCTGTTGCAATACCGTACCTCACTTGCCAAGCTTTGGAAGAATCTAGGAAAATGACAGTGCGTGTCTAAAATTGTTTTCCAAAAAGACAGTGACAAATTTGGTCATGTGCAAGACATGAGGTGCTATTGGTTTTGTGACACCCCTGTAGGTGCTCTCAGGCCAGAGGAACACCATTCACCTTACCTGGGGATCCACAGGCCCTTTCTGCAGTCTAATGTGTCATCAGATATGGATACCATACAGACAGGAATGCATGCTGCTGCAAAGCACAGTCTTCCTCTGTAGCCTGAGCTGAATGCATTGTTGAGCCCCGAGAAACATAGCACCCGTAGTTTCTTGGCAGTTGGACTAGATGATCAGCGTAGGACCCTTCTGACTGATGAGAGGGCTGCCATGTGACTTGTGGAGTAGTCAATGGAGGACGCCCGGAGAAGATGAGAACACAGAGGTCAGATTATGGTGCTTCCTGAGAGTGTTTTTTAAACTTCTAGTGATTTAAGTCGGGAAATTCTTGGATCACAAAGGTAAAATCTGTGTGGAATTTTCTTCCAGAAAAGTGATTATTCCCTTTAAATGTACAAAATACTTGACATTTTACATACCTTGCAGCAAGAAGTCACGTACCTTTCCTGTATATTATATGACAGGATCTTCTTGCTTGTTTTAAATCTGCTGCTCTTGTCTGAAGTCCCATAGTTGTTTTATGAGAAAAAACAGTGAATAGTGTTTTGCTGTTCACTTTCACTACTCCACTCGTTACTCTTGAGATTCCTATCCCTTTTTCCATACCTTTTTCAGGTTGCAGAATCCTGGTCTATTCAGGCATCCCATGCATAGAAGGTGCATTGTTCCTTTGGTCAGCTGTGCTGCTTCTTTTGGGACCTTTCATGGTTCCTCTGTATTGGCTTTGAGATGGGCAAATGGACCAGAATTTAATGCAGTATTCAGGATATAGGTGTAATGTGGGTTAATGTTAAGATATACATTTTTTCCCTTTTTGCTCTTCTGTTCTCTTTACAAGTAGTTTCTAAAGTTCCTCTTGTTCTTTGGCTGCTCCTGAGTTGATATCCTCAAAGGAGAGACTGCCTCAATCTTATTCCTGAAAAGAATAATCAACACCTGACACTTAATAGGTATGGTTAGGGCTGTTTTTTCTGTGTGTGTCACTTTATATTTTCTCGTTCCAAAGTTCATCTGTATCTCAATATTATGAGGTGTTTCAGGAGCGTGTTGTATTTTTTCTCTTTACTGTGATGAGTAGACAGTTATCATTTGAGGACTGTCATCTCAGTATTTCTTTTTTCCTGACCACCTATGAATATAGCAGATTCCTGTGAGATAATGCTTTTTGTGAAGCCAGGTCAGTATCATTTATTTCCTGTGTTTCCTCTCTTAAATGGTTTTTCATCTCAAGCCTTCATATCCCATGACAGCGCAGATCTTTTAAGAGGCTTTTGTGAGAGATCTTATTTAATTTCTTTTGGAAATCCAAGTAGACATTATCAATGACATCTGCCTCAGATGGCTGGCTCAGGAATTGAGGTAGGTTTTCCAGGCATCGTGTTGCTTTACAAAAGCTCTGATGATTCTACCCCATACAGCATATTTATAGAAATACCTGCTATTCTTATTATTTAGTTGGTTGTGCTAATATGGCTGTTTCGTATATCATACTACACTGTCAGAGATTCCCCATGCTTGGTTTAGAATGCTTTTTTGGAAATATTTCCCTCAGTCTTCTGGCAATAAAGTAGTGTTTGGTGAGAGGCTGCATGCTGTCATCAATAAAGCAGTTTTTCCATCCTTTACCTGGTTGAGTGCTACCTGGTCTTGGTCACTTACTTTGCTCCAGAGAAATATTAGCTAAATGGTTCTGATATGCTTCTGCCTAACTTTTGGTGTTGTGTTGGGTTTTTTTTTGCAGTTTGTGCCTGAGTTTATAATCCTTTCATTTTTTTCAGCTTTTCTGAAGTATGCTTTCTTGCTCTCAGTGGGGTTTATGGTTTGTTTGTTTTTCTGTTTTTTGTTTGTTTTTTTTTTTTTTTTTTAAATACCATTATGTTTAGCCTTAGGCTTCCTCGAGGTGTTTTGTTTTTTTTTTTTGACAGGCAGGATGCATTTTCTCTGAGACTACCATGATGTCTTGAAATAGTCTCTCTGTTTTCAGAAAACTTGCAGTTCTTTAAGGTTCCTTTTCTAGGTTCATTGATTTTTCTACTTTTGTGTGGTTCCTGTCCTTGAAATTGAGCATGGCCGTAGTTGATCTTCTGGCTTTGAGGGTCTGTAGAAATACTGAATCTGATGCTGATATAGTTCAGGTACATGGCAGAAATACGATAAACCAATTGTGTGAACTGGTCAGGACTGAGTCAAGAGTTGCTTCCCATTTTGTGGATTTCCTAGCTGCCTGTTCCTGAAACAGTTATTCACAGCATCTAGAAATCTAGTATTATCTGAGTGGTCAAGGTAAAGATGTCACATTTTACATCAGAGTAATTAACATGATTGGAAATAATAGTTCCCTGGGATTTCGACATTCCATTGTCTTCCTGTCACCATGTTTCTTTTATACCTGCTGTGTCCGTGTCCTTGTTTAAGGAAAGCATTCTGGGTCCGTGCATTCTTTATCATCTTAGAGAATGCTATGAAACATGGAAAGCATTGGTTTGGCTTTCTGTCGCAGTATCCTGTTCATATCAGACTTTTTTTTTTTTTTTTTTACCACTTTT